>Ga0307510_10009285_pt1 | contig 11724 bp, 10 predicted proteins | sample 12_EM_MG_FD_207224 | JGI IMG/M metagenome (GOLD analysis project Ga0307510, IMG submission 207224) | Populus trichocarpa ectomycorrhiza microbial communities from riparian zone in the Pacific Northwest, United States - 12_EM | ecosystem: Host-associated > Plants > Roots > Unclassified | place... | reverse complement strand
CCCACTCCACCAGTAGCCAGTCTTCGATCTCTTCGTCTTGATAGACTATAATGGAATATGCAGTCTAAATGCCTACATACCAATAGTATCATGAGTATGGAGTGATCAAGTCCGATACTCATCTATCCATGCATAATGCGTATGCATTAGTAAGAGTAGAGAACTGGTTCTCTAATCATCGTTCCAATCAGTTAGCCATATCTTGAAACGTGAACTCTTTGAGGTTTCTGAGTAGTCTCCCAGATGCCTCCGGGAAGTCCCTACTCAGGAAGCTTGGGTTCAGATATATGCTCTCCCCTATGGTGGCATATACCTCGCGCATAATTATGCAAGCTATTCCCGCTAGGGTAATAAGTTTATCTCATTATATCGTTAAGGTCTCTGCTCCGTTGCTTCATAATACTTCAACCACCGGAGTTTGTATGTCATTTTTGTTAATTCCGTGGTATGATTTTAGGAACATGACTAGCACTTCCTAGGGTTCAACTACTGCATTCGGGAGATATCCCATTGCAAATAAAAACTTAAATCAAAACAAAAACAACCAAAATACAACAAAAACTAATCACTAATACCTAAGTATAAAATGAATGTGAATATTTCCCAACCTATGAGATTCTTCCAATACATCCTGACATATACTTCACGACTGCACCTGTATTGCTCGTATAAATTCAAAAACATTCTTATTATCAGGAAAATGTAACTTATTCAAGGAAATAAATAAATTCAACAACTTCATCATATCTCATCACTTTTTCTTTTTTTTCCAAACCACTAAATCTGGGGAAATTTCAAAAGAAAATTCCAAGTGCTCTTCCCCAGCTCCCGCTAGGGCAAGGCACACGGCTATAACATGTTCAAAACTGGCTTCTTCTTCTTTATACCTCGGGCATAAAGAGGACCCGTCAGGGTCACTCCAGTCCTTGTGTGCTTTTAGGTAGCTCCTACCGGCCTTCATCTGAGGGATACGAGCAGCCGTAAACTTTCGTGATGTTATGAATCGCCCGCATGTTCTGAACAGTCGCCTGTAGCCATAGTAATCTGAGTATTTGCGCAATTTTCACTTTTCGTAAATGGTTTCCCTAACTCTTTTGATCATGTCATTGAAGTACGTGCACTCTTCGCCACTAGGGGCTGACCATATGTTGGGTTTTCTTGGCACCGGCCATTTCTTAAAGATCAGTCAGGCTCTTCTGGCCATGTCATCAATCGGTAAGACCCTGTGGACAGAAGTGAATAATGTGGAGTCCCAGGTCTCAGGTCTTATACCTGCTGCCTTCGAACCGGCAGCGCTTCCGTTGGAAGGGATGGGGAAGCTATCGTGTAGTGGAAAGCCAGGGGGGAAAAGGGCAGTAGCAAGGTTGTTGTTTGAGAGTGTAGAATCCTATCTAATTGTGGCTATGTACCTGATTTGTTCAAGGTATAGGTGGGTAGGTATTACACACGGCTCTGCCGACAGGACTATTGTGTTGGCCGAATAGAAGCAGTTCGTGATCTACCTCCGTACTCGTTTCATGAACATCTCCATTTGATTTATATTAAAATACTGTCTTGACAGAAAAAGTGATCATATAGCAAGCATTATTTCATGAGAAAATTATCTTCTAACAAGAAACTATTGTCAAAAAGAAAGGATTATGTTATGGAAAAAAGGTATTGTATTGGAGAAAGAGTGATATGTTAGGTGGGAACAATACCTTGCCAATCAGGGAAGGCTTGGAAGAACTGCGCCAAGGTATCCAGAGGAAGGTTTGTACAATTGCTTAGATGTCTTATTTCACCACGCTTAGATTGCACAGCCACAAGCTCATAAAACCGCCAACACTCTGGCCTTATAAACCTCGATCCTCAATACAACTGACACATTCGTGTCCAAAGTCGCCATAGCTTACGTTTTTTGTTTGAACTCAAGCTCAAGGGTTTGTTTGTTTTGATTTTTTTTGCTTCCTACCAGCTTGAATTTATGATTACGCACCAACTATTATCATTTCACCATTATCATGCTCCATTTCCCTTGTGCTTGTGGTTTTTGTTTCTCTTCTAATATGTGTTCCAGTTTCTCTTCATACTCACCTATTTATTAACCACTTTTAGCACTAACCCACCCTGATACTGCCTGCATCAGCCCTCGGAAAAAATGCCTTAGAGAACAGTTGTAGCTAGTGAAAAACTGGCAGGCCTGGTGTCAGGAAAACTGCAGCAACAGACCTGGTCTCAAGGAAAGAAAACCTCAAAAATAGTGTAAAAATTGAAGCTACCCAACTCATACTGAGATTCAACCTCCGCAAGCCAACCTTATCGAAAGTAGCTAAACATGCCCAGAAGCTCACTGGTATATTATCCTTCAGTTACCAATAGCCTTGGCATATCCAGTTGTTTCATGAATAAGACCAGCTTGGCTATAGCATGTGGAATAAGGGTAGTAGATAAGAGGTGTCGGTAATTTGATGTGAAACAGAATCCAGAGGCAAGGTAGCACTAGAGACATGATCACACAGCTGCAAGATCCCTACTAGTATTTAGTTTTTCATTACAACTGGGCTAACTAACACTCGGATCCCGAGCTATAGTGGATTCCTTTTCAAGAAACACTGTCCTGCAATCCAAACCAAGTATCTGAAGATCGACCACATTCCAGAAGCTGGACCGCATCTCGGGATATAAAGAAAAGTTCTTAAAGCCTGAGTGCTAAAGCTGAAAGCGTGTAAGACAACAACAATTATGAGAGCATATCAAGCAGCATCCCACAGTAGCCAAGAAGAGAGAGTAATTAGTGACGGAGCAGAATGTGTTACCCATCGATTGAATCTAGAATCACGATTAATAACATCTCTGCTCTGCCCTCTTCCCTTATCAAACCTCACCCGTTGACAAAACCAATCGAGCTGGGAGAGTGCTCAGAAGAACCAGTCAAGTAGAGAGCTCCTGCAAGATACTAAAATAGCAACTTAACTGCAATGCTTGAGGATTTAGCCTGTCCCACTAAACACTCTTGAAACCATACAGACTCTAAGCAACCTGATGCTACAAAACAAATATACAAAGTAGTACTGGAGGACTACCACTCAATCGACCATGATATAACAGGATCAAACATCCCTAATCGACTAACCTTTATATATGTACAGGTAGAGGGAGTGAAAGAAACAAAAGAATCGATACCCCAGACCTCTGAGCATGTGACATGAGAAACCATGAAGCCTGAACCATGTGAAGCCAGAATCGGTCTCTAATTGTGCAAATTAGAGTAGCTGGACATATGCTATCGTTGAAACTAGCTGGACTGAGCTCACTCAGACTGTGGAACCCGTGAAAACCCAGTGATAGAAGAGAAATCAAATCAAACCCCAAGAGGACCAGAATATATATAAACGAGAAAAGCTCTCGCATCTTGCATCGATCGCAACACTTGTCCTTTGTCTTCAAAGGGGCTTATCATAAATCCCAATGCGGATAGCTTGCCTGAACTCTGCAATGATTGTAGCTCCTATTACTTATCGAATTATGACATCTCGCATAAATATCATCACAATACCTATTGCGTGTAGCGGTTGGGCCTCAGGGCGTTGATGCAAGCATCTTATAGAGGCAAGACCACTCAAAGTAGTGTAGTCTAGTCTTAACACTAATATCGCCTAACTCAGGTGGAATTTTCAGAACACTTGATTGATCGAACTATTTTGAACGATGATAACAACAGGCCCTACAGGCCACTACCCGATATGAAGTTAGGCTATCCCTTCATAAAACGTACCCGTGGCACTGATGGCTAAATGCTCCTGCTTTTTCTTACTTGTTTGCCTAGTCAGGTGACTGTCATCCTGCTCAAATACCAATTCTTGCTTTATACTTTCTGCTACTCTTGTGATTTAAACTCAATTAGACACTCTATTACCTCCACAGCCAGTAGGCTCACTCTTAGCATCAAGGTACCCCATACTCCACACCCCCTACCTCTGATTGTATCTTGATGCCAGTAGGCAAACCCCCCCAGTGAGCAAACCAAACCCCTAATGGAATGTAAGCCTTTATAAACCCCCCGGCTTGCCGCCTACTAAGAAGCTAGACTAAGATAGACTTTTCTGCTATATTCGCTTGTTTCCTCATGATTTCCTATCACCTGCAGGCTAACTGATGTGCTAGAGATTGTGGAATAATAAAATAAGACACTCAGAAATTACTGTATCTCCTTGGTTCGCAGACCATTCAACTTCTACGATTGATTTTTCTATTACCTTTTCCACTAGCTGGCCACTATTGTACAAAAATTGCACTTTCTGCTATAAATCATACAATTGCATATCATGATTTAGCTAGACTCCCCCAGTTATGAGACTTCCCATCTACCTTGATAGCACTCTTTATTATCCCTCCCATTAGATATTTTTATCGTGTAGGTGTTTTCTAGTTAGCTGGCTACTCTTCCCAATTGGATCAAGCACCGTAGTAGCTTCCGAGCCAGCTGCCTACATACTCCCCAAAGGACTCTTAGAAACCCTTCCTATAGCGAGAGAGAATGATTTCAGGCCAATATAGGCAACAGGATAGGTACCTATTACTATTCTATTGCTATGAAGTTGTTCTACTAGAACGGAAGGGCTCTGTTGTCCAGTTAATCCGGTCTACGATTCAGAGATTGCTTTAGACTTATTTTACCTTTTTCACCTCTACCAACTGAACAACAATTGTTGCTTATATAATTCACAGTCTTGCAAATATCAGAGGTATTCGGGCCATTTCCCCCATGAGCCTATGAGATACCGCTATGCACATATTGTTCACAATATAAAAGAGCACGCAAAAAATCACTTCTCAGATTTGGTGAAACATCTTATATTAAAGCTGTTTGACTACCACAACAGTCACATATCTTCTGAAATAAGGCTAGGTTCTGTAGAGATGATATTGGATTTCTCGTTCTATTTACATGTCCAAATAGGCCCGCTACATTTGAAATCTCAACACTAGACAATAGACTTTTTGTAAATGTCAACAACACCGCTGGTCGGCTTTCTTATATCTGGGTCCAATCTATCTGATATCTATTCGCTGACTGTATTGCATGCACTTCGTTCTCTTATTCTATGGACCCAATCTTCTGGGATCCTTAGCACTTATAATATATCGTTTCAATCCCTTCAGAATCCAAATGGGTAACCTTGAACCGACGTGGCAATAGGAGCATACAATTGTTTTTTCTTATCCCTTATGACCTCATTGTCCAACCTTTAATAAACCTGATTATAGTTAGAGATACGACACCAGTGTGTTCCAACCATCTCGTAGAAGAAGATATGAGACATGAATTTACTGAAGGCATTTCTGAGCTCACTAGGCCACATCCTACACCCCTCTAGAGAATTAAAGAGGTTGGATCTGACTTAGTAGAGAGTGAATATTGCACTCTCGTGTAAGTGAATGTTGCATCACCAAAAGTATTTAACCTGCATTGTGTGCGTTTTGTCTCTATGACGCACCTGACGCTGAAACACAAATCGCGAATCAGGACGCAACCACCCTACTACACAACACACCTCATGCAACCTGACGGGGTACCTAATCCTCAGGACGCACCAGACGCAGCAGGTAATACTCAAGACTTCATCTGACGCGAGAGGAACATCTTCCTGAGATAAGCAAAGAGTCCCACCGTTACTTCTTTCCAACTTGGGTTACTCGGGTCACAATAGATTTCATTCTGACAAACTATTAAATATAGTCCAAGAAAGCTTCTATTGTTATAATAAACAGGCAAATTCACATCCAAGCCTGAGCCAGGCGTGCGGTCCGTGAGCCACTCCCCTTTCTGAGACCCAATAGCCCCATGGGAAGTTGTCATCTCAGGATGTACCTTATACCTCTGGGTAGCTGGCGTCGAGCCAGCAATCTCATGCAATTGGTTCCAGGATCTGAGCACTGGTTGTGGAGGATTCCGTCATCGAGTTCTGGGAGCGCCAGGGTACTAGCTATAAACACAACCCCTATAATGGTCACCGATTTCATGAGTTCTGATGTTACAGAGACGTCCTTTATCCTGCTACGTAGCTGGCCCTGAGCCTAACAACCTCCTGCCATCAGATTCAGTATTGGAGCAGCGGTTGTCGGGGGGGATCTGTCATCAAGTTCTGGGATCGCGAGCACTCCATTCAGCCCTGTAATCTCATGACTAAAGGTCGCGAAGGGATGAATCTTACATCATTGTGAGGCTGGTATCGAGCCCAACACCCTCCCGCAATCAGATTCAGGATTGGTCCAATCGGCATGGCGGAATCTGCCATTGGATTCTGGGATTGGCAGGGTACCTATAAAGACAACTCTCACAAGGGTTAGCAGATTCCTGAGCTTTCATGCGACAGGGATGGACCTTATACCATTGAGTAGCTGACATCAAGCACAACAACCTGCCGCAAATAGCATCAAAGTCCGTGAAGCAGTTGTGGAGTAATCCGCCGTTGAGTAAAGTATCGCCAGATTGATTCCTAAGACACACTCAACACAAGGCAGCGACATGCTGAGTTCCAATACCAAAAAGACCTACCTTATACCATTAGATGGCTGGCACCGCGCCCAACAACCTCGCGCAAAGGGAATAAGAATCCGTCCCCCGGTTGTGAAGCCATCAGCCGTCGAGTAAAATATCGCCAAGTCTAATATGAAAATCACCTCCACAGAAGACAGCGATTTCATGAGCCTTAATGTCACAGAGACGTCCATTATACCGTTGCATAGCTGGTATCGAGTCCAACAATGTCCCACAATCAGTCCAGATTCGGTCATGCGGTTGTGGAGGAATCTGCCATTGAGCTCTGGGATCGCCAGGATACATATAAAGACAACTCCCACACACATCAGCAATTTCCTTAGCTTTCATGCAACAGAGACGTCCTTAATACCGTTGCATAGCCGGTAGTGTACTCAACAACCTCCCGAAATCAGATCCCGAATCGGCCAAACAATTCTGGAGAAATCTGCCATCAAGTTCTCGGATCGCCAGAGTACCAATGAAGACAACTCTCACAATAGTCAGCAATTGCATGAGCTTTGATGCCACAGAGACGTCCTTGATACCGTTGCGTAGCTGCCATTGAGCTCAACAATTGACAGGAATCAGATCGAGAATCGGCCAACCAGCTGTGCAGGGATTTGCTATCTAGGTCTGGGATCGCCAGTACCCTATTCGGTAACCGGGGCACTATGTAGAAAGACAGATCCGAAGATTGTGACCGCACCGAAGACTCAAAGTAGCAGTGAGGATCAAAATAAACATACACATAATTCAAAGTAGAATCAAGCTGTAAAAACCTGATATCGTTAAGCCTGAAACCTTCACTCAATAAGTTCTCACCAGGATCGTTGGTTATCTGAATAGCGTGTTTCTCGCTTTAGTTAAGTACAATAATGTAAAGCCAGAGGACACCTGTCAACAATTCTGAGCTTGCGCGAGCACCCTACTCAGCTCAGGACTGTCCAACTCACCTGCCTAGGGTGGGCTAACACTCGGAGGCAGTTGGACCGCTCAGATAGTAACTATCTGCACAAATAGGAAGTGCTCCCGATGATGACTCTCCAACTACATCTGCATGGGCGAGAACTCTGCCTATCGGTAACATATCAGTGGCCGACTTACATAGCCACTGTAGAGACAAGATGTATTGGGACTCACTGGCCCAGCGGTGGTTTCGTCTATACAAGCTACGTAGTCCATCACCAAATCTACTTGGCTATACTAAGCTTCTAAACTGGAGTACATGCTCCCACGATAAGAAATCTTCTCCTGCTTTACTGAATGCGTGCTACCCATATACAACCATGTGGGACCCTTTTAAATCGTGACAAGACTTACACCTCTAGAGTCCACTAATAACCCATGGTGATACAACGATTCACGGAGTAGTCTGGGACTGGCATTGGAGTAGTCGTCCTGGATGCCTTGCAGCTTCTCGAGTCAGCCCCAAGCCCTCTACGGTTAACCATACTACTACTCGGAGCACAAAGTATGCCCGTAGGTGGTTCCCACGTGTTATCCAGGTGGCGCCCCAGGAGGCGGTCATTTTTCTTTTTTTTGATATCATGCGTTATTTGTTTTAGGTACAAAAAGCCTTATTTAGCGCTAGCTATGAAGAGAAAAAAACCTATAAGCCCAATAACAACCGCCCGCTTGACCTGATTATAGGCAAAATCAAACCCCCGAGACCATAGAAGAAACCTCCCCCGCCTAGCACCTAAGACTCGCACCTCCCACACGTAGAGAAACAACTCATAGAAACGTACAAGAGAGAGAACAAAACCCTTCAGCAGGCCCCCTGGTAACACTAGGAAAAGAATCAAAGAAATAACGAGATGTAACTACTATTGCCAATATGCCTAACCAAAAGGCCCCGCGGCTAGTCGCCGTAAGAGGCAGGCCGGTTCACCGTCGGGACTGACTGGAGGATGGTGACGCGTCGGCGTTTAGGAGAGACCAATGAGGCAGTGCAATACCATGATCAACCGTAACCTAAGCGAGGTTTGGGCCCGTAGAGTAAATCGCGGGGGGGAGAGAGGTAGGTGAGCGAGCGGAGCCACGGGGGAGAGGGGATGCCAGCCAACGATGATGAGCAGTAGGGTGCCAGCCGGTGGGTAGCACTAGGGTGCCAGCCGGTGAGGAGCAGTAGGGTGCCAGCTGGTGGGCAGGATTAGCTGTAAGGTGCCAGCTTATGGGGCAGTACGGTGCCAGCGGACAGAACCGGGAGGGGGGTAGAGGAAGGATCGCGAGCGGGCTAGCCACAACCGACAAACGGGCCATAGCAAGGGCTTTTGGGACGACGACGAGACCCGGACGAGACCGTGATGTTACTAACCGAGGCTTTCCCCATGAGAGGTACAAGCCCAGCAAGCCGGGGCCTACTTTGACCGAGAGTCCGACACCGTAACGCCGACCGTGAGCGTAGCGAGAAGCTTTCCGACCGTGCAAAATCCTGAGCAAGGTGCGAAGGAAGGGCGGGGTAAGGGGGTGAACCGAACATCATGAGCGGGTGTCAACGATGAACGGGAACAAGAACCCCAAGGAGGGGAGGCAGGCGTGCCTCAGGAGAGGAGGGTAGATGGCTTAACGTCAACCCCTAGGCAGTAGCCATGATGGGGGAAGCGAGGTGGGTGGGGGAAGGTGACGATGATTTCCCGTGGTGTTGAGATTTCAATCGCCGGAGGTGGAGGAGGGATGGTTCGTGCCCCAGGAGGCGGTCACCCTCACACCCCTTATATATCCTGAGAACAGATTCTGGTCGATTGGACAGCCACAACTCATACAGTCTTGTGAGAGCGTTCCTATGGATCTCGCTTTACTACTAAGTACACATCTACACAGCCGTACAGTGCTGTCGCGCTGTATAAACGCTGAGGCTGCAGGAGAGTGTTAGGGTTAGGGTTAGGGCTAGGCACCGAGCAAGCGAAGCGAGCGAGGTGTAGGGTCTTCTAGCAAGACGAGATGGATTGAAGGGAAAAGTTTTTGTTGACAAAAGAAGCGGCGGACAGTCAGTGAAGATGTTTTGAGGCGGTCTTCAGTGATGATGCTGTTTCGTCTCTGATCCAAGAAACTTTTCAACGCCGGGAGGAGGGGAGTATTTATCCTCGAACTCCGTGGTGTGGAACGTGAAAAATCACTCGGTTTCCCATCGTAAAAGTAGTGCACATTTCGTCAGATCGAAAACACCTAAGTGAAATCTACGGTGATGAACTGGCATTTCCTCGTACAAACGGTACTCGGAGTGATAATTCCCCCGCGCGGAGCAGGGTTTATTCGTGGTCTGGTGTGCACGAACGGTCGTAGTATTGGACGAAAATCGCGCACCACTACCTCCGTGGGTTAGGGTTAGGAGTTAAGTATATTGATCTTAGAGACAGGAACGTAGCAGCAAGCTCACTAGGTACACAGTCGACACGAACACCACCAAGTCTGAGGTATAACACAGCAAGTAAGAAGACAGCTGCACAGCAGGCAGAGACATCTGAGATGAAGGAAACAACAACCGAACAGTGGCAGCGGGTAAGTATAAGGCCCGTACCAGGCACAGGGGCGGGTACTAATACCTCAGTATTAGTACAGGGAAACGAATCAAGAGTCAGCAGAGATCTGCTGGAGCCGAAACGAGGCTGAGCAAATAAGGCCTACTCAGAGGCATGCGTGATCAGGAGTACGAGGCCCTACCTGACGGCCGAGTAGAAAAGAAGTACTTTTAGGGTTAGATAAGAAGACAAGAACCTTTATAGAAAGAAATAGCGGTCAATTAATGCAGTGCAAGGATGCGTTTATAAATAAACAGAGGGCTTTTGTGGAAAGACATAGAGGAAATATGAATAAACTTTGTGTAAAGGAATAAGAGAGAACACAACAGATGCCAGATCGGTAAGTAAAAACGTGTGGGATAAATCGCGAACAAGAAATAAATAAATCTTGTAATTCCAGTGTGAAAATCCAAATCAGAACAGAGGAAAGTCTTATAAGATGCAAGATATGAAAGAGTAATAGTGCAAGTAAACAAAATAATCAAGATAAAGAATAAAAGTCAAACCAATGTTTTTGGATTTTTGAATTGTGCAAGTACTAATGGTGGGTAGTGTTGGTCTTTAGTAGGTTGGACATGGTGAGTGTCCACGCGTTGAGAATATTTCGTGCCTGATTCCAGAGTCCGTTGTTGAGAAGATAGTCCACAATAGTGTACTTAGTGTTTGGATCGATTAGGTAGCGGTCAAGTTCATAGATGAACTGTTGCTCTTGAGTTAGGCCAGGATCGGGATATGGCATATACTTGGTATGTCCACGGTCAAAGCGTTCTCCACAAAGGCATTTGCGTCCCCAGCCAAATACTCCACGTCGCCATGCTAGGAATCGTGCTTGATCCATCACTGGGGCAGTAAGGACAACATCACAGTCCAGACCGGGTACTCTGTTGGTAACCATGCTAACTTGCAATAGCTTTGAAGAGTGAGGCCCAATTGTGCTACGGATTTGAGTAAACTTGGTGGTTGAGAGTTCCTCAAGGACAGTATCACGGAGAACAGTAATAGGTGTGTGTTGAAGGTTGCATAGGTGTTTTGTGAATGGAGGTGGGGGGTGCAGAAACTGTGATAGCAGCGGGTCATGTTTGTGAATTCGCATGCAGTGATTGGACTTGGGATACCAGTTACTGCGATCAAGAATAGCCCTGAGTGGATTCAAAGGTGCCATGGCCATGAGATGTAAATAAAACCTGGTAAACAGATGTTGTGCTCAATCCACGAAGGGAAGTAGCCCTAATAGATGTGCCGTAATATGATGACGTTTTGCATTACCTCCAGCGATCCAGGTCAGACAATTGTTGTACGCATTAGTAAGTGTTATCCATGCTTGAGCCTTGCGATCGCGTTTGTAATTGGCATAGAGTAGGGGAAGAGAATATTCGAGTGTTGGTAGAAGGATGCTTTTGAAGATGTTTAATCGTATTCGTGGAGCCCAGGTATCTGAAAACCACCGCATTCCAGCAAGGCAGCTCTCAACCCTTTGACAGAGAAGAATTCCCTGGTTGACGAAATCTATTCCTTTACTGGCAAAGGTAACTCCTAAATACTTGTAGGAAGTGACATGGGGAATAGGGTGGTTGTTGAGAGTGAGCGGCTGGGGCAGATAGGTACGGATAGGTTGATTGGTAACCATATAACCACACTTTAGTATATTGAAGGACATTCCATGCATATCCGCCGAGG
>Ga0307510_10009283_pt1 | contig 11726 bp, 10 predicted proteins | sample 12_EM_MG_FD_207224 | JGI IMG/M metagenome (GOLD analysis project Ga0307510, IMG submission 207224) | Populus trichocarpa ectomycorrhiza microbial communities from riparian zone in the Pacific Northwest, United States - 12_EM | ecosystem: Host-associated > Plants > Roots > Unclassified | place... | reverse complement strand
CTTTTTACAAAATCTGGTATAAAATGTTATTCCTTCCGTCCAAAACGTTAAAGCAATCCAAATTAACACAAAAGAAATACGAACATAAGAGAGAAGGAGGATAGAGTTCTCATTAATCTGTTTATTTTGAAGTGATTGTTTTAACCTAAATACAAAAAGATTATATATAGGTTAAACTAAAAATACTATTCTACCTTTAATAAATAAAATAAGATAAATGTAATATTTAACTTCTCCCCTCAAACTCACGATACGACAACTACAAATATCGAGAGTTTTCCAACTATAAAACAAAAATGAGAAATGGAATGCGACTTGGTAAATAAATCTGCAATCTACAAGGAAGAAGAAACAAATGGCAAAGTAATGGTGTCATACTTGAGATGATGATAAGTAAGATAACAATCGATCTCAATATGCAAAATATAAAGAACAACTGCCTAGTGAACAATAGTAGGAGAAGCAACAAATCGACTAATAACATGAACAATGTATGCAATATCTGAACGAGTAATAGTGAGATATATCAAGCTCCCAACAATAGTAAGTATAAAGTAGGATCTGTTAAAAAGATAAAACATCAGAAGAAGAATACATTGCGTTAACTTCAATGAGAGTTTCTATAGTCTTGTTATCAGTAAGTCTAGCCCGCTCAAGAATATCTGCAACATATTTTGACTGAGAAAGAAGATAACCTCTAGGTGAGTAAGCTACCTCAATACCTAGAAAATATCAAAGATAACCCAAATTCTTCATTTCAAACTATCTAGCCATCTCTGTTTTCAAAACTAAGATACCATTAATGTCATCACTAGTAATAATCATGTCATCAATATATAAGGACAAAATGATATGACCTGTATTAGTACACTTAACAAAAATAGCAGAATCATGACTATTAGAAACAAATTCAAGAGATGAGATCACAACAAAAAATTTCTCAAACCAAGCACAAGGTGCTTGTTTGAGACCATATAACTCTTTCTTGAGCTTGCAAATATACCTAGAGTCATCTGAAACACCAGAAGGAGGTGCCATATAAACTTCTTCTTGAAGATCTCCATTCAAGAAGGCATTTTTAACATCAAGTTGAGAGATATGCCACTAATAAACTGAAACTACGACAATAAGAGTACAAATAGTAGTTATTTTTGTAATAGAGATAAATGTCTCCTTATAATCCGTACCATACTGTTGAGAGTATTTTTTTTGCAACAAACCAAGCACAAGGTGCTTGTTTGAGACCATATAACGCTTTCTTGAGTTTACAAATATACCCAGAGTCATGTGAAACACCAGGAGAAGGTGTCATATAAACTTCTTCTTAAAGATCTCCATTCAAGAAGACATTTTTAACATCAAGTTGAGAGATATGCCACTAACAAATTGAAACTACAACAATAAGAGTACGAATAGTAGTTATTTTTGTAATTGGGATAAATGTCTCCTTATAATCCATACCATACTGTTGAGAGTATCTTTTTGCAACCAACCTAGCTTTGTATCGCTCAATTGACCCATCAGAATTAGTCTTGATCTTATACACCCAACGATAACCAGCAACACTTTTACAAGGAGGTAGAAGAACTAAATCCCAAGTATTTGTCTTATGCAAAGCAGAAGTTCCTCATCCATATCTTGCTATCAAAGAGGATCAAGAATTACCTTTTTATAGGAAGAGGGCTCAGAGAGACAATAAATAGAAGCTAAAAAAAAGTAAATGATGAAGAATAACAAGAATAAACAAAATATGGTAGCTTTGTAGACTTACAAATATGTATGGATTGGCATAGAGGTGGATCCACAATCTCAGATAAAGCTTGAGAGGTTGTAAATGAGAATAGAGCTTCAGGTGTGCTAAAGAGTAAAGTGTCAGTACCTGCAGATTGATGAGTACAAATTGGTCGAACATGGGGATGAGTATCTAAGGTACTAGGAATGTGAGATGATAAACTATCAGAATTCTATATAAAAAAAGGATCTATACGAATAAGATCAGGTCTAGTCAGGCTATGAGTAGTGGATGGAATAGAAAAAGAAAGGTACATGCTCAAGAAAGACAGCATGACGAAATAAGATCAGGTCTAGTTAGACAATTCTTGTGTAAGGGCCAATAGCTCACTGACAACAATTAACAGAAGGCAGTGGAGAATGATGCAAAATTAAACCTCTAAGTCCTTTAAAATCACTGTGAAGTATTGTTAAAAACTCTACCAATCATTGTTGCTCTTTAAGATCAATATATATACCACATGCCTTTAATTCTGCCGATTCTGTAAGAGGCAATTAATCCCAAAGATCTGTCATAATGGAATAAAACTCATGAATACTCATATTCTTCTAATGAAGAGCTCGTATGTCATTCTCTAATTGATACTACTTTGTAAAATTTGATTACATGAATAACCTTTGCAGATGATCTTAAACCTCATTTGTTGTCTTATACTTCGCCAACTACGTACCTATGGAATGCTTAACAGAATTGTTAATCAAAGTAATAATCTTTGTATTGTTTGTTTTCCAAATATCTATCAAAATCGCATCCCCCTCCTCGGTATTCTTGAGTATCACATAAGTTTCACTAACATATTCCCACATCTTTTTACCCTTATGGAAATTTCTCATTTCATAACTCCAATACGAATAATTCTTTCTATCCAATCTCACACTCACAGACTGAAGTGAATCATCTCTTTCAATAGTCATAATCAACAAACAAAGAAAACCAAAATGCAAAAGCAGGGAAAGACAAAAATACCAAATTGCAGAAACTGAACAGATATCGCAGAAACTAAACAAATATTTTCTCGAAGTTATACAATTACTCCAAAACAAAAAATTGCAGAAACATAACGAAATAAAAAATTATAGAAGCTGAAGGGAAGATGAAATACCAAATTTACAGAAACTGAACAAATATCACTTTAAAAAAAATTAACAAAAAATCAGCTCTGTTTGATATTAAGCCTCGTTTCATAAATTCAGCTCTGATACCATGTTAAAACAATCCAAATTAACACAAAAAAAAATACGAACATAATAGAGAAGGAGGCTAGAGTTCTCAGTAATTTGTTTATTCTGAAGTGCTTGTTTTAACTTAAATACAAAGATATTATATATAAATTAAACTAAAAATACTATTCTACCCTTAATAAATAAAATAAGATAAATGTATTATTTAACACAATATAACCCTTCTTTTTTTATTTAAATATCTTAAAATATTAATTTTTTTATTAAAAAGTAAAAAAAAATTAAGTGCTAATTTTACTACTTTACTCCCACTCTTTAAAAATTGAATTTACATTTTTTTAAACTACATTAAACTTTAAGGAATAGTGTAGTAAATATAATAAAAAAGATATAAATTGACATAATATTTAGTGCAATTTCATAACTTGTGTGAGAAATTTAATAAAACTCTCTGTTTACAAGACGGCGGGAGTATGTTAAAAACTTTAAACCCTTAATAAAAAAGTTGAAAAAATAAAACTCTAAACCCACCATTTGGATGTGAGCTTAGATTTTACTGACACGAGAGATGCTGTAAAGTCCTTAGACAAGACAAGAGCTCGAAATATCTAAAATCAAACAAGAATGACGACAGAAACAAGCGAAATAAGGAATTCACAGAGCATTCAGTCATTACATGCAAAATATCTATATATTTGTTTTGGTGATGGAGCAGTCAAACAGATGAAGAATAAATTAAAAGGTTTGCAGTTAATAATATACAAAGCAAGTCGCAGCAGTATAATAAAGACAACATTGCATTCTTGTATCAGTCTGCAGTCTGCACTGTTCAGCGACCATTTACAAGAGCTTATTTACCCGCATTCGCAGAGCTCAATACAACAGTTCATGCACTCAAAGCAAGCAAGGGCGGCACAGAGCTGGGAGAGGACAATAGCGCATTGATTATTCATATATGAACAAGTTTGAATGAAGCACATGCAACAGCAGCGCTCCACCACCCTGCTACAGCAGTTTGAAGCAGCATTGAACAACATCTCAGTTGCATCAGATGACTTTGTCTCCTCAGTTCCTGGAGGAATGTTCTCAGCTGTTGCACTCAAGTTGCCAAAGCCAACGCATAGGTTCCCTAACATGATTTTCGTCTGTAAGTCCATTTTCTTAAGGGGGTTGATCTTGTTGAACACCTGTTTTCATAGATATAAAGGAAATTAAACAGACGAGCTTCAGGATTTGCAAACAATCTCCTAAGTAATATTTGAGATTAATTTTTTGTTTTTTTTAAAAAAATCATAAGCACGCTTCCATTTAAGACAAGAGTCATCGAGTAATGCAAGACAAGAGTGCAGGCGCTGCTTGATAAAAAAATGCTGGATCATAGACGTCACATTTGTTATTCGAATTGAGAAACTTGTCTGCTTGTTGTGTATACTTAGAAGAGAGAAAGTAAAGAAATTCTTCCGAGAATTTAAGCATAAGTTTTAGGAGTTAGGCAAGTGCTTACATTCTGTATCAGAATTGTTTCCGAGGCTTTCTCTTCTCTAAGAGTGTGATGTAAAACCATGAGGGTGTATTCAGATGGAACCCCAGATTGTATGCTCATTTTTGCAACCTACAATGAAGAAGATCGAACGCATTAGGTTTGCAAGAAGGAACAATGGTTACACACATGACCACAACCACGCAATCCATGCCAACCTAGCCAGTAGAACTTTGCCCCAAACATGTTTCTTCCTCTCCCAACGTAATCACTCTGTCCTTGACAACATTAGTTCCCTTTAATTTTTTTTATAGTGTTATTGATGATCAGAATCTTAGCAAATTCAGTAGCAAACCTTCTGTTCCAGTTCTTTACTTCCTGACAACCATGCATTAGCTGTGAGTAAATCAATTTGTCTCCTTGCAACTACCTGCAGAGTTAGTTAAGAATACTTAGAGAAGAAAGCTCCAGGAACAACTTTCTTATCATGCAATTTTTAAATGATTGCTATTTTTGATAATCTATCTTACAACTACTAGGTGATGTTAAGTGCATATTTATTAAATAATGTTATGTCCAGAAGAAATATTACTCTATCAACAGGCAGATCCTTTGCCTTTTGCGCTTTTATGTCTATTGTGAACTTCCTCATGTCTGCCAAGATGCCACTTAGCTTGACAGAGTCTGGGAAGTTTCCACTATACCTCCCAGATACAATCAATGGGCATCCACATGAGAGGTCTGGGATACAAAACGGAAGCAACTGCAAGGAACTCGGAGAAGACATTATGTCAGAAACAGTCAAAAAAATTGAAGGAGATGAGAGAATCAAAACCTCCTCTGTTGAAACATGGCTATGCTAAGAGAGAGTATGAACATTTTCTAGCCAGGATTAGCATAAAACAATATTCACTATCTTAAAAAGAGCACCTCAAGCGAGTCTAGAGATTCCAAAGCATCAACGGTTATATTGGCTAGAATGATTGATGATGCAGTTGCGAATAATCTCTGCATTCGAAAATCAACCGAATCTGGCCAAATAAAAGAGCAATAGAGAAATTGACTATATAAGAATCTTTCCTGCTTGACTTTACACAGTATTGAAACACAAGGCCTATTGCACCATAGATCCCCTTCTAAAAAGCAACTGAAATATAACTAACCTGCATCATAAGCTGTATCAAAGTGACCCCTCCCAATTTGTGCAAGCATTCGCAAGAAATAGTGATTACAATATGTACCTGGAGAAGTTTTTTCATTTTATAAGGTTCTTTAACAAATTGTATAAAAAGGTAATTAAGAAGTGGTGTAAGGATGCAGTATATTATTTATTTTAATATTCTGACATTTGTTGAGAAGAATGAGAAGATATATAATAAAGTCAAAGAAAGTGTTACTTGGGACACAAGCCTAGTGTCCCCTAATTGATGTGCTTTCCTTCATTATGCTAATTAGCAGTAGCAGGTAAGGGTAGTAAAAAAATGCCCGCTATAAAGCAGATATTAGGTGGATAGGCAGACCAGTTTTGATTGCCAGAGAGAAATGCCCAACTCTAGTAATCGATAATGGCAGCTCGTTTCAGCTTGTCCAACACAAAGCTGGTAAGCTTGAGCGCCATGCAGGTTGGGCTTCATTAAGCTCATGATATGTTGAAATCTGAATGTCAAGTTTGATAACAAGATAAATTGAAAAGCATTGCAAACTGAAATATGACTATCGAAACACTATGTTCTCACGTGCAAATGTGTGTTCAGTCATCAATTCTGACATTAAGTGTATATAATAGGCAACTCCAGATATGACAGATCAAAGAGATCAAGACAATAGGAGTCAAACAACTGAAGGTAAAACTGAAGCAACAAAATCTTACCTATACCAAATGTACATATGCGAAGAGAAATCGATCCCCCGCTTGTGAGAGAACCTTTGACAAAATTGCAAATATCTCTTTCATCTTCAACAGCCCCATCAGTGATGAGGAAAATGAGAGGAATTGAATCAGTAGTTTCAGCCAACAGCTTTAAAGCCTAAAACATAACACGTTACAAAATAAAACCTGTAAGATTCTTGAAATGAGTATCTTGTTTAGAGATGTGATAGTGGAAAATGAAGCATCTAAAATATGTCCAGTGTAGGAAAAAAAGAGCAAATGGGATCGGGCAGGAAGGACTCTAGGTAGTGATTTTCATGCTCTACGTGGCATATGGTTACTTATAGAGAGGAAGGCAGACAGTGTATATGCCAGAGCTGGCTACTTTATTTCCATAAACTAGTTGAGAAATGGATTACAAAGCCGCAAAAAAACCAAGCCAAAAGCAATTTCAATATGGTTGAAAGGACGTATAGTGACACAAAGGAAATACCTGTTCGAGGGGGGCTAAAATGTTGGTGCCACCATCTGCAGTTAAGTTATCATTAAGCCACTGAGTAGCTTTTAATATTGCTTCTTTAGTTGCCTGTTCCATTAATGATGAGAATAAGTAGGTCTCCACATTGAACGCTATAATGTTGAAAGAATCTTCTGGGTTGAGCTTCTGTAGAGATGACAATAATCCATTCTTTGCACTCTCGAAAGGATTCCCTTTCATGCTTCCACTGATATCAATTAAGAATATCACTTCCTTCCTGAAAGCCTGACAGATTCACAAACATGAAGTAGGAGCAGTCACATAAATTTGAAACTTTAATAATGAAGCCTTGGTTCGGACTTCAGAGACAAGAGTGTTTGGTCCTTTGAGTTCATATATATGGCACCAAAATGAAACAACAACAAAAGTAGGCAAGTATTCCTCTAACAAGAACATTTTCTTTTCTATTAGCAGTGTTTTGTGCCTTCATTAGTTTACTTTCAGTTTATTAGCTTTTGGTGGCCATATTCTCCTCCTTTTTGGCACGCCATTGTTCCAGTGACAAGAAAAATTCTGTCCTCTGTAATTTGCGCGACAAAACTTCTGGCATGAAGGGTTTTTTTTTATATAAGAGAAGGAGAGTAAATTATCCTTACAGACCACTTGTCTTTTATTGGAATGAAATACTTTAGAAAATAAATAATCATGCAGAAAATTTATGGTAACGAACTTTCATGCTCTGGTTGTCTCCAGGAAATAGATAGCAGCAAAACATTTGTCTGTCATCAAAATCTCGTAAGAATGGGGACTGCAAAAGCACACCACCAAATAAATCCTTGGAGTAGACCTGTGAACACAGCAGTCAACCACAATAAGTGTTGGTATGGCTCTCTGCACATTTTGTATATTCATTGTCTGACCATTAAATACACATGGCAATACTATAGAAACAAATATATCTGGGAAAAAAACAGCCAGGGGTTCAAGGTCTTACGTTGTAGGAAAAACTGAAGTCAGCACTTGACCAAGTCAGTACTTCTGCATCATATAAGAAACCCATTTTACCAACTTCACGCCTGAGCTCCTGTCAAACCATAATCACCATCTCACTTCCTTTGTCTTGTTACCAGAAGCTGATTGAAACATTAAAGCCTACAAGAATGGCATACCTTTAGAGCATGGCTAGCACACCTGCATAAAATTTCTTTACCAACACCAGAGTTCACATTCAAAAGTATCTTTTCCCTCTTAGAAATCTTCTTGCCGATGGGATTGACAAATGATGGAAAACTAAATGGTACATTGAGACTGAATTGACCCTCATGATATAGCAACTTTTGAGACCAAGTCACTTTGATCGAGAAAGTTGACCCTCCTCCAACCTAAACAGGAAATAAGAATTCAGATAAATATCTTAGCAAGAGCAATGTGAAACAATTCGTAATCCATAACCAGAATTAATTATGCATCAAATGCACTAGGTAAATCACCTCTGGAATTTCAAAACTATACATGCTGCCTTTTATTAAACGCCCATTCCATCCTCTGCTTACTTTTTCATTGCCATTTGCATCTTCTGCTTGGATCAACTGACTATGATAAGATCTTCCAGTAACATCAACCTCGACACCTAGAAGTGAACCCTGTTAGCCACATCATGTTTTACTTGAGAACTTAAAAAGAAGTTAATTTTAAACATTCAAGAAAAACGAGTAACGATTCAAGGAAATAATAATGCAATATGTATATATATGTTTTTCATTGTGCAATGGTGCCAGCAACAAGTCGTGCTTTTCATGTCAAATAAGTGCGCGTGTAGTTTTACAGTGTTTACTAATTTGGACATGAATGACTAATAATACAAACATGTGATATGTTAGGTCTTGTGTCTTTTCCAATTATATGCTCCTGTACCATTCATAAATTACGAATCACATCATAAAGACTTTTTTATTTTATTTTCTTATCATCAAATCACCTTTTCTTTCTAAGCTCAATCATTTATCTAAAAACCCACTATTCCGCCAATTAATCAAACACAAACACCATCATGCCATTTGATGGATAAATATATTGTCATTATAAAAAATAAATCTTGAGTCCAAATCATTGTTTAAAAAATTCAAAAGATGGGTGATAATCTATTGAGAAGTGGGTAGGGATTGCTTGCATCTATATCTAACATTCATAAATTTGATAGAAAATCAGGTTCAGTTGACATGGACCAAGCTTGCTTCAAGGTCTAATATCCTTGAGTGTGACTATAAGTTGAGCCCAATTGGACGTACGTCTAACGAATTACCAAATCTATTGCCCTTAGGCTTGGCTGCACACCAAATCTAATTAGGAATGAATCTAGCAACTCTCTCAACCCATCGATCTTGAGCTTGGTTGTGTGCCAAGCCCAAGTGGTAATAGGTCTCGCATGTTGCTAGACCCAACGTCCAAGGGGACTCGACTATGTACCGAGTCCAAGTAAACAAGAGTCTGGAAAGCTGCAAGACCCATTGCCTTTGGGCTTGGCACCTACCTAGTCCAAGGGGGTATGATTCTGGTGAAATGCCAGACCTAACGTTTTTGGCTTAGTTGTGTGCTGAGCATAATTGGGCATGAATTTAGCGAACAGCTAGAACTATCGCCCTTAGGCTTGGCCACGTGCCAAACCCAAATTGCAACCATTCTTGGGCTTGGCACCGTGCCGAGCCCAAGTGACTGTAAGTGTGGTATGCTACCAGACCCCACACCTTTAAGCCTCAAGTGATGAGTATCAATCTAGCGAAGTGTAAGATCTAGCGCCTTTGACAAGGGTTTGGCTCGCTGCCATACCCATTGACTGTGGGCTTGGCAGTGTGCCAAGCAAAAGTGACTAAAGGCTTGGAGATCATTATAAGCTCCATGTTGGGCCATAAGACTCCGTTTACTTATTCTCATGACTTTTAACATAAAATGTTAATGTTAAGAATATTCATCTTCCTATACCTATAAGTGTATAAAAATCTCCAAATGACCCACCATATTTATCATTTATTAATATTTTGTAAAAGATATTTATTCCACATTAATACTATTGAGAGAAAATAATTCTCCAGCCTTTGTATTACAACAAAACAATAAAGTTCAGGACCTATAAATACCCCTTGAATTAATCACTCGAGTAGAAAGTTCACAATTCCTATTCTTTAAAAAAAATACATTTTTAATTTCAGAATGTTTATCACTTAAAAACTAAAAAAAAAAAAGAATAAGAATAAATGTTCTTTCACTCATTTTTTCTATTCTTAAAAAAAAAGTACATATTTAATTTCAAAGTATTTATCATATAAAAACTAAAAACAAAGAATGAGTCTCAATTTTTTTGTAATAATTTACTTAAAAATAAGTAATTTTTTCATTTAAGAATCTTCAAATTCCATATAAAAAAATTGTTTTACAGGTTATAAGTTTTCTATAACAACTTAGAAGTTTCATTAAACATAGAGAGTATATTATCTTACTTGAATATACATGTAATGAACTCATAATCTATCTGCTATTCCTAAGCCCTTTGGAATTTGAAACATCAGCAGCATTTTTATTTTTATTTTTATTTTTACTTTTCAACTTATCGAATCCCTTGCTTGGTAAATTCCAGTGAGGAATATACGATCAAAATTTGAACCCAGACTGAGTATCAAATTCTTAAGAAAATCCAGTGATCAATTGTTCAACTGACACACCCATGCAATCGTTCTTATTAGAAGGTCTTGGGAATTCTAGCTTCTCATTTGTAATGAATCTATAAATTTTCCAAATTTTAATATCCATGAAAAAAAAAAGTTGATCTTCCCGAAGAAAAAATATTTAATTTCGCTCTCAAAGACATTTACGTAAAATTCATTAGCACTGATTGATAAATTATAAGCTAAAAAACCAGCATATATTAGTATATTACCTGCTCTCCCATGGGAACGGCAATGCGGACATCACATTTCCTACTCGCTTTAATACAATGCACGCGCCACGCGCCGCTAAAACAAACGTTTGCATGATCAAAACAGCAATCAATCTCCATAGCCACCGCTCCATGCATCTGCAATGGTATCAACGCCGGCGGCTCACACCGCCCATGAACGTACGGCTGATAACTAGGGACGTCTGGATTGTCCACCAGCTCCGGCTCCGGAACCACCGCATAAGCCATCACCGCAGTCGGCAAGTAACTCTCCGCCAACTCCGATGACTTCGATGACATCGACCGCGTCATCGCTGCCGATACCGCCGGGGTCATTTCCTTTCCGTAGTAAATTCTCTTCGAAAGACTCAATCCGTACTCCACGCATGTTGCGAACTCTCTCGCCATGTAGAAAAGATCTTCCCGGAGAAGAAGATCGATGGAGCTGTAAGTTATGTATGTATGTATGTATGTATGTATGTAATAATGTAAAGGTGAGGTTTCTTTTTGAAATGCAGTTAGTAGCTGAGAGGGAAGGTGAAAAGGAACTGAAGAAGAGAACGATGGGGTGGTATGGGCTCTTTTGGAAATTAATATTTGGACAGTGCTAGTAGACCAGTGGTTTGAACACATGGAGTTCGGTGGTGTGTCTTTAATGCCTTTTTATTGAAGTGGGCGAATGACTAGACGACATGTAATGGACTTCTGGTTTTGGGTCGAAATCCTGTGTTCTGATATGTATGTTAGTCTTGTTTAGTAGCTAATAGGAACTCGCCATATGGAAGTGTCTGTTACTCATGAGAGAAATTCAGAGAGAGGACATTTTTTACCAAAAGAATTTCTGAACTTTATAACATTGATGGGGAAAAAAAAAAAACCTATTAGAAGATGCTTTCCAGTAATTTGAGTATGTTTAGGAGTGCTGTGAATTATATTTTAAAAAAAATTTAAATTGTTTTGATGCGTTTTATTAAAAGTAAATTTTTTTAAAAAA
>Ga0307510_10009281_pt1 | contig 11727 bp, 9 predicted proteins | sample 12_EM_MG_FD_207224 | JGI IMG/M metagenome (GOLD analysis project Ga0307510, IMG submission 207224) | Populus trichocarpa ectomycorrhiza microbial communities from riparian zone in the Pacific Northwest, United States - 12_EM | ecosystem: Host-associated > Plants > Roots > Unclassified | place... | reverse complement strand
TTAGGTTCAGCGTCTAGCTAAGCTCTGATTGCACCATCAGTTTCCATCAACTCATATAAAATGTCAAAATCCTATTTAGAAAGAGTTGTACACATCATATGCGACATATTTTCAACGAAATATTTTTGAATTTTGTGTTGAAGTTACTCACAAAGTATCGTGAACAACATCGATGTTATCCAATAGGCTCGAGAAAATTAGTGTGTGGACACCTTTCAATTTTGAAATTTCCCATGAATTAGGCATTTGGTGATACCTCCTACACAAATATCATCTACAAACTAGTTTTTGAACACACAATAACTGAGCATAGGTTTTTATTGAACGATGGACCTTATACTACTACATTAACACATTCAGACTTGTCTTTGAATATTTTTTCAACCTCCAATTCATCAACTGATAATCTCAAATGCTTATGACTATCAACCCAATCATTGTATCTATATTGGTAATTCTCACTAACAACCTCAAATTTAGAAGCAAAAGATGTCATGTATTGATTAACAGGCTCAACTAACTTAACATTCCTTATCTTTCTCATTTTCCCCTTTAACCACAACTCTATCAATGTGACACTCATTTTCGTCATCATTTGGTTCAGATTGTTTATAGCAATATGAAGCATATTTCATACCTAATTGAGGTTTTATATTAATAATTTCTTGCATCGATATTTGTCGACTAGCATTACCACCTAACCTGGATAGACCAGCTGCTCGCGATGCTTGTGTGATTCTCTAGGAGTTACTTGAAAACCAGGTTAACTTCATGTGAGAAGAGTTTCCTCGTTCAGGTCTACTATTCAAGTAAAGCTCCAACATATTAATTCCATTAATCCCCGCAAACCCAAATATGGAATTCACACTCTCATCAATATAGATTGGTACATCGACATAACGAGCTTGACTAACCCCGATTTATAACATCCTCAAAGTAATTTCAACTTCTATTTCAAACATATTTAGCCAAGTCGATCACATAACATTCTCGATAACTTGTTAAGGGACATGTCTGATGTAGCAGTTAGGAATTCATATCTTCCTCTATTATAAATGATACAATTATCGGTATTGACAATGATACCATCATAAAAACATAATATTTCTAGATTATCATATATTTTGTCGAACAACACAACAAAACACAATTCTAATTTATTAATATATTAGGGTTAATTAAAGTGCATTATTTATCAACAAAACCATAATATTAATTTAATCGGTTAAAACCTAAATTCATCAAATTAATCGGCAAACATCTACATTCATCAAATTCTGTTATCATAACAAAATTATCAATCAAATCCATTTATTTCATAGCTAATATTATTATTTTATATGCAATTCAGTATAATTCATAATTTAATCTAAATCAACACTAACTCTTCCATTACATAATTTTGTTAATTCACAATCAACAACAACAAAAAAACATTGATTATTTATGAAAATAACCTAATTATCAACTTATAATATATCTAATTAACGTAATCCATAATTTAATCTAATTCAACACTAACTATTCAAAAACATAATTTTATTAACTCACAATCAACAACAACCTAAAATAATTAATTATTTAATAAAATAACATAATAATATCCAATTAATAACTTAAATTATATGTAATTAACCTAATTTCTAATTCAAAACCTTAACATTCAATAAAATCAAATTAACACACATTAAACATAAATTGCATCAAATTAATTGAGAGAAAGTGTTCCATATACCTCTAAATATGGAATGTGGGTGGTGAGGGTGACTAGTGGTGGTTGTTTTGGGCGGAAAAATAAAGATCCATCACAGGTAGAGAGAGAGATGGCCGCCGATCTAGAGTTAGAGAGAGAGAGAGATGAGTCATGTAGTGCTGCTGTGTGGGGGTGATCATTTTTGGTTCGGTTATGTTTTTATTTATAAAAATAACCAAAACAAAAATTTGTAAAATATATAAAAAAACTAAAACTGATTCCAACCAACCAGTTTCAGTTCGGTTTTATTCGGTTTGGTTTCGGTTTGGTTTGGTTATTTTATATTAAAAACTAAAAATTGTATTGTTTTTTGGGCTTTTTTGGACTCTTTAATGAGTTCTTTTCAGTTCGGTTCAGTTTGGTTTATTTCTTAACTAAACCGGTTTAATTCGGTTTGTTTTTTTGATTTTAGACTTATAAAACCGGAACCGAACCAAACTTATTTTTTAAAAATATTCTAATCGGTTTAATCAATTTTTTTTATAGTTTGATTTCTTCAGTTATTTTTTTTATAATTTTTTTAATTTAATCAGTTTATCAGTTTCTTTTGCTTACCCAACTACTTTGCGTATTTTTGATGGTCAGGAGAGAGAGATAGAGCAAGGTTCCAGGCAGTGCTGAGAGGGGAAGTGGCTGTGGCGAGAGAGAGAGAGAGAGAGAGAGAGAGAGAGAGAGAGAGAGAGGAGGAGGAGGAGGAGGAGGAGAGAAGAAGAGAAAGGAAAAGAAAAAGGGTCTTTGGAGTTAGAATTGGAATGAAATCGCAGATGCGTGAAAGTATGTTAAATTCATAATTATTTTTTCAACTGTGTTGTATTTTTTTTTCTGTGCCAAAAAAACAAAAAAAAACCTTCCTAGTGGGTGACAGCTCCATTAGCCATAGTTTTTTTTCCCCAAAGCTTTCCTTGTCAACTTGTGCTATTGACACCAATTTTGTTCTTAGATTCTGTCGGTGTAAGATTTTCCTAATAAAACCGTATCTCTAAGTTCAAGGCCAGTGATCCACTTGTATCTTACACTTAAATAAACAAGAAATATAGACCTTCACTGGATAGAGAGTTTTTTTTCCTTTTCCTGTTAGCTTTTCTGCTAAAGCATTTTCAAAGCTAACTGTGTCCCTTACTAGAGATAATAGAGTGTCAACTTCCAACTGTGCTATGACCAAAATCTCTTTCCATTAATGTTAAACCAAAGCTCACAATCTTCGAGGAAGAACACCATGCGGAAGCAGTAACTGCATCAATTCCAGGTACCCCACCATACCAAATCCTAAGCTTTTCAGCAAAAAAGTAAAAGTTGTAGTTGGTGTTTCATTGGAAAGGAGAAACTTCCATAGCAAACTTTTCAATAGCTTCTTTAATAGACTTTTCAAGTCCTATTTTGCTTCTTCTAACAGGGTTAAGCAAAAATCTTTTTAACCTTTCTTCTTATCTCTAAAGATCAGTTTATTACTCAACCCTGTGTTTTCCCTGTTTCTGCCTAACGGGTGGTTTTGAACCTGTTCCAAAGCTCAGCATTTTCAGAGCCGTATTTACAGCTTTTGAGGTAAAGTTTCAGTCATTGTAACTGTTTCATGTATAATTCTTTAAGAAAAACCATAAAAAGAATCCATTATTTCATGCTGAACTTGTGCGAACCTATTCTGATACTTCACAGGCCACTCTCTGCTTCAAATCTGTTTCACCTTACTAGTACTGACTAGATACATTCGATGGCAAGTTCTCTTGGTAATCAGTATCTCTTATTAGCTGCTTTCAGATGCTTAAAAGCTTAATAAAGTGTGCATAGTAACAAAAGAGTTCTTCCATGGGGTACTGTAGCTTGTTTCTTCTGTTATGTTTCCCGTGGAGTTTTCTCATTACTGGTACTCATCAATTACAATCCTCACAAACACAAGTGCTTCTTCAGCTAAGGAAGCATTTAGAGTACCCAGCTCAACTAGAATTTTGGAATAATCATGGAATGGATTTATGCTATTTATCTCCATCCACACAATTAAATATGACATGCCAGGACAATGTTGTCACTGAGCTTAGAATGACGGGAGACAAGCCGGTCAAGGTCAATAGCTTTGTGGGATTTGCAATTACTAATAAAACTTTATCAGGGAACTTCTCTATGGACTCTTTTGTGATCACTCTTGCAAGGTTGACCAGCTTGAGAGTTCTTAGTCTTGTTTCTTTGGGCATTTGGGGTCCACTTCCAGACAAAATTCATAGGTTGTCTTCGCTTGAATATTTGGATTTGAGTTCAAATTATCTCTTCGGTTCCGTTCCTCCAAAGATTTCTACAATGGTGAAACTTCAAACTCTTAAACTGGATGACAATTTCTTCAATGATACAGTCCCTGCTTGGTTTGATTCGTTGTCTAACCTGACAATTCTAAGCTTAAGGAACAACCAGTTGAAAGGTCCATTTCCATCTTCAATACAGCGAGTAACCACTCTCACTGATCTTATTTTGTCTGGCAATGATATATCCGGGAAGTTACCAAATCTTGACATGTTAAGTAAACTGAATATGCTAGATTTGAGCGAAAACAGTTTAGATTCTGATCTACCTTCAATGCCCAAAGGGTTGGTCATGGCTTTCCTTAGCAACAACTCCTTGTCAGGTGAGATCCCAAGGCAATATAGCCAGCTAAGTCAGCTTCAGCATTTTGATATGTCATTCAATGAACTAAGTGGAAAAATTACTGCTTCCCTTCTCTCATTGCCCAGCATTAGCTACTTGAATTTGGCATCAAATATGTTGAGCGGTTCACTCCCAGACCGTCTGACCTGTGGCAGCAAACTTCAGTTTGTTGATGTATCTAATAACAGGTTAACTGGTGGATTGCCTTATTGTTTTACTGAATCAGGATATAGAGTGGTAAAGTTTGGTGGAAATTGCTTATCTGTTGATTTACATCATCAGCATGCAAAATCATCTTGTATAGATGTTCCTGTGAAAAGGAAACATTCTGGAGGCAAAAACATGGGAGTGCTAGTTGGTGTGCTTGCTGGCATATTTTTCTTCATAGTTCTCTTGGCTTTTGGCCTTGTCATGGTGCGCAAAAGATATTTCTCTCGAGGGATACCGGAGCAGCATTTGTTGCACAAAGCAGAGCAGGATAAATCAGTGGCAGGATTCTCCTCTGAGATCTTCTCTAGTGCAAGTAGGTTATCTTCTAAAAATATTCTGACCAGACATTGCAGAAATTTGGCTTTAGTTTGCATAATTTAGTCTAACATGATCTTCAGAGTTTGTTGATTGATTTCTAAAGAACTTCTTAAAGGTAACCGTATCATTTTTTACTTTGCTCTTCAGGGTTTGTTTCCGAAGCTGCAAAATTGGGTATACAAGGTCTCCCAGCATGCCGGTCATTTACACTAGAAGAGTTAAAGGAAGCAACAAACAACTTTAATAACTCTTCCATTTTGGGCGATGGTTCTTACGGGAAGGTATAATGTCTAAAACTTCCAAATAGTACATTTTTTATAAGTGTTTTCAGCAAAAATCACAATGGTGATTCCCTTAGGTATTATGAAGCTATCGATCATTATCTTGTAACATTAATGGTGTGATTATCACAGGCTTGCTAGGATTAATAAAGGAAGTATAGGGAAAATGAAGTAGAGAACCAATAGCTACCGTTCATGATCCAATTTTAGACAAATGCTTAGCTGAATTCTCATAATGACCTCAGGTTCTTGTTTTAATATTTTTGTTGTTCAATCCAGCAGTTGAGTGTATTAGTCCCATGCAAGACATGCTCTAAGTGAGAAGCTTCAATTTCTGATAATCACACGAAATAAGTGTTTTTTCATTACACAAACCTCATTTCTGTGAGCTTGTGGCTGCTCGCCAGTTTCATTGGTCTTGACATATGTGCAGCTGCTAATGCTATGCATGCTACTTGTGGCACTCGAGCTGTGAAACTAAAGGCAAAAATTCCATAGTAGATATGCATATACAGTATATAAATTTATTTATCATGGATATTCGGGTATATTTTGGTAACGAAATCAATCCAAGGTCTTATCTCTTGATCACCGAAACTTTTAATCGTTCCAGATCATTTTTTTATTTTATTTTTATCATTCCTCCTCTTTGTTTTATCAGCTTTACAAAGGAATATTAGAGAATGGAACCCAGGTTGCTATAAGGTGCGTACCTTCATCAAAGAAATATTCAATGCGAAATCTTAAACTCAGGATGGATTTGCTTGCAAAGCTTCGCCACCCGCACCTGGTTTGCCTTTTAGGGCACTGCATTGATGGTGGGGGACAAGATGATTACAGAGTGAACAAAGTCTTCCTCGTATACGAATATGTTTCTAACGGCAACTTCAGAGCTTACCTCTCTGGTAATTTCTGGATAAAATTTTGAAGCAATCTTCTTAGAAGTGATTGAAACTAATTGCCAACGATTCAAAGGCATGATATCCATGCACATCATGCAAACATAGAGGAAGCTTGACTTTCTTGGTATCCCATTTTGACCTTCATTGCGAACCATCCTCCAAAGTTACTCTTATATATAACTCGAAAATCATTGACATTCGCAAGAGCCAGGCTTTTTGAATTTTATATGTTGCGATTAGTATAAACTTGTACATTCTAAGTTGGCCCTGTTATATGTGTAGAGGACAGTCCTGGAAAGGTTCTAAACTGGTCAGAGAGATTGGCAGTGCTAATTAGTGTCGCAAAGGCTATTCACTTTTTGCATACTGGAGTTATTCCTGGTTTCTTTAACAATCGATTGAAAGCAAATAATATACTGCTCAATGAACATGGGATAGCAAAGTTGAGTGACTATGGGCTTTCCATCATCTCTGAAGCAGCTGGAAATTGTGGGGTAAGCTCCTTAATTATATATCAAATGGCTAGTCTTGCAATAAATTCTTGATTGAGTGGATTATAAGTGTGTGACTTGGGGTTCTTATGTCTGCAGGAAAATGGGGAAGAGCCTAAATCATGGTAAGAATTTTCTTTTATCACAATATCACCGTGATATGACCCACTACGATCCTGTTTCAATTTGTCATGTTTCAGAAGTCATGAAGTGGTTTGAACTAACTTGACCATAAACAAATTACAAATTCATTCAAGGTAGCTGATGTGAGAAAAACCCCACAATGAGCAATTTTATGAATGTCCATTCACCTTGATGTAGTTACACATACCCATGCATAGATAATTACCTACATGTAATCCATTTTTTCAGGCAAATGTCAAGATTAGAGGACGATGTTTGTAGCTTTGGATTCATATTACTTGAATCACTCGTTGGACCTTCAGTATCTTCCAGAAGAGACAAGCTTGCACTAGATGAATTGGTAGGTGCAGAAACTCTGAATTAAAGCAGATCATGTATGCAATGTTTATTGATTGAGGACTAGTTATAGCTGTGCTTATGTCCGCTGAGCTATTTCCCACACTTTTAATACATGCTTGATGGTTTGAAGTTGATGACAACGTATTAGACATTGACATCAATATTTCATTTTTCAGGCATCTTGTAACAGCCAAGAGGGACGTCAAAAATCATTAAACCCTATTGTTCTGGCCACAAGCTCACAAGAATCTTTATCAGTTGTGATTACGATAACCAACAAATGCATTTGTTCTGAATCATGGAGTCGACCATCATTTGAGGACATTCTTTGGAACTTGCAGTATGCAGTTCAGGTCCAGGCAACAGCAGACGGTGAACAGTTTCGATGAATTGTATATCAGTTGCTCCAAGAAATTGCCTCCCCGTCTTTAGCATCCTTGAAAAGTTTGTTTTTCACTGAGGTGGTAACTGTTATAGCACTTTAAGCAGCTTATCTCAATTAGATCATCTATAGTTTATGTACATTGTAGAGACTAACCGAAGATCAATTAGTAAGGAAGAAATTTACCTTTCAGATGGCGATTATGATTCATTTTTGGTATCTTACCATTGTTGGTAAAAGCTGCAACATATATCAATGTTTTGGGAAGTTTTATATTACTCGAGGAGTAACTACTACTACCCTATTTCACTCAGAGTATACTGCTTTGATGTGCCATTTGGCAAACAAAACCAGATTGGAGTCCGAATGCCGAAAACGATATCTGCCAGAGGAAAAATGATTTGCAAAACACACCAATTTTTACAAAGAGAAAACGGCAACGAAAATAGTAGTTACCAGAGCTAGATGGCTACAGCACTGTATATGCGGATACGGTGCCAAGAGTCTCGATGAATTAATTCAAAATGACTACAATGCTGTGAACACAGAAAAAGTTTCCGATGTAATTTGGTTTTACTAGAGATCTAACAGGTTATTATAACAGGCAAGGCAATCCCATGATGCTTACAATTTAATATAATGGCTTTACAGCAATTGAGTTTTGACCCTGCTAAATTTACCGATGGTGAGTTTAACGTGGACAAATTTCCCCAGGGGTTTCATTCTATTGTCGAGGCGGGAAAGGCCTTTTCTGTCATACACTCTGGAGTTTAGAGCTCCATGGAAAGTTGAAAACCAAACCAGTAATGTACTGCACATATCCGTGATTCCACAAGAATATTGATCTTCTCATATTAAACAGTGAAAGACTACATATTTACAGATTTGAATCATCACACTGCTTCAGTACGCTCAATTAGAAAGCAAAAGAGTACGTGCAAACGTGCACTTCCCATATCATTCGCTACGGAAAATCCTCCTAGTTACGCTATTCACAGCACTTGTGTTTACAGTAAAGTCGATACGTAAACTAATAATGGGTGATAAGAGTTTTAGAGCAAGCTAGATCTTACAGCCAGTTTCTTTGAAGAATATACAGTATTTGCGTGTTGTAGATGTAGTGCAGCTAACAGCCCTAGCCAATTCTCTGCAGGTGTACTGCCTACTTGAAAGTCAAGAAGCCTTTTCCGTTTCTGGTAACAATCTTCTAGTGGCCTGCTCTGAGGAGAAAAAAAGAAAATTAGTGATGAAAATTCCCACCTTCTCCTTATGTAGAAACCATGCAGCAACTGTACTGATCCTATCAGCAAGAACTGTCTAATACAATTTTTTAGCAGAATGACATCAGAGCAATAGATCAAGAATCGCATCACATCTTTTTTAGCAGAATGACATCAACAAAAATAATCCACACCAAAGGAATACCATGTCATAGGAATAAATCAACAAAATGATAAGGAAGAAGATAAAAGCACAAATATCACCTGTTCAGCATAAGCTTGGAGCTTCTGTTTCCAGGCACCTGCTGCAATGGCAGTGGAAGAGTGTTCTATGAGGTAATATTTAGACCATGCGAGGAGTTGGTCACTTCACAAGATTTGAGAAAAGAAACTACCTTGTTGTTGTTTCACCAAGTAATCATCAGTGCATCTAAAACCCACAGCCAAATCAATCTCCACAAGTTGATCAAGAATCTCCTGTGCAAATTTAAAAGAAAATGATAATAGATGAGATAAATCAGTGCCAAGTAGTGTTGACTGTTGAGTCTAGCAAATTTGTACTTAATAGCAGCGATCCAACCAAGAACAGAATCCCAGCAAGTGCAGAACACCAGAATACTAAATTCAACAACATAAACAATCTTTCCTCTATGCTAAAAAAAAAACCTCCAAGAAAAAAGGTGTTTTTAGCATCCAAATGACAAACAATGTCTAGTGACTTATCTTGCAATACAAGGACAGGGCCAGCATGCCACGCAGACATGAGGGGCTCCGCCCAACCTCTCCCCCAAAAACATTTGGCCCCTCTAAAAATTGATTGTTCTCCTTTTCAAGTCCCATAATATCCTAATTTTCATGAATCAATCAAAAGAATCCATTTTATGAAAATGAAGAATTACAACTTGGAACTGCTTGCGAGGAATTCCATCCAGAACAGTTTCACCATTGAAATACGCTGTGTCAGCCATGGTGCCAAGCCGATTGTGTGTCGGGGCAGCTCGTTATAGGAGTAGTCCTCGGGGTCCAGCTTTGCCTGCAGTGGTGAAAATCTGCTCAGTGTGATGTTAAACAGGTGGTAAAGAGGCGGCGCTGCTGCTTTGTCGGTGAAGAGAAAGCGGCTCAGCGTGATCATGGCGGAGGAAAATGTCGCGGAGCTATGGAGGCTTTAGATTTTCAGTGGGAGAGAAATGGCGGTGGGTTTTAGACTGAAAATTGTTGCATCAATGAGGATCGTTTCCTAGTAATTTATACTTGGAAATCATTGAAGATTAACCAGGGGATTGTGATATCTTCTCTTGTGGTGGTGGACTTTCGATCTTGAGCTTCTTGCTCTTTCCGGTAGTAGGTAAAATCGTTTTCAGTAGAATCTGCATCAAGTCGAGCAAATGAGATTGCTAATGCCTGTTCATTTCCACGACATGATTTTTCATTCTTCTCGCCCATCTCCGATGGTCCATGCTTGTTTCTACCCTCATTTGCGAGGCTGCAGGTGTCTGTTCTTGCTGGTTGCATTCCATAGCAGAGAAATAAGAACGCTTCTTATGCTACTTGTACATATCGACGAACATATAAGAAATAACAAAATAAATAAATAAATTATATCACCACTCTTTATGATATCGTATAAGATAGCAGATATTTTTGTCTATCACTGCAATCTCTTGCAATTAATATAGTGTATGATCTCTGTATGCAAATGCATCTTCTTTCATTATATATGCAAGCAACATGCAGCATGAACATACTAGATAGGAGAGAAAACAGACCTCCATTTCAAATATTTGCTGATCCAATGAATTGGTTCTTCTGAAATCTACAGAAGTCTGATGATCCTCGGGGGAGAACATGCTTGAAGGAGAGTGAGAGTTCCATTGGATGAGTTGGCTGGCCGAGGACACTTACCAAGCAAAGAAACACGGAAGTGATTCGAAACTCTTCAATGGCTTGATGCAAAATGCAGCATCGACTGTGGAATCACTATAAGAATGGTTACTGCCCCTGCTTACAGATTAAAACGATTGATATGAGAAAGCACAGGATCGAAAAATTTCAAAATCGCAACACTTTCTGTAATTCCAGTTCGAGTAACCGCTAAACAAAATGGAAAAAAAATATTTTGCAGTCAAATGTCAAGAAAAAAACAGAAACCTCTAATCCAAACCACTTGATGAGAAATCCGTGCAAGATGAAAAGCTTTTCATTCTTTTTAGATCCTCCTTAAATTGGTAACAGAACAGGACAGTAACAAAAAGGACAATGAGTTATCGAATTTGAGAAAACAACAAGGGTTATGCTCACCTTTTTTATTGTTAAATCTTCGTATGATCAGCTGATTAATGACATCCCAGAGACAGACAGTGCAGTCCTCAGAAGCTGATACCAGAAGAATTGACATAAAATATTTTGATGTGCCAGAGACAGACAGTGCAGTCCTCGGAAATATTTTGCAGTGCCGCTGAGCTTGTAGATCTGTGGCGAGGGCAGAAGAATTGACATAAAATCAATTTCTGATAACCATTAGTTCTCGTAGAGGTCTCAGCTACTTGAGAACTATTGCTACGTGAAGAAAGCTTTGTCCTTTGTGAAATATTGTTGTCAAAGACTCGAAATGGTCTTCTCTCTCAAAATGGAAAACAAAACCAAGGCCGAACAGGCATAACTCTACTAGCATCAGCTAGGAGCAAAGGTCCAAACCAGGAGGGGTCTGCTGACTGACAATCCACAACTTTGTCTTCTTGATTAATGATGATCGATCACCAAGCTTGAACATGAAGACTATTCCTCTTGAACGTAAGATCTTTTGATGTGAATAAAGTAAAGTTCCTCGAGTGGTATATATATGTTTTTTTTTCTTTTTATCTTAATCATTTTCAGACGTTTTTAGGAAGATTAAGACCAACTTAAGAAAAAAGACACATACCATTTAGGAAATATTTATCCTTTTCATATCAAAAGGTCTCTCACGTTCAAACTGACAACATGATTGAGTTCTACACTAGTTATATTACCTGCGAGATGTCGCGGGTTAACTTTTTTGCATAAAAAATATAAAAAAA
>Ga0307510_10009280_pt1 | contig 11728 bp, 11 predicted proteins | sample 12_EM_MG_FD_207224 | JGI IMG/M metagenome (GOLD analysis project Ga0307510, IMG submission 207224) | Populus trichocarpa ectomycorrhiza microbial communities from riparian zone in the Pacific Northwest, United States - 12_EM | ecosystem: Host-associated > Plants > Roots > Unclassified | place... | reverse complement strand
GGAGCTCAACTGGGGGCTGATCAAGGGGTGACGATGGTTTGGATGGTTCACTAGGCGGTAGCGGTGGCAGGTCTGGCAGGGATGGTGGGTTCAATGGTAGTGGTTGTTTAGGCTTGGATAAGGTGACAAGGAGGGGGTCCGATGAGGATGAGAAAAATTGGGGTGGATCATAACACCTAGTGATTAGTGATTGGATGACTGATAAGTCTTATTGTGCTTACGGATCGAGTTGGAGTCACTTATTGATCGCCCTAGTACCTTAGTCATAGCACATATCTGGCTTACTATACAGTGATGAGTCATACCTGTATCTCTAGTATAAAAGAGATCTATTGCTGTCCCTAAGACAGCAAGTTGAATCTCCTGTCAATTCAACTCCCTTCTTTTCTCTTACATCTCTCTATAAGTGGGCACTAGGATGTTACTCTAGTGTGGGAACCACTTCTCTCATATCGACTACAACTTGGCACCAAGCTATCCACGTGTCATACCGCCAAGTTAGGACAACTTGTTATTCCAACACTAAATCAGTGTTGCCTTCACATTGTGGCGGTGACATTAGATTCAACTTTCTACAAATCAAGACGGCTAGTAGCACGTATGACAAGCTCTTAACTAAAGATCAGATACTCGAAACCAAGTTGAACTCCCGCATCGCATACAAGGCACCCAACGCTACTGGGACCAGAACCTACCCTATCCAGTTATTCTGCGACAATGACGATAAGGTCGTAAACAGACATGCCATTCCAGTCTGCCTCTACAACGGAGTTTGGCATCAAATCGCACATGATTCCAATTCAGGGCTACCTCAGTTACGACAGCCCTTAACTAGTATCCACGTTTTCGACATCGAAGGAGCCAACACCACAAAAGCAGAGAGTATTAGCTCAGACAGTGAGCCAGAAGCAGAGGAGGACTCAGACGAAGAACTAGCCAAACAAACTGGAGGGCTCTCTATCAACAACCAAATCAGGGACACAGAAATCCCCAGAGAACTCACTCCCCAAAGAAATACCATCTCCCTTCCACAGCATACAAAGCTTTTGCCCATTTCACCAAAACTATCAACCATGGCTACTACCTCTATCATGATCCAACAGCCCGCAGATACTCAACCACTCACTCAAGGCGGAGGAGATGGCCCAAGCTCTAAAGGAAAAAGCTCTGGAAGTGGCACTACTGGAACAGGAAGTACAACAGCTGCGACTACTACTAGAACTGCAGCAAGCGTTAATTCCAAACTCAAGGCCAGCCTTGGCTGATACTCCACTCCTGGAGGAGGACGATCAGGACCACCCAGCGGAGGACCCCCAAGTGGAGGACCACCATCAGGAGGATCTGGAGGTCCGGGTGGCAATCCACCCAGAGCACCAGCACCTCCCGCACCAGTACCCCCAGCCCAAGGAGGTCAACAACCCATCGCACAAGCAGCTGATGTTAAATCTATGGGAGGACTGCCGCAAGTCTTCACCAGAGACCACCTTATCGCTGACGACTTCATTGAAGAAGTAAAAGGATACCTCCGACTCAATCAAGACGTAGCCGGCTATAACTCCCCAATAAAAAAGGTCGCCCTAACTCTTACCCTCATGAAAGGACCTCAAGTCGCAGGATGGACCAGAGACATGGGAACTTGGTTGGACACTCTCGATCCTGTCTTGGATAACATCCCCGACATATGGGATCAGTTCCTGTATGAATTCTCACAGCAGTTCCAAGACAGTCAAAGAGAGAACAGGGCCAGAGGGGAAATAGAACGCTGCACTATGAAATTCCCAGAAATTGACGACTATATCGCTAGGTTTGAAGACCTAAGTCGCATCGCTGGCTATGACGCCAACAGCGGCGCCGTATTCCAACTCTTCACCAAAGGGTTACCAGATGACATCCTTAAAGAGGTGCTAACTTCCCCAACCCCAACTACATACATTGACCTCAAAGACAAAGCAATCTCAGCCACCCGATCCAAAGTCTTGATAAATAACATACTCCGGGCTCGTAACCCAAATAGGGGAACCGGAGGGTTTAACCGCGGAGTCTTCAATACCTTCCCACAACCAGTTAACTTCCAAAGGCCACGAATGTTCTTTAACCAAGGAAGTCAAGGGAATCAAGGAGGATTCATGCAACAATGGGGACCTGGATTCCGTCAGGGACCTCCCCAAATGCAGTATAACTCCACCAACGCACCCTGTTGGATGAACAATGTACCAGTACCGATGGACTTAGGACGAACTAGAACCCCAAACTGGCGTTCAAACAACAGGGGGTGTATGCAAGGAAATGCAACCGGCTTTGGACCAGCTCCTCAAAACAATGCCACTGGACCACCTCCAGGGAATACAAACAATAATTGCTTTGAATGCGGACAAACGGGTCACTATGCCAGGAACTGTCCACGCCGTCGCCGTCAGGGACAAACCAAGGCAAACCTCATTGACTTCAACGAAGAATACAATAACTATGAAGGATTCGAAACCCCTACCCATGTCGAGGATATCAAACAACAACTCAACGCTATGTCTCTTGATGAGAAAGCGAAACTAGCCGAAGAAATGGGAGTTTCAAAGGATTTTCCCACAGCTTGATTAGGTCAGCATTAATCAAGCAAAGTAGCAACGACAATGTGTATATATCAGCCCGAAAATCTATGACTGTTCAGATTTACACACACTCAGTTGCAAAAAGAGCCGAAGCAATAGCCCTAGTAGACTCTGGGGCAACGGAGAATTTCATGAATCTAAGCTATGCCAAATGGCTAAAACTCCCCATCAAAAATTTGGATAAACCTCAACAACTGTTTAACGTAGACGGAACCGAAAACAAAGCTGGGATGCTAAAATATTACACAGATATTGAAGTCCAAACAGGAACGTCAAGGAGTCAACTATGTTTTTTCCTGTCAGATTTAGGAGAACATAAAGCCATCCTAGGGTACTCTTGGTTTGCCGCCGTACAACCCAAGATTGATTGGAAATGAGGATGGATTGATTCATCACAACTCCCCATCATCCTCAGGGCTCCTAATGCAAAAAAGGCACGATTCTTACCTAGAACAATAAACGCACCACACCCGGTATACCACGACCAATACTTCATTGGACGAGTAACGATCAACTCTGTGGTAAAAGAAGAAGACCCTGCAATACCGGCAGAATACATGTGACATCGTAAAGTATTCAGTGAACACAAATGGCACCGCCTTCCCGGACATACAATTTGGGATCATGCCATCGAACTCTTGCCCGGAGCCCCCACAACTCTCCCTGGAAGGCTTCTACCGCTGACACAATCAGAAATTGAAGAAGCGAGCAAATTTGTTCAGGAACATCTGGCCAGAAATACAATTAGACCTTCATGGAGCCCATACGCAGCTAACTTCTTCTTCGTCAAAAAGAAAGATGGGAAATTACGACCAGTTCAAGACTATCGACCCCTTAACAAATGGACTAAACGGAACCGCCACGTGTCTCCCCTAATCCCTTCCGTCATTGACCGATTAGCCAGATGCATGTTGTTCACCAAGTTCAATGTCCGATGGGGATATAACAATATTCAAATCAAACCCAGTGATGAATGGAAAGCTGCCTTCCTCACACCGGAAGGGCTATTTGAACCTACAGTCATGTTCTTTGGCCTTACCAATTCCCCTGCAATGTTTCAGATGATGATGAACACAATATTCCGCCCGGACGTAGCAAAAGGGGATACGTCGGTATTCATGGATGATATCGCTATTCATACAAAGAAATACCTGAACGAAACCCATGAACAACACCTGGCTCAACACCGAAAATGCGTCCATGAAATACTGGATAAACTGGAGGCCAACGACCTCTATCTAAAACCCAAGAAATGTGCCTTTGAGCAAGAAGAAATCAAATACCTTGGAGTGATCATAGGGAAAGGACAACTCCGCATGGACCCAAAGAAACTTACAGGCGTTGCAGACTACCCGGTCCCACTCACCCCCACCGACGTCCGCGCATTCCTGGGATTATGCGGTTACTACCGCTACTTCATCCCACGATTCTCTGAAATCGCTTGACCCTTACTTGACCTCATGAAGAAATCTGAAAGCTGGCACTGGGATGCACCACAATTCAAAGCCTTTGAAACCCTCAAATCCCGACTATGCGCCGCACCAGTCCTTAAACAACCCAACTTTGAAAAGAAATTCTTCCTCCAAACTGATGCCTCTGCATACGGCGTGGGAGCCGTACTCTCACAGGAGGGAGATATCCCCACAACTTCTGCTCTTTCAAAACGCCAAAAACCCGTACTCCATCCTATCACCTACTACTCAGCCACGTTCATCCCCGCAGAATGAAACTACGACATCTATGAGAGGGAGCTACTAGCCGTGATGAAAGCACTCTCACATTGGTGACCATATCTAGGGTGGACAAAAGAACCATTCACCATTATGACGGACCATGCTAACCTCCAATACTGGAAATCCCCCAAAAACCTTAACCGAAGAACTGTGCGCTGGCATGCAGACCTACAAGAGTACAACTTCGACATTCTCTACATCCCAGGAAAAACCAATATCCCACCTGATGCCCTTTCACGATTACCGGGAGTAGACCAAGGAAAAGAGGACAATCTACAAGTTACGGTCCTACCAGAACAAAAGTTCAAAATCGCAACAACAACACTGGAACCAAGAATCAGCGTACCTCCTATCAACGTAGTCAAACGAGGGATTATGAACCTCATGCACAATCACCCATCTGCTGGTCACCCAGGTCGAGACGAAACACTTCATAAAACTCAAGAACGATATCACTGGCCAGGAATGAAGGAATGGATTGCAAACTACGTAAAAGGATGCGCAATCTGCCAACAAAACAAGATCATCACTCATCGAACCAAGACACCCCCTTATCGTATCCCCACAGAAACCAACGCTCGACCATTCCAACAAATAGCTATGGACTTAATCACAGGACTACCCCCTGTGAAAGGAAAGGACACTATCCTTACCATCGTGGACCAAGGATGTTCACGTGCTGCCATATTCCTAGCCTGTGACACCACGATCACGGGACCAGGGATCGCTCAACTGTATATGGATCACGTGTTTCAATGGTTCAGATTGCCCACTAAAGTGATTAGCGATCGAGACCCCCAATTCACTTCGCACTTTGGAAAAGCCCTAACAAAGAGACTAGACATTCAGCAAAACCTATCAACAGCCTTTCATCCCCAGACAGACGGACTATCAGAGCGAAAGTACCAATGGGTAGAACAATACCTTCGTCTAGTGACATCAGCAGCCCCAAAAGATTGGACGCAATGGCTAGCCTTGGCTACAGCGGTACACAACAACCGGAAGAACTCTACCACCGGATTATCGCCCAACCAAATAATTCTAGGGTACGATCTCAAACTGAATCCGGCCATCAGTATTCCATCTACCAATGAAATGACAGAAGAAAGAATCCATCTGATGGAAGAAAGACGCGCCCAGGTGACTGCGGCCCTAAATCAAATTGCTGAGAAATCAGGAACTCCATCAGCGCAGTATGATATCGGAGACCAGGTCTGGTTAGAAGGAAAGAATCTCCATCTTCCCTACCAAGCAACCAAACTAGCGCCCAAAAGATATGGACCCTTCAAGATCATCAAAGAGATCTCTCCTGTGGCATATCAACTCGCGTTACCCCTGACCTGGAAAATTCACGACACGTTCCATGCTTCTCTCTTATCGCCCTATCGCGAAACAACTGCATACAGCCCAAACTTCTCCCGACCACCACCTGATCTAATTAACGACGAGGAACAATATGAAGTGGAACAAATCTGTAACCATCGATACTTTGGGCGCAACAGGACCCTGCAGTATCTGATTCATTGGAAAGGATATCCCGATAGCGATGACACATGGGAGCTCACAGCTGACACTCATGCGCCTGACTTAGTCAAAAGTTATCATAAAGGGACTCCGCTAGAGGGTATAAAGGCTGGCCAGTTATCGTTACAAAACCCCATCTCTCCTCATCCTGGCTATCGACCAAGAACCACTCGGCTGGGAAGAAAACTCCTGGACGCCTCCTCCCATTCCACCCCGCCAATCCTTCCTAGCTTCCCTGCTTCGCCCTTTTCCGTTTACCACTCACAAATTTCACGTCTTTCGCCCTGGACAATGGATCCATCCCACTCACATCCATGCTCTCGAACATCCATACTTTTGCCGCGAACCCCTTTGCACCTATCACACATAACAACGAACAGTACTCCCTTATCCACATCGGCGGTTACGTTTCCCCGGCCATGTCTGACTATTCCATCAATGCATCAGCTGAATCCCCTGGGAGTCGTCCCAACTCACCCCTGTCCTGCTATTCCCCTTGTGGAGTGGAAAACATATTCGCCTCCAACGTCAACATCGACCCCACTACCCTCCGAGAAATTGCAACCGGTCTGGTCCAGACCATCAAGAACCGCGAAGAAGCCCACCGCTTCGCTGTGCTCGCATTTGAGGACAAAATCAAGAGGCTCGAGTCGACCATTGAAGGGTATGCCGAAACTTACGAACGGGCTCCCAACGGATATGTCCGCAATACCATGTACCCCGACCTCAAGATCCCACTGGGCGAAGGAAGCTACGCGGAGGCCTACTGGGTTACCCCAGCCCACAACGGGTACGTACAAGCGTACAGACAAGAACAAGGACCCTTGGATCCACCCTATTCCCTTCCCATCTACGCTCGAGCCATCTACTCATCCGAACCTATTGACCCCCTTCCGGCCTGGTTTCACCAACTCTTGGTTGGTACCTCTGCTGTTCACGCTAACTTCGCCAAAGCAGCCCACCGACTTGATGACTGGGGCGTCACTGCGGATATCGCATGCTACCGCAAACTGGATGACGACTTGTCCTGTATCAACGCGGAGCTTGAACGGCTCGAAGCTGAAGCTGGGGCGGTCAGGATTGCGAAAACCATTTGTGAAGGTCGATTGGAGTTGGCTTGCGCCCCCAAGCAGCTGGCGCACATGGAGTGCTTGGCGACGCCGTTCGTTCAGCAGAGGAACGAGCAATTAGCCACTCGGGGGGGTTGGAAGAAGTCCGCACGCAGTCGCGCTAGCTAGAGCGGGAGGTGATGAAACCGGCCTTAGGTGATCGTCAATACTCATACAATACAGCCTTTGTAAGTCATGGGAACCGGCCCTAGTGATTAGTGATCGGATGACTGATGAGTCTTATTGTGCTTACGGATCGAGTTGGAGTCGCTTATTGATCGCCCTAGTACCTTAGTCATAGCACGTATCTGGCTTACTATACGGTGATGAGTCATACCTGTATCTCTAGTATAAAAGAGATCTATTGCTGTCCCTAAGACAGCAAGTTGAATCTCCTGTCAATTCAACTCCCTTCTTTTCTCTTACATCTCTCTATAAGTGGGCACTAGGATGTTACTCTAGTGTGGGAACCACTTCTCTCATATCGACTACAACTTGGCACCAAGCTATCCACACGTCATACCACCAAGTTAGGACAACTTGTTATTCCAACACTGAATCAGTGTTGCCTTCACATTGTGGCGGTGACACCACACCTCGTAAGCTGTCTGCATCCAACTTGGAGTGTCCTGATCAACATCTTTGGGTACTTCAGTCACCATACATTGCCAGGGGACATCCCCAAGGATGGACAAGTCGATGGTGGTGTATATATCCTCATGGTTTTTGAACGGCGCAGAGGTATTGAACTCATGGACGGATTGCGCCCATATTTCAAGGAGAGTATTGATGTTGGAGGCAGAAACCTCTGCGCGACGGTAAAGAAGGTCTGCAAGCTTAAATTGAGCTTTGCTGTTGAAGGGAGTCCAATCTCCAGGTTGGGGTGTTTCTCTGGCAGGTGGTGGTGCGCCTGGCGGCAAGGAATTGCCATGTAGATCACATGGAAGTGCTGATAGATGGTTGAGACTCTCTGAGAATGCCCAAGAATTCCGAGGGTGAAGAACACACCATTCAGATCTGGATGCTCTATCCTTCATGATAACGGCGGCAGGTCATTATTAGGCAATGGCCCCACACTCTCAATGTCTGAGGACTCGAGTGAGTGTGCATCATCAACTTGAAATGCGTCGTCACTATGGCGATCTTCATTTTCCTGGGCAGTCAAGTGTTCAGCATTGATGGTACGGTGATTGGTATTGAGATGCATCGTGCGGATGTGATGTGTACGCCCATGTTGACTCTTGAATATAGACAGACACTCAGGATGGAGGCAAGGGAGGTTAGGCGGCAATGGCTGCATGATGGGCACAACAACGTCTGAACAAGGTTTACCATCGCTCCAAGATATGGGATATACATTGTGTGGCAAGGATCGTGCACTCTGTGTCAAGTGTTGCTAAGTACAGTATTCAGATAACCGTGGCAAGGTGCTAATGTGTTTTATCAAGATCTGGCCATAATAATTTGAACTTAATAAAATTATTTGATTGTCAGGGTCATCGCAACATACTTCGCATTGCCATGCTGCTGAGCGCTGAATGATTGTCCCTTGACGTCCCTTGATGTTGGTCCCTCCAATGAGCACTGCAGTGGAGTTCCCATGCTTCACACATCGTCCTCACCCCCCCACCCCCTTGTCCTCAGTACCCCGGTGCTCAAAACCTGTCTCGCAATGACCCAAAGAAGATCCTACAACTCCTGACACTTGCAGTATATCCAGCCCTCTCAGAACGCCTGTGCCTGGTGATGAAAGCATGCCTTGGAAGTGCCTTTAGTGGGCGGCGCCCCTTGGCTCGAATTTTTACCTGAGCCTTGTGTTGGACCCTGAGGGCATTCCTCCCATGCAACTTCCATACTCCCATTGTGCTCCCCTCTGCCCTGTCCACACGTTCTTGGTGTGTTCATGCTCGGCTCTCCCCCTGGCTATCTTTATTCTGGGCCCATTCTGTAGGTGGACAGGCCACAGGATGATGGCCTACTTGCATCTCTCCTTCCCCTCCTTTCTATGCCAACTCAGGCTATGTGGTGCATCACACTGGCAACCGCATATTGCCCATGCATGAATTTGAATTACTATTCAGGATCCAACGCTGGGCATTTGCAAGGTTAACAACCATGTGCACACGTGCAGAATGGCCTAGACAGTGTCTAGACACATCAGTGATGCATACCAGCGCCTGTGGTTGGACTCGTTGCAACTTCACGAAGACTTAAAAATGCCCCCTCTTGCTCATCTCTTTCTCCCTTGCAAACCACCACCCTTCCCAACATTGACAGCCCTGCCTCCACCACAACCTGATGGCGCCGCCCACACTCCTTTTATTTATCCCAGTTTCACCTTGCTAACTCCCACTCACTTCATCGCCCTCTCCCCTGGTCTGGTTCCGCACAATGTTGGTTACACACTCACTGGCATGAACCACCCGTATGTCACCCTGCTTCACCACCTCATTAGTTCTGACCTTCACTTTCATAGCTTGTATCTCATTTTGTGCACAGCTCTCCGCTCTCACCCCTCCATCCTAATCAACTCCCCCCCTTCCATCGGTGCATTTTCTCTGGACATCGCTGGCACTGCCTTCAACTCTGTCAGTACACCTGGCGTCATGTCACTGTCCCTGGGCCTGTTGTCTCCCAACCTCAAGTCCCCCCTGTGATTGCTATGAAGTACTTTTGTACAGTTCTCTTGTATCCACTCCCCCTTTCCATTCCCCCCTTTTACTTGTCTCTGGCATCTATTTGTTCTTGTATCTTCGTACGGCACATATGTAGAGATCAGGTTGTAATTACTGTCATCATTGTTTGCAACCTAGGACTCGGATGTTACAGAGAGTTGTATTACTAGTATGGTGGACTTGATTAGCCACTTCTGCTTTACTGTAGTTGTATTCTGTTGCGGTCCTTGCACATACAAATTTTTTGTTGAATTCACATGTGCTCAAAGCGCCTTCATATATGACATATCCTGGACATGTGAAGGTGACCTCACTGCATGTGGCACCGGTGAAAGTGGTAGGAAATTTCCTCTGTTCTGGGAGACCTGGATCGGTGCTAGTGAAGCTGGTAGAAAATTTTGTCTATTCCTAGGTGACCTGAACCCAGAGCATGTCATTAGAATACTAGCACGATTGGAGTGGTTGGAATCAATGTAAATACTGTCTAGGATGATTGGAATTAGTACCCTAGCAAGCCTAGTGCTTCCAGTGGTCCAGCCATGTGTCATCTTGCTGATGCAAGTACATAGGATCCCCGTGTGTTTGACCATGTTTGGGCAATGGGCGGGGTGGTCGTCGCCTTTGTGTTTGCTGCCGCAAAGTGGGCAAACCAGCCAAAGCTTCCACCAGCAGACTGGAACTACAATTTAGCAGCCATGAGATATGCATGAGAGTTCACACATTCACATGTTTGCATACCGTCTTGGACTTTCGGTCAATGTAGCAAATGGTGCGCCAAGTGGATCAATAAGATATACTCCAGCCGTTCCACAAGGCCAGTTTGGCACTCATTTGACATACCGTACACTAGTAGTCGTTCCTTAGGGTGTTTGATTGTATTCCGGACACTACAGTCAGTTATACAGTCGTAGTTGATTTTTCGTACTCTCAATTCCTGTGATTACTACACACATTCTGATGCCCGCCGCGTACCCAGAACTTAACTACCTTGGCTTTCATGATTTATACTGCGGAACCTTGACGAATTTTTGTGAAATCACAGAGTGCTATATAATACTGCAAGGTTTGCTATAAGGGAATTTTATTGCAGACAGATAGTCTGCGCAAGAGTTCAAAAGGATAGGAAGGAACAATAGTGTGAAAATGGGGTGGCGGATTGGCGGTTGTTAATCACATGACCGCCGGCAGAGAGAGGGAGAGAGAGAGAGAGAGAGAGTGTGTGTGTGTGTGTGAATGGGAGAAGCAGACGTGACAGCACAGACTGTGATGGGCACATGTTGCTCCAATGGCACAGCTGGGGTTCATAATGGCGTAAAGCTTGAGGCGATGGGCAGGCAAATGAAAAGAGGGAAAAGAGCAGTATATTCTTCTCCTGGCTCTAGGCCAGGCAGTGAGGGTTATATAAGGGACAAGTATGCTAGGTGGGACTAGAATGAAAGCAGAATAAAGGAACGTACAAAGATGGGAAACAAAATATGACAGCGACAGGCATTTGCTGCCCTGTGGTGTCGTCGGGTGTGCCGGACATTGGGCAAAGGGGAATGCGCTTGCTCCGAGGCTACAGCATGTGCTCGCTTTACATCTCCTGGGGGGTTTAAATTTTGACCCTCCTGGGTCGACGCATCGCTGGTGTTCTCTGTCGCCAAAATCTTCAGCTTGCGATACGAAGCGGGTGCTTTGCTGCTGAAACGGGTGAACGTGTTGTTGAGCAAGTGAAGAGGCGCGCGGGGACAAGGCCGATGGTGTGTGTGGCTTGCACGACTTGTGAGTTGGGGGCGGAGGGCGTAGCATTTATCAGAGGAGCTGGAGGTGGCTCTTCTGGCTTGTCCAGTTGCGGTGCAGCGATCGGTGGGGCTTGGGGACCAGCATCAAGAGGCGGCATGCGGGCGCACTTGTGCTTCAGTTCGTCATCGTGTGCGGTGGTGGAGAAGCCGTTGCGAATGGGCGAAGCAGGCACATAATTCAGCAATATATGGACCATGTATACGTGAAAGCCCATGTGCAATTTTGCCTATACATTTGTAAAAGCCCACATTGGCCAACTGAATAAAAAGCTGGCATGGGTTACGAGTGGGCCCAGC
>Ga0307510_10009279_pt1 | contig 11728 bp, 7 predicted proteins | sample 12_EM_MG_FD_207224 | JGI IMG/M metagenome (GOLD analysis project Ga0307510, IMG submission 207224) | Populus trichocarpa ectomycorrhiza microbial communities from riparian zone in the Pacific Northwest, United States - 12_EM | ecosystem: Host-associated > Plants > Roots > Unclassified | place... | reverse complement strand
CTACCCTGCTATCCCCCTTGCCGCATTGAGGCGGTGTATGGTGAGTGCTGTACGCCGTGCTGTATGATACGGTAAAAGTACAGTACTCGGATGGGCTACGGTATTCACCACGGAACATCCTGAGTTTACCTGCCGTTGGATACTTATTGATGTTCGCTAGTTAAAAAGGGTAACTGATCTGAGGCGGTAATTAGAGATGACGGTTGAGATTTAATGCTGTAACGTAACAAGTGGAGTTCATCGGTGATGCCGTGAAAGAGCCCCTTACAGGGCTCTATTAGTCTTCCTTGGATCATAATGGGGCTTAGATTCGTTAAATTACTACTGCCCTACAAGTAGTTTGAGGCTCGCTACCAGTTACTTCACTTTCCCCTCCTCAACTCCCCCGTCTCGGCTACCGGTATTAGGTCTATACTATACTGGTGCTTGCAGAGCACAGTACAAGTCCCGATTCCACCATCATCCCAGACTGTCGCTCCTCTTCTTGGTAATGCCATCAATCGCACTAGCCCCAAGTATCTGTCTATTAATTCCTACCCGGTTACCGCCTCCCTTACAAATTCGTCCATCGTACCCTCAAGCGCCGCGAACAATTCCTTCCTTCCTCCCTCATTCTAGCACAAAATCTCGGTTATGCCGATAAAAACATCCAGGATAGCCTTCCCTCTGTTCCGGATATAATAGATATCATTCTTTATACAGTTACCTCACTGCACTGGTGATACGGATATGTCTGTGAGACTTTCCGAATGTTACATTGCTGTGCGCGCGTAGGTATTGTGTTAGGGCTGCCGGTATCGTGAGTGGGTCCTTGTGGCGGAGTATCGATTCGATGGATGAGCGAGGGGATGGACATGCGCTGTGGCACGGTCTACCCGCCGCAACGTGCGGGGGAATCCGTGTTTAAGGCGCTCGCGTGCGTGAGTGTGGGGGGGGTGAGTGGGGATAAGTATGGTGGTGGAGGATAGACTATATATCGCACGTTACATACGATACCACTAGCTATCAGCTATGATAAGTAAATTTAGCGGTAGAGTGCCGCTAAGTTAAGGTGGTGGTGGTGGTTAGCGATAGTGGTGATATATTTGGCTCGCAATCGTCATTTCTCCACAACCCGAATTCTTTTTATGTTCTCTCTTTTTCCAAGGCACCATACCTTACCATATCTAGTTAAACCACCCCCCCTTCTCTCCCCACCCGCCAATCCTAACCGGTATCCGATCTTGAAACACCCCAAAAAAACGGGGTATGCATATATACCCTATTCTCGAACCCGAAGTTATATCGTATCCCAGGTACCGTAATCTCATAAATACTACTCCACTACTATGACGGTTGATGGTATTTTTGCAAAAGAAAAATTACCCCGCCCCCTCCTCCCTCCCGAGAATAACATGACCACCGAAGCTTGAATTTTTTGCCACCTGGTGGCTGGCTGATATGGGCTCAAGTGCATATATATATCGTGAAGGAAAAATATTTTTATGCCGGCGCTTATCTTGAAGAAAGATAGCATACTGTAGGTAAAATCTCCAGCCTCAACACTCACCCAGTCATTCGTTTCGTTCTCGCTCTACCTCGTACTCTTGACGCTATCGATAGGCACTACATGTTTTTGTTTTTTTGCATATTACCCTTTTCTTCCCTTCTTTTTCTTAGGATGAATCCATCATCCCCTCCCTCTCGGTAAATGCATCTAGCCGATATCGAATGTAAAGTGCAAGTACGGTGGGGTTCGATATCGGCTAGATGAACCGCGCTGTTCGCTTTGGTTGTTACACACACACACTAAGGAATACTAGTATATAAGTGTATATTCCACTAATTACATTACTACTTACAATAGTAAAACCAAAACGGGAGTGTGAGAGGAAGGGAAAAAGGGATTGAAGAGAGAGATAGGAAGGTGCAATGTTGAGCGTAGCACTTGTACTGTACTGTACTGTACTGTGCACTTGCATATGTGTCTGTGTGTATGTATTTATGTATGCATGTACGTACGTATGTATGTGTGTGTGTGTGATACTATATATGCACCGATCTCTTGGTTCGTAAATTTGTACAATACCCTCGGATTTCATGGACTTGTTTAGCTGCTTTAAGAGCCTCCTTTGTTCGCCGTCCTGGAATTCTCCTGGGGTGGTGAAGCTTGTCTGGATAGCTGGTTAATTAGTCTAACATACTCTATTTATTTTCTGTACTCGTTCTTTTCTTAATAATATCCTTTTTGGGGGGACCTTGGAAGTTTTGGGATTTCGGATCTTTATTTATATTTATTTATATTTTGTTTTTAGGGGTGGGACAGATGAACGAATAGATGAACGAGTGAGCGAGTGAGGGCTGGTGGGTGGGTGCCACTAGTGTTTACTTCAGCCTTGTGTATCAAGGAGTACTATATATCATATGGCCCGGGGGTCGGTCCGTGGTTTGGCGTAATGGATTGGATAGGAATAGTTTTGTCCGAAGGTAGGACAGGTGGGGCACTGTTTAACCTGGGGGAGGCGAGGTGGGTACGCAAGTGTGTGTGTACGGGGGGGGGGTTGGCTCGCGGGGGTGGGAGGGGAGGAGTGACTGATTGGTGGAGAAAGTGAGCTGATTGTGTGTGGGTCCGAGATTTGGGGTTTAACAGTATCGTGGTGATATTAATGATATTTTGCCTTGAAGGGCCACTCGTCTGCTGCTCCCGGAAGTGGGTCTTGTTTGTTGGGCTCGCAGTGAGCACGGGATGCATAGTGTATCATAGATTAACTTACTGCCTACTTATATAAGCTATAGAAACCCTTTTTTACTTCGGTTTCTTCGAATATTCTCATTTCGCTCCCCCCTCCCAGTAGAAAGGGGGAGGGAAGAGGGTATATGAGGGGAAAAATTGGTGTCAAAGCCCTAGATTTACCGATTCAGAGAATCACAAGCCCTGCCAATATATCCCCCCTGTAGCAGGCGCTTCCCTCCCTCTTCCCTTCTTTCAGACTAGGGAAACCCCCAACGTGATGGTGGTGTTGTGTTCGACAAACTGCACTTTTACTCAACCATTTTTTCCTGTCCCGTAGGTGTACCGTAGTTTGAGTATCTCCGCTGACTTACAACCTAACTCCGCCCATCCATTGTAATTTGAGAACGAGTGACCTGATAAGTCGCCTGAGGCTATGGGGATCTGTGCCGGAATACCGGGACGAATAAGGATGGTGAGTCACTTTATAGGTGGTTGTTAGGTCTTTTTCCCTGCTGATGGGTTATTTGCCGTGGGGTGGTGTGGTTCGTGGTTTGTATATGAAAGGTGGAGGGGGGGGAAGGGCGGAAAGCTGATTAATGGTTTGTCTATGGGGGATGGTTAGAAGGTCCTATCATTGACCTTCCTCGAATAGCTGCCTTCATCTTACTTGTTCGCCTGATTATTTGATTTTCGGAGGTGTCGAGCCTCGTCCGCGACAAGTGATAATGCCCCATGGGCACATGTTCTCACTCGTTTAATCCGGCAGGTTGGACCTGAATTTTCGGAGTGAAAAGACAAGATGGCGCGCTCTTGAACCTGGCTGATTGGGAGGCGTAAAGTGTAATTTCCCTCCATCCTTTCAGCAGAATAAGAAGTTAAGAGGGGGAAAGGGGAAAAAAAGGAATGCCTAAAAAGTCGGAAAGGTATTGGGAGGGGGGAGTACATGGAAAAGCCAAGAATGCTTCATAACCCACCTACCCGAAAACCCACCCCGCTCATCATTTCCCCTTCCCGATCTCTGCAAATTTTCCTCTCCCACCTGGGCGATTATCGGAAACAGACCTATCGCTCCAGGCTAAATTTTCCTCTCTTCTTAATAGCCCACGATCTGGCCATTAGTGAGCCCAAAAACATGGCCCCCCGGCTATTAAGGTAAAAAGAAAATAAAATAAAAGCAGGAATGATTCAGGGTTTCACAACTAGATCGAGTGAGGGAGCTTTCTCTTGACCATCGGACATCCGGAAAATATTCGGGGATCGAGATATGAGCCAGAAAATCACCCTACTTTCCCTCCTAAACCTTCTATTTTGGCCGGGAAAAATAATTTTTCGTGTTACAACCGCGGATCCTACTACTCCTCGTCCCTGGCGAAGAGTGCCCGAACTTTGAGGGTGTGATTTAGTTTGTGAGCAGGGGTGTGCACGGGTACTTCCTGCCGAGACTGGTTGTGCTCGGGGTATCGTACGTATGGGGCAGGATCTACATTGAGGGGTTCAGATAAGCCTTTTTATTACCGATCGGGAGTGAGCTTGGGGAGGGGTTAGTAGGATTCTTTAAAAATGATGGATGGCGGTTAGAAGGGGATTGGTGTCCTTGATGAGTTGTGGGACGTGCTTGTGAGGCTTGGTCTGGCTGGGGAAGTGTGCATTCAAGTGCCTGGGTGTGGGTTGGCGAGTGATTTTGGGTGATTTTGAGGTACGGGTTGGAGGAAATGTTATATCAGAGGGTATATGTGTAAGGATTTTTATCTGTGCTTTGGAGGTACATTATCACAATCTTGGAGCCTTCCGTCTGCAAAGTCATAAACTGAACAAATCGTTTTATGGATATCAACCATGTCGGGGAGGAATGAGCCCGGCAAATATACCTCCACCTGTCATACCGTGCCGATGTACTGTGGGGTGATAGCTAAAACAAACCTTTAGCAGGTAGATAATTAGGCCTGGGGTCTGAACAATTTTGGTTTTCAGCGATCGGAATTATTTGAACCGGATCCTGCGAATTCCTCAAAACTGAGAGCCACTTTCAATTGTCCAGGTTAATTGAATAAGTCATCCCCCGAATCCAGTGACTTGAGTTGGGCCTAGCTTGGATTACAAAGGCGGAATCACCCCGCAAATTTGTTTGATAATTGCCTTCTCTACGAGCATAAGATAACTAGATTGGCTAATTGGGAGCTGCTTAATCACATTATAGATAACACAGCGGACTGTATCGGTGCCCTTGATTGAGCTTTATATTCCACAGCAATAACATGGACTCAGCGTGGGCGAGAAGGGGAAGAGGAACGAAGCTGCAGATTCTTTCACATTACCCGACACCCGGCTAAGAATTGAAAATCCAGTGTCTGGTAAAATCGGATGAAAAGGGGGGAAAAAAGGGAAACTATTAAAGGGAAAACGCAAAGGCAGAAGCGCATTTGGAGGGGAGTACAGTGTAATGCTCAGTACATATCGGGGGAGTCTCACACTGGGCCGTTTCCAGGGGGTTTCGAGCCTTCGGTTTTGGTGTCAATAGCACTGCACTGTTTCTAGAGTAGTGGAAATAGTAAGTATGAGGCCTAGTATTGTGGCTCAACAGGGTTCTGCTGAGGGCTTTGTTGCAGTTTTGTTTGGTTGGATTGATTAGAGTCATTGTGGGTCCATACGTTTTAGGACCTCTCCTTGGCTATTAAGGGCTATGGGCGGGGGTATGGGATGTGAATAATCCCTTCTTTTAACTATTGATATGTCTGATGTGAATGAGTAGTGCTTTCAGCTCCCTAGGACTTTACGCCTAAGCCGGGGGCCCATGGCTGGAAGTGTTAGAGCTGCGGAAAAGAAAGCTACTCCGTTAAATCCAGGGAGGGACAAGTGCAGAAAACCTCCATAAATACAGAGACTCACGAACGAAGGGAATGGTCCTTACCACTCTCCAAAGCCTGGAGGAAACTTCCATTATCGCCCCAACGAAAAGGTGGCTCGAACAATTGTTATTAGCCTCTGGGCCTCGGGGTGAACAGCTACATCTAAAATGCACACTGAGGAAGACTTCCAATCTTAACTACTGCTATGGCCGGAAAGATGTCTAATGAGTTTAAGTTATCGAGCCCAGGCATAGCTTCTCATAAGTAAGTATTGATTTAACGCTGGTATGTCAAGGGCCCTTGATCGCCTAGCCCCTCAAGGCTTGGTCAAAGAATACACAATTACCTAGCGAGACTCGTTTTCACGCTAGGAGATCAAAATAAGATGTTGCAGCCCCAAGAATCTAGGGGAGCTTAGTGAATATGGGTGGCGAGTTTATTATATGAGCTGGTAATTTTCTGCATATTCAACACCAATATTCTCTTCCCTATCCTCAATAAGCGGAATTCCTCCGTCGACCCTGTCATCTTCCATGATGGGTAATTTTTCCATTTGTCCGGATGTTCCCTGTTACCGGTGTTCCCAATGGTCCAAGTAGGCCGGGTTGTAGTAAAGCCGGGCCCGGCCTGTCAAGATTCCCTGGGGCACGGCCTGGCCCGAGGCTGCAGGCCTGGTAATGCCTTAGCCTGGCCGTTCCGGGCCCGGTTATTGGACCTATAGCCTTAGTACTGGCTGCCTGATATGCCGGCCCGCTCTTGGCGAGTAACCACTCAGTGCCAACGGCCGAAATCTACTATAATATAAGGTATGTATCAACATAGGGGAAATTAACGGTAAACATTTTCCAATTACAAAATAACATTGGGGATTTAGTGTAATACCTGCTGGGAATCAGAGCGAAGAACGGTAAGATAGGGCTGTGGTTGTGACTCTGGAAGTGAAATGTCAAGACTTTCTTGAGTTGGTTGGGTATCATTCGTTGTGGCATTGTTTAAGAAGCAATCACGATCTGTTCTCAGTGCTAATCACCTGGCCTGGTATGCTTTCGTAGGCCTGCAGAATTCCGCCTATATCGGCCTAGGCTGTTTTTTTTGGGCGTCCTGCCTTGGCCTGGTCTACTGCCTGGCCCGTTGGGAACACTGCCGATTACCAATGGCTAATAGCGAACACATCACAGAAGCTACAAATTAGTCAAATTGTACTAGGCCTATCGAAAGGGTGAACGATGAGCTCCTGGTGCTTGGTGGAAAGGTCTCCCATGTGTTACCAACGCATTTAATAATTAAAATGGGTGGCTGAGAAACAGTCTGATAATCACCTCTACTTAGCTTCTTAAGATCAATAGAATGATCTTGCCCGTGATTCCCAAGAACCTCATCACCAAGATCTTGCAATAGATCCTTAAATTTTTTTGTTGGCCCCAACATCCATGGGGGGAGCTTGCAAACCTTGAGGTGGTGGGGAGGTGTCCTTGAAACCCGAGTATGCGACCAGCTCAGTGACGCTCGGTCCCACACATTATCTTTAGTGACAGCCCTTACTTACTCACTATACCTTATTTTGACGCCCTAGGGAGAAAATGAACTTCACCAGATAATGCGGTATTTCTATGATGCCGGATTATATCATAGATCCTTCAACCCCCCCGCCCCCCCGCCAGGAAACCCCACCGAGAGGTTACACTGGCACTAGCCAATACCAAATTGGTGCCATTATGATGCAATAAGGTCTAGTAGAAGATACAAGTATACCCCCTCCCTACCACGAGCAGATGCCATTCTCACAGTGATCTCAGTCGAGTACCGTACTCGAGTACCGTACTGCTAGTGTTTAAAAAGGGATCCTCTAACTTGTTTTCGGGCGCCGGTTTTATTCAACCTCCTAACCCCAAAAGGTATAAATGGCGATTTATCTTCAGTTAGGGGAAGGTCAAGTTTGTTGATTGGCTGGGTCAACCATTTATGACTGAGCCTGTTCCTCTAATAGGTGATGTTCGCATCAACTAGGCGATTGCTTGGGTGAGGGCCCCGTTTGGCACTGATATTAGGCAAGGGGTCGCATCATATTGTGCCGCTCCTATCTACTCGAGTAGAGCGGACGCCCGGACTCATCTGTGGGTGGTAGACGTCTCGAGCTCCTGGAATTGAAGCCAATGGCTAAAACGCCCTCCTATGATTGCTTGGATAGGATGTGTAGAGTGAAACGGGCAATACGGAATGTTGAGGTCATATCATGCCGAGATGGAGGGGGGGTGAGGTATTCATAATGGCGTAAATCAAAAAATTTATGACGATATATCTCCCCCCCCCGCCACGAAACCCCACCCACTCCCACACAAACCCTAAGAAAACGGACTTGTGAGAACGAAAGCAATGAGCTAATTCCGAACCGCCAGTATGTAAAGAAATTGACAATAAAGCATACAACCTCATTCAAAATTTCCCACCACAATCGGGGAGATAGCTTCGTGTTTATCAGGGGAAAAACAAAACATTGCCGGGCAAGCAGACTGCTCGCAGAGTCCGGCCGACAATAGACTACGCAGTTGGAGCCCACCAGTTCGAATCCTTGAGGGGGGATGTGTCACACCGGAGTTAGAGAAAATAGCACTCTAACATAATGGATGGGAGGCGCTTCGGCCGACCGAGGTGAGGGTGGTCCGTGGGATTGTCGGGGTTTTTTTTATTGTATGATAGGGTGCTCAGAGGGTGAATGCCTTAAAATATTCGGGACTTAACCCAACGATCTGCTCGGGTTGCCGATCAAAGAAAAAATAGCAGAGAGGAGCTCCAAATGATGTGGTGGTAGCCTCTCGGGTAGGGGCGGGGTCGACAAAAGGAGAGGATATTTGGTCTTGCGGAAATTGGGATGGGACGAAGGGTTTTTTTTATTTTACAATCTGTGAAAGAAGCTCACAGAGACATGGGTTCTATGCATCGTTATAGTTGGGAGACATATTATATTTTAGGGTTTTATGACGTGAAAGACTTCCACCAATCCCATCCCATCTTTACCCCCTACAGTTATATTTTGGAGATGTATAAATACATTTTCAAAATCCTAGGAAATTCTATGATACAGAGTATGAGATATAAATATCGAATCGTGGTATCAAAGAACAAACGAATGAACAAGTAGGGAACTGCCGAGGCGAGAAGGAGGGGGGATTTTGCGGAACCCACTAACCATTAAAGCTTCATGGGAATTGTTCGAATTCGGGGGCCGAGATAAGATTCAGTACGTTGGGTTGGGTGGGTACTGCGTTTTCGAAGTGGCTTCTGAGGAACCCGGTGGGGTGGTGTCCCTCCTCTGATCTACTTCTGCATGAGCCTGTTTAGGCTTATACAGAAGTCTTTAATTTGACAGCTCCATAAAGACCGCTACAAGCGGAATCGCAGAGTGGTGTCTGAAAAGGAAAAGCGTCCACTGAACCGGGAATAAAATTCCCGGTCAAGCAACAACTCAGTTACCCTCAAGCCCGATAGCCCAGGAGAGTGGTGTGATAACACAGCCACCCCCGCGGACCATGGATTGACATCTTCCCGGTCAAACAACGGTTTGACCTTGTCGAATAACAGGAAGCATATTCGAGATGTAATCGTCGGGGAGGGGGGGAAACGGAACTTTGTTAAAGTTTTTTTTAAAGTTGAGACTTTCCAAGAAAATTCCCAAGCCGCTGATCGTGGGGGGATATTCTTGCAGAGTGAAATGTGTGAGGCGGACTGTCGATGCTTCTTCATCAACAGTGACGAGCCCAAAGCCGAGTTTCAAGAGCGCTTATTTCGAAGGAACATCGTGGGGTTGACATCTTCTCAAACTCCCAGAACGGCATCCCAGTCATCTCAGCAGTTTGAAACCTTGCTCGCTATTGAATGGTGCCCATGGGTCGTCGCATCTGTCGACTCCATTTCTACCGCCAGGGCATGCCAGCGCATGACATAGCTCATTGGCCCGCAGCAGCTGCTCGGTGTGAGAAATCCACATCAGAGCTGCCATGCCACTTTATTCTCTCTAGGGTTGCACTATATGCGTTCTTAGGATAAAACAACGAGCCCCTTTGTTGAGCTTTTCTCTTCTCTGATGGATCGTTGTCTCTCCTAAGATTGCTTCGGTGTGCTCGGCAGAAATCTGGACATCAGTGTCAGTAATGTATCACCAGGAAATAGCCGGGGGTCGTACCTAAAGTCACAGTGTAGACAACCAACACCCGGATCGGTGATCGGTCGCCAAGGTGTCTATCACCAGGGAACTAAAACGGTTTTGTTAGCAGGATGTTCCATTTCCGAGAGTATCACCTTCATACCTGATATAGGTCTTTCCGACCCATCGCCAGTTCTCTAACTTAGTCGTAGAAGACAATCTCCTCAACACCGCAGAGCGGGGGGGGGAAAGCCTTATATCTCGGTTTGCTTCGGGGCTCTAAGGGTGGCAGCCATCGTGGAATCATAAGAGGCTTATTCGAATTGTTTGGTATGATGAAGGCATGAGGATTACCGGCGCCCTCGAGATATATCTCGATGGCGCCGGACCCGTCAGCGTGCGTTGCTGGGGGTGGGGTGTTAGAAGGTCGAGTGGTTGTTAGAAGCGGGGGGGGAAGAGGGGATATGTACCAATTTGTGGCCCGGCAAGAGCCCTCCAATTATTTCCTGCCAAGGACGAAGAATCCCACACTGGAGACGCCTGAGGACATGTGACTGTTTTTGGGACAAGGCGTATCTGTGCCGGGGAAGGTGCGAAAGTTAATGGAAGCCCGTCGAAACTATCTTCCACAATTCCTCGGCAACGTTCGCCCCGAGGAACAGCTATCCGAGGAATGGTTCTTTTCGCCAGCCCTGCTCGGTTTAAATATATCTAAAACGGGCCCTAAGTGACAAAAAGTAATTTTTTGCAATTCTTTTAAGGTGGTGAGCCTTTACCCTGCGTAGGAAGCGTACCGGTATGGCAATAGGATGTTACGGACGTTAAGGAGGAAACACGAACGGATCTTTTACTTCACGTGCATTTTATTTTTTTTACAATTTATTCCCCACGCCAAAAACAAATTCTGCATGGAAATGCAACATGATAGTATCATAGGGAAACCACCATTCGCGCGAAAGCGTTTGGTATTATAGCGGTCGCTCGTCCCACCCAGGAGGTGTATGCAAAAAGATACAATGCTCGAGTGCATACCTCGGCTCTTGCGGGAAATGATTATGTATTAGGGCCTGTTTGGTAAAAAGGGAACCGGCGACCGTTTCTGCCGTGAAGATGGCCTTCTCTCCAGTTTGAAACGGAAGGAAAAGAGTTATTTGTATGGCGGGACGGAACGGAACCGTCGTAACAGACCCAAAGGTTCCATTGACTAAGTACCGGTACTGCAAATAAGGGATCTTACATTTATACCAATGCAGCATGCCATATATCTAAACTGTATGGGGTCTATACTTGGAGGAAGTAGGTTAAAGTAGGTGGCCGAGGATATAATTTAAAATTGTAACTTTTATCCACACCTCCAAACTTTGTTTTCACCGTTGATTTTAATTCCTAGTACCCTACCGGTACAAGTACTTCAGCCTTTTCCTCATCAGCCTAATTCTTCTGGTAAATTTACTATCCCATGGACTGATGAGACATGCAGATTCCGCACCTTCCGTATATGGTAGCTCTAGACTGTGGCTAAGGAACTTTCAACCAATAAAAGCTCGGCAATGGATGACTTTTCGAGAGGCAAAGCCACTGAGCCACAGCATAGAGCTACCGTATACGGAAGGTGCGGAATCTGCGTGTCTCATCGGTCCATGGGATAGTCGGAAGCACCACGGAGCGATGGTGGAGAGGATTTCGAAATCACAACTTATGCCCCCGAGCGCGCCACGGCTAACCCACAAAACCCAGTCGTTTGTTTTGAAGTACGATACTCGTACAAGTACAGTAGCGGGAACTAGTCAGGTTGCACCAGCATCCACTCGCGCCTTGTAAGAAAATTTAAATTCCTGATCCGGAAATATCAACAAAAAATAGAGAAAGTGTACTTGTACTCGAATACTGGTAGGCTGAACATCGCATCATACAAGTGCGGTAAAGTACGGTGAAAGTGCAATATCAGCTCGGCTGAAGATAAGAGGAGATGTTAAGAAAATGGCGTACACAAGTAAGGGTGAGCCATATCTCTATTAGGACTGGACA
>Ga0307510_10009278_pt1 | contig 11729 bp, 16 predicted proteins | sample 12_EM_MG_FD_207224 | JGI IMG/M metagenome (GOLD analysis project Ga0307510, IMG submission 207224) | Populus trichocarpa ectomycorrhiza microbial communities from riparian zone in the Pacific Northwest, United States - 12_EM | ecosystem: Host-associated > Plants > Roots > Unclassified | place... | reverse complement strand
TGCACTTGGTTTTAAGTGATTTGATGGATTTTTGAGGGAGGAGTTGCGTAAACAAAATTCACGCTTAGTGGGATGCCGGAAATGTATGATTTGAACTGTAGTCAACTTGGTGTGACAACGTGATTGTTCACATGACGGGACGGGTTCTTATGATCTTATGGATGCAATGCAAGTGCCATGGCAACTCATCCAGCTGTTCTCAGACCAGTCGTTGTATGACACACTCAACATTGACGTTGGTCCTCCCATCGGACACTAGTACTGAACTTGAATGTCACTACCGTCACTGCGGCCGCCGGCGAACAGTGTTTTGCTGTGAACTGTCACTTTTTCTGCGCGCGAACATGTCCTTGTTTGCTTCGTCCCTCTTCTGTAATGGACCCGCAAAGATGGCCCGAGCTTGCAAGGCCATGCGGATTGCTCTGATGCTTAGCTCCTTCCTGTGGGGCAGGTCCGAGGACATGATGGGGGATGGCTTCCAACAAACCTAGGCCTTCGGACATGTACCTCCTCGTGTTTCCATTCTTCCGGAAGGAGGACCCCACTACGTCACAAAACAAGAATTCACCTTTTCGTTGTGGCATGTGCTCAGTTGTTTTGGGAATCCTAAATTTGCATCACGCAGAGACCTTCGTGGCGGTATTTTTATAACAGGATTCTCGACGCCCTCAACCTTCATTTATTTGTCCCTTTGATGCTCTGGAGCACCATCTAGTGGTATTGACCCCCCCTATTCCCCCACGTATACCATCATGCTCTCAGACGACTCTATCCTTGGATCCCCAGTCCTCGACAAGAAGAGTACTAGTGATGACAGAACTCAGTCTGATGATTCGCATGTCGCCCTATCGAGTCATGGTGAGCCGATCGTCACCAGACGGGAGCTGTGGAGTTACTATTGTGAGCGCCTTTTCGATTCCCTGTCATCACTTCGTGGTTCTGATAGTCAATATTTAGTGTATTTCAATGGCGATGCTGTGCGTCCTTTGTGAATTTCTTTTTTCATCTAAGGAAGGGCATTGACGAACACACGATCTAGGGAGTTCCCATACGTGAGTTCATCAGTTTATTGAGCTGGGTCGACAGTGGCCTCAACGTTCCAAAGAGTCTGCTTCGACTATATTCCAGAAACTCGTCACATATGCGGGGTATGATCCCGTCCGTGGACCAGGTTCCTCCTGCATCGGCGCTCGTGCGTCTGGGGAGTGTGTTTTACCTTGGGGAAGCGGAACAAAACCCGTCACCTCTGTCATCCTACTCGCCAGCGGGATGAGCTTTGCAGTATGTCACCTCCCCAACACGCTTGATTGACCACTTCTCATTGACCATGACCACCCTTTTTAGATGATCACAGTTATCCTCACGGCAATCGGACCAGCATCTGATTATGGCTCATTCGGTAGATGGCCGCTACTTGTGTCATCCCTGATATACTGGGGCTCTATGTTCTCCACTATAACTCTGACGTGTAAGTCGCAGCAGCCCCTAGCTCTGCGTATTCACTGAATGCTCAATACAACGAAAATAGCTCCAAATCGTTGGGGTCTTGCGATGGGAATCTATATAATTGGTTACATTTGTTATGGCCTCACTTTCGCGTTTTATGCGGCTATTTTCCCGCGCTTGGCGCGAAACACGCGGCAGATACGTGGACTCAAGGAGAGGTACGACAGAGGCGAGATAACTGTGGCAGAATATCAACAAGCAGAAAGTCTAGAGAAGAGCAGGATCAGCAGTTTTAGTTCGGTACGTGCATAACTTTCTCACGTCCTGTCGGTGATGGAATGTGTTTTATTCAGGCAACTGGCGCCGTCGGCTACGTTGCAGTCCTACTGCTAGACCTAGCACTCCTCCTTCCCCTCAGCGGCAACAGAAAAGTCAACAACTATGTCATCTTGATGTGAGTTTCAATAACGCTGCAAGTCATTTATGCCATTCGCTCATCTGTGATTTCGAAGGTCGACCGCATATGGGGTTTTGACAGGTATCTGGTGGTGTGCGTGATCGCTCCCCTATTCTGTTCTTAGCAGAACATCCGGAGAGCTGACAAGAATACCACAGTTGTATTTCAACAACCGCGGCCTGGCCCAAAATTACCCAAAGGAGAAAACTACTTCACAATTGGGTGGAAACAGGTCCGCGGCCACATCTCTTGGCCCCTCTCTCTCTTGCTTATTCTCCGATAGCTCTGGACCGCCTTGAAGCAATACCGAAAGTTACCGAACACGTTTGTTTACTTGTTCGCCTACTTCCTTTTCGCCGATGTGGGTTGCAATGTATCTCCCAGCACGGTTCGGCGATCATGCTGACATGTCTGGTGTGCCTCCCGCCCAGGCCGTAAACACATCCGTGACCCTGGTACACATTTGCCAGAACCTCCGGTTCACCTTCTCATTCCTGGATAATACGTACCTCAGCCTCGTGCTGGTGTCCACGTCGGGCATCAGCATGGTCACGTTTTGGTACATCCAACGCCAGTGGAAGATAGACTCGAAGAAGATGGCAAGGCGTCCCAGCGTTTTTTTATTTTATTTCAAAAGGACTTTGGACACTGATACAAAGCGGGGGGTTTTAGTTCATGGTGACAAACGCGGTCGCGATTCTGCTCACCCTTTGGGGAATGATCGGTATCTGGACAACCAAGTTCGGGTGTGTCCTGCTTCTTCTTCTCCCAATCTCTAGCCAGGAACGCGAAAAATAACCAATGTTTTGCTTGCACGCCAAAAGATATCACAACAAGTGGGAATTCTGGGTGCACAAAGCCCTCTACGAACTGTTCCAAGCGCCCTACTTTTCATACTCGCAAACGGTCATGGCCGAGCTCTCCCCGCCCGGTTTTGACTTTATGGTGCGTATACGACTCCGCCAAATCGCGCGGTTCCGCACATTAATTGATCTCTGTCTGTCTGTCTGTCTATCTGTCTGTATGACCTGCCCGGAACGCTAGTTCTTCGGCCTGTTTGGTTTGACGGCTCGCGCGTCGTCGATACTCGGGCCTTACGTGATCCAGGCGATCATCGAGAGGACAGACAACACTTGGCAGGGGTTCTCGTTCCTGTTTGCGATTACCGTCGCGTCGAGTCTGATCTTCTGGTTCGCTGTGGACGTGCACAAGGGCAGGCGGGATGCAGAGCGATGGGCGGCCGAGCAGCGTGGTGCAGCATTCGATAGCCATTCTGCGTTCTGATGGGGAAGACTAGGTCGTTGAGGTATGCTTGGTTCTGCTTGGTTTATGAGATGGAAGAGGCGAAACATGGGGATCATTCTTTCTTGTAAACGGAAGGAGATTATGTAGTTGTGGGAAATGCTACATACACGGTCAATCACGATTATCATAAAGTAAGGAAGGTCAGGGATATAGGCTATATGCCATCAATAAACTACGATCAGATGAGATAAGATTAGATAAGGTCAAAGAGCGTAACGAATAACCAGCACCCGTCCCATAGAACACACACCCATCACGGCGCGGCGCGCGCAGCAACCTTTCGCCGCTTCCGCACCTTCCCCTCACTGTCAGTCATCGTCTTCTCATCCCCCGTCTCTGCACCGCCCCCGCGCACGCGGGAGCGCGTCGAGCTCCGGGATCGCAAGACGATCTCCACGGAGGCCATCTTGGACACAGATGGCGGCTTACGCCCACGCGGCTCAGGCGACGGCGGTGGCGACGGCGCCTCGCTACCGGTCGACGCGGCACTCCGAGGCTTAACGTTCGAGCGCTGCCTGCGCCGGCCGGCCGGAACGCGCGCTGCGGGTGCGCCCGCGCTGCCTGCCTTCTTGCTCGCTACATTGCTGTCCGTCTCGCCTGGCACCTGCAAGCGCACCCGCGACCGGGGACGAACAGTGGTAGCCTTCGTCCGTCTCATGCCCACTGTTCCCTTGCCTTTGCTTTTGCTATTGTCATCGCCCTTTCCCTTGCTCTTTTGGCCCGGCTCGCCAACGCCATGTGCGATCACCTCGACGCCAGAGGCCTCCGTGCCGATGGAACCGCAGTCGTCATAGTCGTGACCAATGTCGTCCTCCAAGGGAGGCGGACGCCGGCGCTTGGTGGGGCCGCTGCTACTGGCGCTTTTCTTCGGGAGCCGCACACGGGCGTTGTGACAGTTCAGTTCGATACAAGAATCCAGCTTGTCATCGAACTTCGTCGAATCCTCACGGAACCGTGCGCGCTTGACGTCTATCTGTAATACGTTGTTGGCGCATGAAAGAAGGTCATTTTAAGCATATATGCGTGCGTTGAAGTTTCCACAAGGGCAGGGTGGGAGGGAGAAAGGCCATAGAGACTTACAGTGTGCATGCCTTCATAGCACCATCCGTCTGGTGGGCCGAGGTCGCCCTCGCCATCAACTGTCTTGCCACAGCAGCCATAATACGTCTCGTATTCGCAGCCATCGCGGCCGTTGCGACCGACCCACTCGACATCGGCGCTCTCGTCATCGTGCGGCACACGGCACGATCGGTCGTCATTATCGACTTCTGTGTAGTCGGCGTGGCACCGGACGCAGTGGAGGCGCGGCGGTGGCTTGAGAGCCGCGAAAAAGGAGGCTAGAGCCGTGAGGGTGTCCGGTGGGGAGTCCGGGATATGTGCGAGCACATACGCGTGCAGGGTTTTAGGGGGGATGGGAGTAACGAGCGAAAGGAGGGCTTCGGGAGTTGGTGGTGGCAACGCAGGTTGTTTCGAGGTGTGGTGGATCGGGGACATGGTGGTGGTGGTGGTGGTAGAGGCGGTATTTGCGAAGGCACCAAGCCCGTTAAATGCCGCTTCGGAAGGTGACGGCGTTCGAAGCTGTTTAGGTTCCGCTGAGTCAACTGCCATCGCGTCCGATTGAATATCTGGTACTTTTGCAGCCGGCTGCTGCTTGCGGGAGAATATGGCGAACATCGCGTCGTAAAGATGGTGAAAGGTAAGGAAGAGATAAGACAAAGGGGAGGCGCAGCAGAGATGGCTCGTTTAAGGGGACGCCATCAAAGGCCTCAATGCGTTACGTCATACGGTGAATGGCTGTGCTATACAGCACACATCAACGCATGCTCAACGCGAGGCTTAGCACGCCGTCGCCACGCACGCACTCGCGTTTCAAAAATTTTAGGGCTATCATAATACAACCGACAATATCGTGGTATAAGTTACAATGTTCCATCTCTCGTAACGCTATGTGCCACTGTCGCCCCCGACAACAGGATGGATCATGATAGCATGACCAAGCGGTTCCGGCGACCCAATATGCTGAGGGAAAAGTTGAGGATAAATCGCATTTATAGCCACATCTCAGTCACCGAGACATACCTCTATTTGTACGATAAATTCGTCATCCATGAACAAGTCTCCCCTACTCCCACTTCTCTTGAGCTCGTAGTACGGAAGACTTGATTGAAAATCGCGCAGGAAAGACTTCCCAGCATAGATAGTGCTGGGCGAAGTCACCGCAAGCCGCTGTAGGACCCTCTCCCCGTCCTTTCCAGGTTCACGAACAGCTACGACGCGGCGTACCCGACCGGGGTTGAAATCCAGTACGCGCGCCGTCCCTCCCGACCACTCTGAAATCGCGCACCGCGTCCCAGATAACGATTGACGAACAGAAAAACCGCCAGGGGCGATCCATCGCGTCGTCTTTGGGCCCCAGTCATCCCACGACACGACTATAGGCGTGCTCGGAGGAGGATCACGACGCAGCCACTTTGACGTTCTGCTGTGGATTCTATCCTTGAGCCTCCTCTTTCCAGGGGGCTGCGCTGCGACTGCTTCGGCCAAGGTGCGAAGGGAGCTTGGAAGAGCATAGAAGTACATTTTCTTGATTTCCATGAGAGACTTCTCGCTGCGTCGTACGCTCACAGAGAAGGACAAGAGCGAGTCTGAAGGCGAGCTCCTGAACGGGAGCGCCGAGGGGCGCATAGAAGTGGATGTAGGCATCGTGCTTGAGGATGTCCTATTGAAACTCGAAAGATCGGTCTGGGACCTCGGGTGGACAGCTGGAAGCTGGAGTATGCAAACGGTGCTGAACGTCAAAGTATCATCCGCATTCACGATCTTACACAGTTCCAGTGCCCAGTCACGTTTAAGTCCTAAAACGAAGGTATCCTCGGATATGGAAGTCAGGACAGGGAAATATGTGTCCGCTACCACGCGTCGGCGCTGAAGGAGACGTAACAAAACTCGTAAAAAAGGGAGCCATCCTGGTGGGAAGAGATGTTGGGGGTTACTTACGCATACAAGACGGCCTTGAACCCAGTCGAGAAGGTATAGGGTTTGATAACGACGAAAGAGGGCTTCATGGGCAACGAGCACCAAAAGGTAGCAACCCATAACTTCGATGTGGGTCCCGAAAGAGTATTCGTAATTTCCTTCGTAATCCAGCAGTATCATCGGGACTGCGGCCGATTCATGACGTGTTCCCGTAGTGAAATGCATGAAGTTAATTTCTAGTCCCCTCGTCTCGAAGCTGAGTACGCATGTGAGGATGAGAGTATCCATATCCATCAAAGGGAAAAAAAACGCACGACAGACGCGAGGTGGCTACGAAATCCTGATCAATATCCAGCGCCCATCCCATTGCGAAGAAGTTGGTGTCCAGCTGGATGTCTGTCCACTGGGCAGCGGAGATCTGCCCGTGGAGGCCGCGCTGACGGGAGAGATCCAGGTACGACCAACCGGGGCTGTCTCCCTGGCACAGTTGGATAAGGTATCCAGATCGTAACAGGAAATCAAAGAGGCCCTGGTATGGTCGAAACGTGTTCTGCGTGGCGGCTTCATTCCCGACGTTGAAGGTCAACCAGGCCTTCTCCCACTTCCTCAGATGATCAAGAAAAGCTGCGGTTGAGAGGCCTGGAGGAGAAAGGTCCTCTATGCAGTTCTTCATGGTCCGTATTCGGCATCGCAGTAGTCCTGATTGCTTTATGACGGCGCGCAGTCGTTGACAGGAACGCTTGCAGGCATTGATTTCGGGAAGGGATAGGAAAGAGAATATAAGGATAAGAATTTCGCTTGGGAGACCAAGAAGTTGTAAGCCCATGGGTGTGAGTGAGAAACGTGGATAGCGCGCACGCCGGGTGCTGAAGGTGTTGCAATCAAAGCTGTGGGATGATTGCCTGACCGACTATATACTAGTAAGCGCACGTGGGGTGGGCCCACCACGTCCTTGACAGGCCAAGTGCACGATCGTAAAGCTAGCTGTGAACGGAACTAATTGATCAGGTGTCCAAGCTCAGATGGGAACGGGTTTCAATGGACACCCAAGGGCAAGGTGTAAGTGGTGAGACATCAAAGGGCGCTCATGGGCATTTGCGCGCGCGCGCGGAAACAGACTGGAAATGGTGCCCGGGCCGACTAGCTACTTTAGTGCTGAGTCCCAAGACCTGACGAGTGAGTGCCAGTGAACAGCACTGCCTCACCGTCAACGAACCTCACAACTGAGGCGAGTCCGTGCCGGGCTGTTACACCTGTTAATCGACATCAATTCTCGATCCGAAACGCGGGCGTTTCTCCCTCCCAAGCGGCTTTGCAGGCGAGCATGACGTGCCCGTGACAGTCCGTGCACTAACTCCAACACATTAAGAAATCCGTTGACCATGCATGGAACAACACCCGGCGACATCGGATAACTTTGAAAGTGAGACATGCCTGACCTCGTTCGCCGTGATCCAAACGAATATGTCCTTAATCCGGGATCAGAACGTCCTGGCAGTGAAGTAAGTCCTTACAAAAAATATAGAGTAGGATTGTTCCGAGTCAATAGTCTAAGTTACGAGCTTTGTCAAGGCACCCACTGCGCGATCTTCCTGTCATTGCACGAGACAGTGTGTAAGACACGTAGTTTTGCCTACTTATCACCAGTGCCAAGGCACTCGCTGAGTGAGCCCCAGCACCAGACACTGGCACTTGATCGCGGTAATATTACGTCGTCGGACCTTGTATAGTAAAGGATGTAAGTGGGCATGGCCATGGTTAAATTGTCCTAAGTACAGTAGTTGGAGAATAAAAAGTGATGCATGCTTTGGGAATGGGAGGCACGCTACAGTCAGTAGTGAGAAAGAACGACGACGAAGGGGAGGCGTCCGAGTCGGGGATAGGCAGAATTTGGTCACCTACCACATGACTACAGTTTCCTCTACCATCCCGACGCATGGAAACTACCACAACTATCATGGGTGAGCTTCGTAGAGCTCACACTGCTCAGAGTACCGATATATTCTAAGGTACCGCTATCACCACCCCGGCGGCCACGACTCCCGCCTTGCGCTCTTACCCCCCGAACTCCTCGCGAACGCACGCGTCCTCGACGTAGGTTGCAACGAAGGCTGGGTGTCCTGTGAGATAGGTGTGTCTTTGTATCTCTCCCGCTCGCTGCATGCTAACTATAAAACTGCCCTCCACCACTTCAGCGCAACTATGGGGTGCTCGACGCGTCGTAGGTGTCGACATCGACGACGCGCTCGTGCGCATGGCCTGGCGACGCAGACGCACGCTCTGGAGCCACCAAGCGCCCCCGTCTCTTCCGGACCCAGCGTCTTCCTGCCCCACTGGCAGCAGCACATCCCATCTCAATCTCAAGCGTAAACGCGCGCCTCAGCCCCACCCACCACCTGCGCCGCCAGCAGAAGCCGATCATTTCCCTGCGTCATGCCAGCACATGTTCGGGCCTCTTCCCATCCCTCCCACTCCCAGCAGTACGGAGACCGGCATCACGCTCGACGCCGGCGTCTCCGAAAACGCGTTTCCGCACAACGTTTCCTTCCGTCGCGCTGACTGGGTGAATGAGCGCATCCCCGAAGACGAGCCGGGCTACGACGTCATCCTTGCGTGCGCGCTTCCCACTTATTTTCCCGCCTGCCAAGCAAAAAAAAAAAAAAAGACACGATTGCTTAACGACGGGCTTCCTTTTTTTTTGGCAGATTTTCGGTGTCGAAGTGGATTCATTTGAATGGTGGCGACGCTGGCCTGAGGCGGTTTTTCGAGCGCGTATATGCGGCTCTGGTTCCCGGTGGTACTTTTGTCCTTGAAGCACAACCTCGCGAGTCGTACATCAAGGCGCGCAAGCTTCATCCTGTGAGCGCGTTTACCCTCCTTTTTTTCTGGTGGACTCAATGCGCTTCCCCGACGCAGACTCTGCAAGAGAACGCGCAAACATTGCAGATCCAGCCTGAAGGATTTGAGGGTGTACTATGTTCGATTGGGTTCAAGCCCGCGCAGAGGCTCGGCGAGCCTGGGGAAGGTCGTGAGTGCTTAAATATTCCGCAATAGGCTGATCGTCGTTGTCATGTTTAACGAGAGTTTTCAGGCTTCCGTCGCCCAGTCGACCTCTATGTCAAGTGAAGTTGATGTTGGAAGATATGAGCAAATTGTTCCAAGTCTTTTATAACACCATTTTCATTCCCCACATGCACACGACCCCGGGATTGCCCACGTACTTACGATACAACCATGCTGTACGCGATGATCGTCGTAAATGCTGTCCTCGTTTTTCCCGGCACCGTTGATTATATCGCGCTTGCGCATCTGCCCCGGAAGGTCCTCGATTGGATCGTCCGCTCTACTTGTGATCATACATTTGCGCGGTGAACATCCACATCCACTGTCAACATAATTCGGTTTTTGCACCCGAAATCCGTGAATAAATAGTAACTTATTCTTTACATGTTCTATGCAGAACTGCGAACAGAAGTGTGTTGGTGGGATACCGACGGGATCCCTGTAAGTGCCACACATCTCAGCACCTCACCTATGCTCCGTGACTCCGTCTGCTCCCTTTCTTTTTTTTGTTCTGTGTCAAGCCTATCAAAACTTGTCTATATATTCTCTACTCCCCTGCCCCATCCCGCGATGCCGTGCTGGTTGCTGTTGTCCGTGACCCTTGCATTCAAGTTCAACCTTGCCGTCGTGCCTCCGATTTCAAGTTCATGCCTCCTCCGAACGACGTGGCTGGTTATGCATAACCCCGGTATCTTTTTCTCTCTTTCTCACGTTTGCTGTCCTGTGATGCTATTCTACTCTGGTCTTTGTTCTTCTGTACTCTACCGACGGCCTGTCCCGCCTCCCTCTCCTGTAGCAAATAGCGCGCGCGAGCGGATCGATTAGACGTGCTAAAATCACACTCGTTAGCTTAGAACCTTAATGCTCGTTTATATACCGTTGTTAGGTTGATGTTTGTACCTCAGTTCCCGTCTTTACCCACACGTTCTGAGGCCCAACGCGTGCCCGGAACTCATTTCCTAGCATTCACACTTTCAACATCTCCTCCTTTTCCCATCATTTCCTGGCACTTCCGCATACATGCTTCTAGATCCGTTGCCCTCGGACGACCACTCATGGTCTTCGGCCCGTCCAGTGCGCCCGAATGTACTATAAAAATACCACCTATTGACTCTTGAACGTTTGAACTGTAGATAACTATCTCCATTCTTCAGTCCCCTTGAAATTTTGCCGTACCACTTCCTCCTCTCGCGGTTCCCATTCGACCTTCTCACCCACCCGGTTAACGTTCAAGTAGCCACATTCCGCATTCGATCGTGATCACGAAGTTTTGCGCCTTATCGGACTTCCCTTCTTTCCCACCTCCACCTTAAGTCCTCTTTCACTGTATGCCTCTACCGCCTTCGGATGAACTTGAAACACCTTGCACGCCCGTCCGTTATCTCTTCTTCTCTCTCAAGTCTAGCCTGCGCGTTCCCCAATCCACATCCGGTGACTCTGGGTCGTCTCGATGCGTCATGCAAGCCGCAGCGTTCCCGCTCAGTTTTCCAACTCTAGCACATCTTCTATCACATGTCTGCGTGCCTGCTGCGTGCCTGTCATTGGAACATACATTCCCAGCACCTGAACCAGCCGATCGATCCTCCGACGACATGAACCATTTCATCAGGGGTAAATCTGAGTCGACGCCGGTCAACCCCGGTGTTGGCGCCAGGCCATGACGCGACTGGGTCCCGACCACCGCTCGGTGCCTCATTAGATGGAATGACACTAGTTTCCACACTCACATGATTGCCCATTCCCTCTCAGCATATTTGACCCCAGGGTACCTCCAGGGAAAGCAATCTTATGTTGGTTTTATGTGATTGTATTGACCAAGGACACGGTTTACTACGACTCCTCCATAGGCAAAAATATATGGAGGGATCGTTGTAAACTGTATCCCCGGTCACCCGAATCATGAAAACCAACATGAGGTCACTCTGACGGAGGAATCCGGCTGGAAACGGCCTGGTACTCACTTAAGTACCGGGGTGGTCAGATGATCCGGGACTACCAAAACCCCGGCTTTGACATCGCTGCGAATCCGCCTCGGCCCAGCATCTTATCCATCCTATGCCGATATCCTTGTCTGAAAGAACGGACACGGCGCGACATAAGACCGCTGCCGCGTGACAGGTCAATTGCTCACATACTGATTTGGGGATCATGCTCAGCGTTATCTGATCTATAACCTGATCCTGATCATCCTCGCGTCACATAACTCTTTGGGTGACAGCGATAACATCCGTAGACGTCGTATGTACTGCTAACGCGCATCATTTACAACAGAAACTGACCACACCCGCATCCAGAAACTTCCCTAACATTGAGCATGCTCCCAGCCCTCAGAAACCTCATGCCTTCTGCCTCAATTGCATGCTTGTACCGCGCTGCTCCGCCGCCCAGCGCTCGGCATCCCGTCGGCCCTTGGGCACGTCTACTACCAACCAGATGATAAGAGTCGGTGCGGCGCATATCGCAAATAGGAACGGGAAGCCCT
>Ga0307510_10009277_pt1 | contig 11731 bp, 8 predicted proteins | sample 12_EM_MG_FD_207224 | JGI IMG/M metagenome (GOLD analysis project Ga0307510, IMG submission 207224) | Populus trichocarpa ectomycorrhiza microbial communities from riparian zone in the Pacific Northwest, United States - 12_EM | ecosystem: Host-associated > Plants > Roots > Unclassified | place... | reverse complement strand
TCTCTTGCGTATTAATGTGTTCCTTGCCTCGGGCTATTGAGTACGGAATGGGAATCAAGAATGCTGCTCCAGGTTCTGGCTGCCCTTGGTTTGGGCTAATATTATACCCCCCGAGGTCTATTGTACTAGCTGCATCTGACCATGCCCGTATTATGTCCCGTCTCGTATTTTCGATTGACCTCTCTAGCCGGACCAATAATACCTTCGACCACCATGTTAGGTCCTTTTTTGCCTCACCTGATATGCGCTTCCCATAGTGCCGGGAGCTGGGGGGCAAGCTGAGTTCCATATTGTAGAGACGGTGGAGGAACGTTCTTCCTAGTGGCACCGCGGTAGAGATGAACTTTAGATACCCGGTCAGCCTCTGTATCTCGATCAGAGAGTGCGGTCTCCTTATAATCACTTTTTCTACTAGTGCCCTAGCCTTATGGAGTTTCTTCTCAGGCAATCAAAGTGCCATCTTGCGAGTCTTGAACTCGATACCTGCAAAGCTGACAACTGTCCATTCCTCATTTTTCTAGACTTTAATGCTGAGTCCAACCTCGCAGCACCGATTGGAAAAAGCTTCCCTACATATCTGGCTGGTTGCCCCCTCGGGTAATAGTATAAGGAAGACATCGAGGTAGTGGATAACATGGACGGTGGTATTGCTACTCTGTAGCTGCTGCTCGTGGCTCCAGTGCAAAACCTGGGGGAACAGGTTAAGTAGATAGGGTCCGGTCCTCAGCCCAAAAGGAAGAAAGCCTCACAGGTAGTATTGGTTCTGCCAATGAAATCCTAGTAGAGGTGAGTCTTCTGGCGAAATGGGTATGTGCCGAAATGCTGACTCGAAATCTCTCCTAAGCCGAATGCTGTTCCTCCCAGAGGTTTGCACAGCACGGATCGCATCTTCGATCCCGCTGTACTGTATACCGCTACAGGTTTGGGGTATCCCGCTATTAATTGAGCTCTCCTCAACACTCGGGTTACGAGAGATGGTGTATTCTCATTTTACTTCTGTCGCATTTGTCGGTCAAACCGAGTGGGGATGCAGTATAGTAGTCAGGGAAGCTTCCACTATCCTGGTAGTCTTCTAAGCGGTTTTTCTTCAGCTCTGATGCTATGTCTGCCGTGACTAGTCGTCTGTCCATGTGGGCTGTAGACAGATTGGGGCAGATTGCGATTCCACTACTGCGCCCCTCATAACCCATTTTCGCCCCAAACCAGCATTGCCAAGTATAGCGGCGACTACTTCCTGATTGGCAAACTACATGGTCAGTTGCCTCCAGCCTTCCACCTTCAGTTGACCTGTAGGCATCGGTAGGTTGTGCTCGGTGAATAGTGGGTAGTAAATTCGGGTATTCGGGCAGGATGGGTGTTTGCTAATGCTAGGCAGAGGGGATGTGTCGATTGTGCTTGGGCGTGAATCTCCCTTGCTTAGTGTTTGAGTGGGAGCTACATAGGTAGCGGTAAGCTTTGAATGCGCCAGCAGGGGTAATTTGAGATGCCGTAGAGAATAATAGTAGAGTGTGGTGGAATAACAGGGGAAAGAGGGGTTCTAGGACAGCTAACGTCAGTTGGGTCTCTGGTTAGAGGAGGGAAATGAGCCTGGGTTTCCGGCAGGGCATTGTGGTGCTGGATGATTGCCCCCACAGTATGTCCAGGTATGCTGGTAACGACTCTATATATTGAGGCACTCACAATGGTTCCAATTCTGGCAGACCTGCTGTGTTACCGGTAGTGCTGCTGTGGTGGTCAGGGTATGACCCGGTCCACTCTCACGAATAGCTAGTTCGTGTGTTTTCCGTATGGGTGCGGGGCCACTCTTGTGGCCCTGTCACTAGGCGGGTCTTGGTGCGGGATGCGCAAACCATTTGGAAGCTATAAGTTCACTGTCAAGCATTCACCATTCCCTGCCATGGTATATGCTCTTGCCACTGGCTACCCTCTTTCTGTGAAATTGGAGCCGGTAAGCCTTCACTCCCTCCCATGCGTACTTTTCCAGTAACCCATATATATTCATCACGTATATAGACAGAGCTGTTGCGTGATCTCCTTGCAGGGCATGTTGGGTGAGCTTAACGAAGATTCCACAACAGGCTACCCAGGCCTGGAAGAAACCGCACATGCGGTAATCACTTTCCTTGCCCTCATTTTCCGCCTGTTTGAACTTGATCCCTTCTATCCAAATTGTGCGTTGTTCTTCAGCTCTCTCCTTCTCACTAGCTAAGAGTCGGTAGATATTTGTTGGTTTAAACTGATTTTGGATGATTTGCACTAATGTACTACGTTCTACCCCAGAGACTAACACCTCGACTGAATCTACGATGCCTGATGCGCTCTAGATCTGGTGTGGGATTCTGGGCTGAGAGGGGTTGTACATACCTTGTACTCTTGACTCCTTCATGGCTGCCCTTTCCCGTTCACTTTCTCCCCTCATTTGTGCTAGCTGGGTTTCCAACTCTGCGATCCTACAGCATGTGTTGTTGGGCGGTAGAGGCTGAGAGTATATTGTGGGATGAGGGGTTCCTTGGGGGAGTAGGGGAGCCGGCATGTGGGAGGCCTGGTTCTGGGTATCGAGTTGTTGGACAACTCGGTCGACAATTTCCTACTCGTGTGAGCATAAGAGTTCAAGCATGGTGGTAAGACTGAGTAGTATGTCTGGTGAGGCAGAGGCATGGGGGGAAGTATAGGCTTCACTGGGTGATGTTGGAGTCACCGGGGTTGCCTGCCTGTGGTTGGGATCTGGTGAGAGTGGCCTTAATCTCGGGTCAATACTTGAAAGTGAGTGGCTATAATAGGGAATGCTTAGCTCTGCTTCCTCGGGGCTGCTAGAGGGCTCATTGGTATCTCGAGTTGCTGGAGAACCCAGACAAGCTGGATGTTGTTGACCGTAGCGGTTTGGGGCCTGTGTGTTACGCGTATTCTTACGGACACCTGCAAGCGTCCTGTGTCTTGTAGCTAGTGTGGAGGTACCACCGCGTGTAGATGCTCGCCTGGGGGCCATGCTATCAATCCTGAGATATCTGGTGGTTGCTTTGAATGAAGAAAGCAAGGAATTAAGAACACGAGAAATAAAGAACGTGAGAGGTAAAGAATGCTAGAGGTGGGAAGGATGGCAGACACGCAGTCTAGGCGAGAAGGGGAGAGAAACCATAGTGGGAGTCCGTAAACCCTGTATCCTGGACCTATGACCCCGCAATGGCCCAGCAACCGGTTTTATCTTTATCCGGCAACACCCCAGTCATGCCGATCCGGCGGGGTTTGGTGCGACTCGCCCAATTGGCAATGGGTTGTACCAACCTGTCATCATTTAATTCCCACCGGTGCAGTCCTTGTAGATGTAGATAATACAATAATGATCCATCTTATCATGAGGAAGGACTAGCGACTGCGAGAAGATAGAGGGAAACAATTAAAGCAGAAATAATCAGGAAGGGAATAATCACGATTCCAGCTATGATACTGCTAGTTGTCAGATATCTGGATGCCAGAGTTTCGAGTGTGAAATCCAAGATGGCATCATCGACCAAGAGATTGGAAGTAAGCTCGGCGGATCAGGTGGGGGGTGCGCAGGACTTTGTGGATATCTGGTATAATACTGCACATTACTCTGGATCCACCATAGTATTAGAGTAATTCCGGCATGAACAATCATTAATTAACAACTTAAAATTCCCGCTAATTTTGACCAAGTGCCGCAAAGCGATTTCTCGATAATCATATATGATACTGTAGCACACCTAGCCAGCCCCCTATAGTATTAACTATTCCTACCAGCCATAGAAAGACTACGATTAGGCAGAATCCCCTGCCTCTGACGCTCCCCCCAAAGCATACCCATGCTTCACCGGCCGCTTGAACGGCTCAATGACATTCAAAACAGTATTTCGCGTGTGCGCAATGGAAACTGGACTGATTGATGATCCAGTTAGGACTTGGGGTTGCCTCTGCTATAACATCCACTATGCCTTATTTCTTATCAATCTCAACCAAGGGCAAAAAACAGATTTTTTCTCAGTGTTTCCACCTTCTAGTCCTATGGGGCAAATCCTGGGCAACATGAAGCATTCTCGATTATTTCCAGGATATCTCCGGAGTAGGATTTGAATGTCTGTGAACAGTGAGGGGTGGTAGCACGCTCCCCAAACAGTCACTGGCTCTAGAGACAATGGAATGAAGAGAGCTGGGTCTTCCGGTTTGAAGAGGTTTGGGAGGCCTTATTAGCCAGATCTCGTAGCTACTCTACTCACGTAGAAATTGTTGCTGTCAATGTGTTTTGTTGCAGCTTACGGATATTTAATCCCGACCCAAGAGGGGTATTTGCCCTCGATTGACCTGAAGCAAACCAATGCGCGGAGTAGGCTGGGGGGAAAAAATCCAAATAAAGCATGGAAGCACACGCCCCGCTAGTATTCAAAATTGGCCTGCCAGAGGTGCACCCTCTAACCACGGTAAACCACCAATGCAATTTCCATCACCGGGACCGGGGAAAAATAAGTGACCCGGGTGATATTTTGTGACATAACCTTGCCTAATCACCATCGGATGAGAGAGAGTGGAAACCGGATCTATGTTTTTTCCGACATGTAACCGCGTCAAGGTTCCTGCCGATTATGTAACCGCGTAGTTCCAAAATCATTGCAGCACATCTGCGATGTGCCTTGCGGCTCAACTCCTCATTTATTTTGTATGCCAATTTAAGAAGTACAAGCTTCTGACGCTTTAAATAACCCTCCGGCTTCTCACACATTGCTTCACGGCCCTGAAAATAATTCTTCCATTTTCTTCACGCTCTTTTACAACTTTTATTTTCATTTGGTGGGACTTTGGTTTCGGTTAATTCAATAAATTTCATTATTACTAATGGGAGCCTTGCTGGTTAAGCTGGAAACTGACGTTGAGCCGAATCTGGCGTTGAGTCGTAAGGCAAGTCTACGGCGTGCTGCAAATATTTTGGGACTGCACGAAGTCACATATTAGGTAGGACCCTTGGCACGACTAATAAGAAGGAAATTATCCATCTTTTCAACCGCCTAATCTCAGATCTCTTCGCGCTGCTCGATCGGACAGCCAATGGGTATACTAGGGCGCTCTAATAGCATTGGCAGATCGATGCCTGCTTAATTTAAGATGAGGATGGCAGGACGCAACCGGGCTTGCGGCAACAGCAGCTTCTCTCAGGGTGTTTTCATGGCTTACAGGGGGACTACTGAGGGGTAATGTATGATAGGACTCTCGAGAAGTGTGGAGGGGTGTGGGTTTGAGGGATAGGTAGAAAATGCGCAAATGAGATAGTCTAATGCTAATGCTCAACCAGGACTGGCAACGATCTGGGGAGGCATGTGGCCGGAGGAGCCAGGGCTATTAGTAATCAAAGGGCAACCAACAGCGATTTGTAGCGGCTAAACAGAGCGTCGGCTTTTTAAGGAGAAAGGAGTGGAAGGCGTACCAGTAGCGAACTGTAGACGGGGGAAAAACCACTATTAGGGTATTGGCATAGTAGTTGTTCACCAGGTCCCGCTAGTCACGGAGGTGACTATGATAGCCCGAACTCGTGTCGGGCAAGGAGCCCACTCGTTCTTTGGCTGTGAGCGTTAACTGTATGGTTACAACTGCTCAGTGCACAGGGTATGAAGGGTACTTGTACGTCTGTCTAGCCCTCTTGGTGGGCCGAGTTGTCCGCTTGCTGACTCAGAAAGGGATTCCTTCTGGCAACGAGGAAAGTGTTGGACAGACTTTTTGACTGGCTAAAAATTAGCGTAGATTAGCGGAGTATGTGCCGGAAAAAAAGCAGTTACAAACACGGTACTGTAGTTTCAATTGAAGAAATCTCTTCCTACTAAGTAACTTTTACCGATCCCCCGGAGGTCCAGCAATTTGTTAAGTTAAGCTGCCTGGGCTGGGTGGTGAGAGTACTAGCGCGGCCGAATTGAAGCCGGACACTTGAGGTGGCAACGCCTGTACAAAACTTTCGGCTTTTATCCGGCCGCGCGAGCATGCTTCCTCCCCTCTATTTTCCTTCCAAGTGGAATTTGCACTTTCAGAAACACCACGTACACTATCGCGAGATTCCCGCGTAACGTGACCAGTCAGGTTACACGAATACCATATGGATCCCTCTGTGCCTCCCTTTGGATTACGTCGTGGTTAGAGTTCGTTACGGGGCGGGGCGGGGCGGGTTTTCACTCGCCAGGCCCCGCCCTTAAAACGGGCCGGGGGGGTTATTTTGGGGGTGATCCCCGCCCCGCCACCGTCCGGGGCGAGTCCCCGCGCATTCCTTGGATGGGGCCCCGTTTCTCCCCACCTGTTTTAACGGGGACCTGCCTGGGGAATGGGCGGGGCCGGGGGCAGGGGCAGGGAACCATAAAATAACACGCCCTGCCCCGGGCCGTTCAGCCGGGCGGGGCGGGGAATTGGGCCGGGGTCCCTCGTTTTTCGGGGCCCCGGATGCCCCGTAACGAACACTAGTCGTGGTGGCAAAGGAAAAGGCAAAGCGGCCGACCAACCCCCACCGCCCACGGGTGCTAGGAGCTCCTCCACTCAGGATGGCGCCCCCACCCTGTCCCCAATTTTCATGCCGCAAGGCCAACCCTCGCTTAAGCGACCCAGAAGCAACACAATAACCAGCCTGCCACTTATTGATGAGAGATACTTGAGAAACGCCCCTCCAAGCGCCTACTTCCTGAACGTTTTCCACAAGATAAACCAGGACCAGGAGATTGGGGCTACCACCGCCAGCAAAGAGAATATGGTCATGATCGAGATGATCTATCAGATTCACAAGGACTACAGAACGGCCATTGATGCGCTCAGCGAACAGATCGCAGCCCTTACCCAGGTAGTTAGCACCGTCAAGAGCGCTACTCCCAGGCCTGACACCCCCACCACGATACCTTTCCTACTACCGGTGACAGCCCCTGAACAGGCTGCTGCTCCTGACTCCCGCCCAATCCCCCTCCCCACAGCCGCGCCGCACAAAACGTGGGCCACAGTGGCTAGGAAGGGCAGAAAGGAAAAGACTACCATGGCCGCCAGGGCTGCTAATGCCCCAACAAGATCGACTACCAACAATCGGCCCCAATTGAAAAAGGGTCTCACTGCCAGAGAACGCTGCCTTGTCATTAAACACGAGGGTGGGACACTGCCTACAACCGGCCTAGACCTAAGAGATGACATCAACTTGGCACTAGCTGCGACCTACGTACAGACAGTCTCCCTCCGAGGGAATACTGTCACCCTTACCACCATGGAATCGATCAAGGCCACCTTGCTTGACAGCAAGGTGGGAACATTCCTACACCTATTACCAGGAACAGTTAGCGTTCACCTGGACACCCCCGTGTTACATGTTTTGGTACACGGAATCCCAACCTCAAAATCTCTGGCTGAGATAGCCAACGAGCTTACCACCTTCAATACTGGATTGTCCTTTACTAGCCAACCCAGATGGCTCACCACTGAAGACGCTAGGGCTGGTAAAACCGCCTCTACAGTTGTGATCAACATAACGGGCCCCAGGGCATCTGACTAGGTTGGAAAACGTCTTGCCGCCTTTTCATCAACCTCTAGAACCGAGCGCCGCTTGCGCTTCAACTCCCACACTCAGTGTTCCAAATGCCAGCGCTATGGACACCACAGTAACCGATGCACCAACCTCGTTTCATGCCGAAGGTGTGCCTCCCCACATCCCACAGGAAACCACACCTGTCCCACTGCTACTTGTCGTATACGTGGCCGACCCTGCAGCCGTACCGTACTTAGGTGTGTGAACTGCCAAGGCCCACACGATACCCACACAGCACAGTGCCCCTCCCACCCCAAGGTTGCTCATGATGCGAACCCAGCAGGAGAAGAGGAGGAAATGACCACTTGATGACTATGATTTTTGTTATGGTTATTGCGCAAGACTTTGGTTTTACATTTTTATTTGTCAAAGAAGATGGTGATGGAGTTTCTTTTGTTATATTAATGGTTTTTCTAGGCCATACCTTACGGTGCATGCCGGAGTTTTCCTGTAGTTAAATACGAAATAAACTCACTGGATTTTATAAAAATAAAAAAAATATCCGGCCGCGCGAGTACGTGGCTAAGGTTTTTTCATATTTTTTTTATAGAGAATACTGGGGGTCTAGGTGAAGTGATAGGTCTGAAGGTTCTTGAAATTGGTGGTGGTGATATTTAGGATGGATAAAAGGAGGGCTGGGGGTGGGGAGGAACGAGCGGAATACCTGGAGGCTTGGTGCATGCAAATGAAACAGCGGGATTGTTTCAGGTGGTGATTTTCCCGCTAAGGATCCGAAAATTACACACTATTACTTATTCGTTCTCTTCGAGCATTGAAATACTAAAGCATGCCGGTACTTGTACCGCACTGAATGCAAGGTCTTTCTGAAATGACAAGCACATATACTAGTACCCCTGTATGTAGTATCATAGTAAAACACATGACTTCCCCGAGTTATCAAAAAGAATTCAAGAAAAATAAAAACTAGACTTGTTCAGAGCGTTTGGAGCTTCATGGACCGAGACCCACTCGCGCAGCCTAGTGGTGGTCCATCATGCGCGAGATTTCAAGGTAAGCAGGAAACGGGGACAGGAGGGGCAAACGTGGACTGCTCGGTTGTCTTCTAGCCTAGTTGTGCCCATAAGGCCGCTGTTGTGGCCTCAGCATCTTGATCGTCATAGCCGTGTCGGGGTTCCTGCCGGTTGTGTAACTGCGCGCAGTGGCAGATCTTGCGCACGTCCCCTCCCTGCCCGACAGCTCGGCGCACAATACTGGAACAAAAAAAGACTCAACACCGTAAAATTGTAGGTAAAATTGTACGCAATAAACCAGTTTCAGGAAACCTAAGAGGCCCTTTGATATCTAAAAACACTTGAATTAAGTTTCGAGGTCACAGTGTGAACTCAAAATTAAAATCTGGCGTTGTGCTGTCTGGCATTTAGGAGACAAGCTGCAAGATTTACAACTGCGGGCGGTTACATACTCAGCAGGAGCCCCGGCACGGTTACCAGCCCAAGTAAACGAGATGTTCACCCACGCTCAGCAGCCGAGTGTGGTATACTGTGTCTTATTGTCAGAAATTTAGGGGATGGTTGGAAGGCCCCGTGGTATCCTTCTGGTTACACAAAAACCCCGCCTTTCCCCAGCCCCCCAGGAATCCCAGTGGTCGACCGACTCCATCATTCATCACCCACCATCCGCCCGTATCAATACAATATCCAAACCAGCGAAGAAGGAAAAATGCCCCAACTATTCAATAATAATTACAACTGTTTCAACACGACTAACATCAACCCTACAGTTGCCGATGACCGACCTCAAATCCTTGCCTGGCTCTCCCCACTAGATCCGAGGTTGCGCCATCAGGACATTCGGGACCGCAGAGTCGGAAATGTGGGCGAATGGATCTTAGAAGCCGAGGAGTTTAGAAGCTGGTACGCCGGTAGTGAGGACGGTAAAACTGATAACGCAGTCCTGTTTTTCTATGGAGGTCCTGGTGTTGGAAAAACCTACATTAGGTAACACGAATGAACCTCAATGAGCGGGAGAAATGTCTGGTGCTGACTAGCCGTGATTCTAGCTCGTTGGTGATAGACAACCTGTGTAATCAGGTTGAAGGACAAAATTACACAGTTACATGCTTTTATTTCGACTTCGCCGCCCGAAACGAGCAGTCCCCCGCCCACATACTAGGTTCACTTCTGAAACAGCTGGTTTTCGGAGTAGAGGAACTCCCGGAGGAGATATCAAAAGCATACCAACGCCGAAAAAATGCCATTGGGGGGCAGGGGCTGCAAACTTCCGATATTTCAAGAATGATGCAAATTATGTGTAGTAGAAGGCGCGCGTTCATATGCATCGACGCTATCGATGAATGTGCAACTGAACACCAAATTAAGCTTCTCGATTCGCTGGGTCAACTCCTCCAACAGTCTCCACGCACGCGAATATTTTTAACGGGAAGACCGCACATTCTACCTGAGATCGGAAAGCGTCTTGCTGGAAGAGTGACGAGCATACCCATAAATCCCAAGGGGGATGATATTGTCACATATCTTCGTAGCAGGCTGGCTGCGGACACAACCCCTGATGCGATGGACAATAATTTGGAGGCAGACATCGTGAAGAAAATTCCTAGCAAGATTGCGGAAATGTATGTTGAAGCGAGGACACTCCGGAAGCTCTCCTGAGCTGCCCACTAATAGACAAGTGTCCAGATTCCTGCTAGTCACGCTAAATATCGATGCGATCCTACAAGAGCCCACAATCCATCGCAGGCGGCAAAGGATCGGCGCAATGATCGATGGCTTGGGGTTGGAGAGTGTGTACGGTGAAACTTTAGGTCGAATAAAGGGACAGGGTGGGGCAAAAGCGGAGCTAGGAATTGCAGCTTTGATGTGGATCTCTTATTCCGAACGGCCATTGAAAGCCGATGAATTGTGTCACGCTCTCGCAGTCGAAATCGGGTCGCCGAATCTCAATACGGATAATGTTCCTTCAATAGGAATAGTGTTGACCTGTTGTCAAGGACTTGTGGCTGTAGACAAGGAGGCTTCCACGGTCAGATTAATCCACTTTACCCTTCAAGGGTACCTTAGAGCCCGTCCCGAGCTTTTTGGCACAGTTCACTCGACAATGGCGGAGACCTGCTTAAGTTATCTGAATTCACAACAGGTCCGGGCTCTTTCAACAAGCCCCGCTCCCGATCTCCAGGGCACACCTTTTCTTGAATATTCATCTCTCTATTGGGGTGTGCATGCGAAGGAGGACCTTTCAGATTGCGCGAAACTGCTTGCATCGAAGCTATTTGACGACTACGATAGCCATATATCCATTAGAACTTTCTTGAAAGCACAAGAAGGATGGTCATACGGTATCGATTTCGATAAGCCCCATCTCATGAGTGGCCTGCATTGTGCTTCACTCTTCGGGATTGCTGAGATTGTAAGTGGTTTGATAGAGGTAGAAGGTTGTGATATCAATCAAAGGGATTGTGTGGATCATACACCTCTCGTGTGGGCTGCTTTCAGAGGGCATGAGCGAGTGGTTGAAATCCTACTGAAGCGGGGCGATGTCGATCCCGACAAGCCGGGGGAGCTCGGCCAAACACCGCTCTGGGGTGCCGCTTGGAATGGGGACGAGCGGATGATGAAAATGCTTCTCGAACGGGACGAGGTCAACCCCGACAAGCCAGATAGCGGAGGCGAAACACCACTCTTAGACGCTGCTTTGAATGGGCACGCGGGAGTGGTGAAAATGTTGCTCGAACGGGACGAGGTCAACCCCGATCAGGCGGATAACGAGGGCCGAACCCCACTGTGGTTTGCCTCTTTGCAAGGGCGCGAGGGAGTGGTGAAAATGCTGCTCGAAAGGGACGAGGTTAACCCCGATAAGCCAGGTAACGAGGGCCGAACCCCACTGTCATGTGCCTCACTCATTGGGCACGAGGGAGTGGTGAAAATGTTACTCAAACAGGACGGGGTCAATCCCGATCAGGCGGATAACGAGGGCCGAACCCCACTGTGGTGTGCCTCTTTGAAAGGGCACGAGGGAGTTGTGAAAATGCTACTTGAACGGGACGAGGTCAACCCCGAACAGCCGGATAACGATGGCGAAACACCACTCTTGGAAGCTGCTGCGAATGGACACCAGGGAGTGGTAAAAATGCTGCTCGAACGGGACGGAGTCAACCCCGATCATGCGGATAACGGGGGCCGAACCCCACTGTGCTGTGCCTCTGGCGGT
>Ga0307510_10009276_pt1 | contig 11731 bp, 12 predicted proteins | sample 12_EM_MG_FD_207224 | JGI IMG/M metagenome (GOLD analysis project Ga0307510, IMG submission 207224) | Populus trichocarpa ectomycorrhiza microbial communities from riparian zone in the Pacific Northwest, United States - 12_EM | ecosystem: Host-associated > Plants > Roots > Unclassified | place... | reverse complement strand
GTGGAGGGGAGGGAGGATTCCCAGTTCTTAACCAGGGGGAGGAGGTGGGGGTTTGCGAAGGCGAGGTCTAAGACTGAGGGGCGAGATTTGCCCACCAGGGGGAACCTTGTGTATTCACCTGCGGGGTTGAGGAGGGCGAAGCCGGACTCTGCTGCCTTCTGAAAATAGGCAGTCGAGGAGAAGATCTCCCGTGGCGAGAAGTGCCGCAGCGGGTCTGAGACGGGGTTGTGGATGTTGAGGTCCCCTACAACTAGCAGGGGGAACCCAAGGTCGGGAAAAAGAACTTCTGGCAGGACGGAATGAACCCTCTGGTCAACAGTGTTGGTGGAGTAAGCATTAATAACCCTAAAGGAGTGAAAGGCGGTGCCAAAAAGAGGCTCGCTGGTCGAGGGCGAGGACGTCATCCACCCCCTTGAACTTGGGGAGCACCGTGTAATTGGAAAGAAAAGACATATGAACGTAGGCAGCCACACGTGGCCTCCTAACCGGGGGAAAAAGGACTTGAAACCATTGAAAGAGGGAAGGTGAGCCTTGTTGACAGGTGGATCCTGCAAAAGGACTATCGAGGGGTAAGTGGTCGCTTCCCGGAACGACTCAAACAAAGACAGAAAAACATTCCAGCTTCCAAGGCAGTTATGTTGAATGATGGAAAGAAACGCATTGGCAGGGTCCAGCCCTTGACCCAGGGGAGGCGGCATAGGTTGATTATTCATTTCCGGGACGAACCCGACGGGTGAAAGGGGCAGGGGAAGGGCTTGGTTCCTCCAGGGGGAGAGGACCACCAAAACCGTGAGTAGTGCCAGGACGCGTGGAGGGTCCAGCAGGGGGAGGTTGCCTGGGGGTTACGAGGTCCACCTCAAGGGGACCGTTCCCGGTCGGGGGAGTAGTGGGTGTTGGGCCGCCATCGACCGCCAAATCCATGGGGTCTTGACGTGTTGGGGTGGGGGCCGGATAACCGGTTCTGGAGGGGACAGACGGGGGAGGTCGAGCCGAACATTCTCTGAATGTGGCAGTGTGGTCGTTACCGCAGTTGCAGCAACGGGGGGGCGAGGTCGGACAACAGGACGGGACTGGCTTATTGTTCCCGCTCCTGGGGCAGGTAGGATTCTAGCATCTGTGCGCCGTACGAGTATGGTGAAGCGCACAAATGGGGCACGTGGGGTGGGTGGCGGGGCATCGTTGATGGGCGTGTCCGTATCTCCAGCAGTTCTTACACTGGGAGGTCACCTATGTCTTGGTCATTTTTTTTTTTTTCTTGTTTTTAATTTTTTTTTTTTATTCAAATCGTTATTATGTTTAAAGGTACAAAAGACTCATGCAGCGCTAGCTATGGAGATAAAAAACCTATAAGCAAACGTCTTCCCGCCCGCTTCACCTTGTCATAGGAAAAATCCAACACCCCGAGTCCATAGGACAAGTCTCCCCCGCCTAGCACCTAAGATAATATACCCCAGACACGTAAGGAAACAATACATAGAAACGTACAGGTAGAAAGACCCAAACCCTTCAGCAGGCTCTCCAAAACAAAAGAAACGACGGCTGTTCTAAGGCCCTTTCGGGGCCTGGAGGAGAGGATGGATGATCGCCGACACGGGAAAACTCATAGGCTGAGGGCCCACCAAAAACCATGATGTACGGTCGGGCAGGTCATTACATCGTTCCCAAGCGTTGGACAAAGCCACGGAGGCAGTACTATACCACGACTAGGCGTAACCGAGGAGCGGTCGAACGATCGGAGGGGGAGAGGGGCGAGCGGAGCCACCGAGCAGAGGGGATGCCAGCCAACCATGATGAGCAGTAGGGTGCTAGCCGGTAAGTAGCAGTAGGGTGCCAGCCGGAGGAGGGTGAGCAGTAGGGTGCCAGCCGGGGAGTTGAAGTAGCAGTAAGGTGCCAGCTTATGGGGCAGTACGGTGCCAGCCGACAGAACCGGGAGGGGGGTAGAGGAAGGATCGCGAGCGGGCTAGCCACAACCGACTAACGGGCCATAGCAAGGGCTTTTGGGACAACAGCGAAACCGAGCGAGACCTTGATGTTACTAACCGAAGCTTTCCCCACCAGAGGTACAAGCACAGCAGAACCAAAGCCTTAATTCGACCGCGAGTCCGGACGCCGTATCGCCGACCGTGAACGAAGCGATAAGCTTTCCGACCGCGCAAAATGCTAAGCGAGGTGCAAAGCAAGTGCGGGGTAAGGGGAGAACCAAACATCATGAGCGGGTGTCAACGATGAACGGGAACAAGAACCCCAAGGAGGGGAGGCATGCGTGCCCCAGGAGAGGAGGGAAGATGGCTTAACGTCAACCCCTAGGCAGAAGCCATGATGGGGGAAGAGAGGTGGGTGGGGGAAAGTGACGATGATTTCCCGTCGTGTTGAGATTTCAATCGCCGGAGGTGGAGGAGAGATGGTTCGTGACCTATGTCTTGGTCAGAACCAAGCGTCTTATATAGGCATCTTCCCACAACCCTAACCCTGGTGACTCATCACCTCGCTCTACATAAACCTCAAATCCATCGATGACTCATATGAGTCATTGCACAACATTCAGTTAACCAATCAAAACTCATAAACCAAGTCATGTGCTCAAACGAGTCACATGCGTGAAACCCATGACTCATAATGTGAAACCCATGACTCATAATGTGAGTCATGTGCGAAAACCTTTACCTCATATGACGTCACTATCGTGAGTCATGAAACAATCAACCAATCAAAATATAACAATGACTTGCGAATGCGTAGTCCTGTGAGAACTATGAGTCAAGTGATGTCATAGTGTGAAATCCAACATACCTTATGACTCATAAGTATGAGTCATGTGAAATCTGCCTTGCTTAGTCACAATTTGTGACACACATGCCATTACGAGATGATTAGCTTCAAGCCTATTCTCCATCTCATCCAGGGATAAACCAGATGAATAAAGTAATGAGGAAGGCCATTCTTGTCACAGGACAGTGCCTGGGACTGTACATGGGACGATTAGTTTTCCGCGTGTTCGGACTCGGGACAAGAGTCTTCAGGAACTACCGGTGGAGGTGCCCGAATGGCACCAGCGATGGCTCTGAGGTGACTTTGCATGTTTGGCTATTGTCAAGCCACATGGTTTGCTCCTCCGCAGCAGAAGCATTGGCCGTGTCGCATACGATCTTCATGTTCACCTGGTGATAAGCCGCGTCGTCTACCGGAAAAGTCCACGGGGCCCGCTTGAGTTCTTGTGGCAGTGGTCGTAGTCGTACGGTGGGCAGCGGGGTTTGGTGCCGTGGTCGGCATGGAATGTGACCTACAGGTAGATGATGACCCCTTTGGTTCTGCCGCGCGGACACAGCTCTTGTTATCCACACGTTTGAGCAATATGATATATTGGGCAAGTTCATTGGGGGTGTCTAGGGTTACTAGAGCATGCTTGAGTTCAGCGCTCAACCCTTTGTACAAGGAGGTTCGCTTAGCGGCATCGTTCCATGATACTTCAGCGGCATATCTCACCAAATCTGCTAGGTAGTCAGAGAAGTTATGATTCTTCATACCCAAGCCTGCTACGTTTTGTTCCGCAGTTCAGACTCACTCAGGGTCACCGAAGGCGTTCTCAAGTAGGGTTATTAGGGCTTCCACACTACCGATGTTAATCTTTCCCTGATCAATAAGGGGAGGGATCTGTTGGTCGGCTTTCGACTTTATGGACCCAACAGCCTAAGGTAGCTGATGTTGCAAATCTATGAACTTGTGGCCATCTCGAAGAAACTTGGTGCGTAATTGCGCGCTAAACGGGGAAGTTGGTCATGGGATCCGTTGAACTCCAGTGGTATCGGGATCAATTCTCACGTAGGGGGTTGTTCGCCTGCTGGCGGAGTAGGTCCCCCTAGGTTTGCAAGTGCTGCAGTTGCATTTGCAAGTGCAGTGTTTGTGTTTGTCAACGAGGTATTAAAGGCAGCTATGGTGGCTCTGTCGAGCTCTAGGTCTGTCAAGATGGCTCTGTACCTTGTCTCAGGTCCTTGTCTCTTTCTAAGTAACACATCGCATTCTTCAGTAAGTCCATCTCGTTCTTCAGCATGCGTCTTCCCTTCCTAGGTCAGATTTTGCACCAGTTGTTGTAATTGTTGGAAGAGAGGGTTTTGTTCGAGCGGTGCAGGGAGGCCTTGTCTGGAAAAGGGAGCGAGGGCGGGGAGCCCGGTCAGTGGTTTAGAAAGGTCGTGCGTGGTACGGAGCTGCTGTCTGATTCGAGCTTCGGGTAATTGATCCAACTCTGCATGGAAAACGGCTGACCATTCGGACAAGTAAGTTAACGCGGCAGTCTAAAGTTCGACACGCCGAGACATGGTGTTGTGTGGGTTGGATCCTCATTAGACACTACCTTCTGTAATGGGGTCTTGGCACTGGACCTTAGTCCCTGGCAGACAACGACAGCAAGGTCCTAAACGATGACGCTCGTTTAGCGTGAGGGTTCGGAAATGACCATCTCAGGTCAAGGCTGATCGCGTAACAGCACATCAGGCTCCGGGTTAGTGGGTTCTTTGTGTCGGTCTGGGATATCAGACTAGAAGACGTTATATTCTGTAGTACAAGAGTCTTGAAAGAAATACTTGGTAGCGGAAACAAGCCAAGAGAATCGGGGGCTTTTTTTCTTTTTTTCTTTTTTTCTTCCTTTTTTCTCTTTCTATATCATGTATTCTTTGTTAAAGTACAAGAACCCGTATGGAGCGCTAGCTATGACGTAAACCAAACTATAAACAATCCAAGAACCTGCTTTACCCCCTTATTGGAAAGTTCTAACCCCTCGAACCCAGAGCCCTCCACCCCCCTTACAGCACCTAAGGCGAGAGCAAGATGAAGCAATACACTACTCAAGACAGGTAATGAAAGACAGGAGTAGAAAGGAAACCAGGGAAAGAGACAAACCCTTTGGCGGGACCACCAGAACAAAGGAAATATTTTCTACCATCACCAAGTTGCGACAAGGAGGAGGAAGTTAAACTACTATGGCCGGTGCCTCAACGGAAAAACGTACTGAACTGAAAGCCAAGGAGGACTCCAGAGGCTGGTGTGCTCGCGTTTGATAGCCAGTTATGGGTGACCTTTGGCATTTTGTGACGAGTCAAGCCGGTTGTGCTATGCTATGACACGCCGTAACCTACTCAGAAGTTGCGACCGTAGAATAAATATCTGGACTGGATAAGGAGTCCGAGGGGAGCCACCCTGGGACAAGAGTGACACAGCAGTCAAGCTGTGAGCTATGGTGAGGGGCAGTAGGGTGCCAGCCAACTGTTGAGATAAGGTGCTGGATAGTGAGAGTGTAGAGGTACGGTGCAAGCGGATCCAACGTGTGGGAAGCAGGAGAGGGAGCGCTCGCCAAAGACCAAGAAGTATGAACACGGAGGAGGGAGACGAGGCCACGCTTTTTCAAAAGCCAACTGTACCGACTCAGCATCCCAGGTGAGAGTGTAATACGAGAGACCAGGGCCACCAGAGCAAGTAATTCACCGATAGCCGGAAGGTAGCGACGGTGGGTTAACGATGGAGGGAGGGTAGCTGACTGTGCAAATCGCTAAGCAAACCACATGGCTAAGTGTGGCGTGAGGGGTAGGAACATCAACGCAAGCGTAGTCAACAAAGACGAGCGGAACTAGGAAGGAACACATGACCCCTAGGAGGGGAGGCCAAAAGCCCCAGAGCAAGGAGACAGATGAAGGCATGATAAGCGCCCGAGCAGTTGCCCCAGGCAGGGGAGATGACAGGCGGAGGACACTCTTATGATAATTTCTCAAGGTGTTGGGATCAGAATCACTGGAGGTGGAGCGGACGATCAAGATAGATGAGAATAGGGGGCTTTTTCTTTCTTTCTATTTTTATCTGCTATTCAGTATTAAACTACAAGAACCCGGATGGAGCGCTAGCTATGGTGTAACCAAAACCAGAAAGCAATCCAACTGGCCGCTTCAGCTCGTGATAGGACAAACTAAAACCGCCTACGCAAACGAAAGAAATCAAACAAGAAAAACTCTCCGTATTCCCAAGAGCCTGTTGTATGGGCCTAACCGCATACCAGCCACCAGCCAAAACTAATTGGGAGGAAAGCATAGGAAAGGTATACCATGATGAAACACCAACGCAAGAATATACAGGGGCAAAGAAACCCTTCAGCAGGCTCCCCAGAACAAAAGCAATGATTCACACGGGACCAGGTCCAGACCGCGCCGAAGGACAAAACTAGTGGAGCCTGATGCCTAACGGAATTTGCCCAAACCTATCAACTTTGGGGCAAGGCGTGAGACGTGCGGGCTTCCGGGTAATAGGCGCGCATCGGACATTAGAATCATTGAAGCAGCAAGTGTTATACCAGGGAATACCGTGACCAACACAAGTTGGGACCGTTGAGTACATCGCGTAGTGGGTCAACTAGGCGAGGGGAGCCAACCAGCGTCGAGAGCCACTCACTAGAGGGGATACCAGCCACAGAGGATAGTTCTCAGGCCGACAGATCAATATTACAGCTACTCTAACCTCAGGCTGGTTCCTTGTTACATGAGAGAGGGTGTCACTATTAAAAGGGATCGCAGACGAGGGAGGAGGGCATGCGGGGAGGGAAAGAGGAGGGGAGTAAGGTGCCAGGTCAGGTTGTAGCAGTACAGTGCAAGCGGAGCTAACCCATGGGAAGCGGGAGGAGGAAGGTTGGCCAGAACCCAAGAAGTGGGAATACGGAGGATGGAGACGAGTTGCCGACATCTCGAGTGCCGACCGTAGCGACTAAGCAGCTTAGGAGAGAGTGCAATACCTGAGAGCCGGGCCACAAGGTCATCCACTTCACCGATAGGACGAAACTAGCGACCGTGGGTGACGATGGAAGGTGAGGTGCCGACCATGCAAATGCTTAAGCGCGACGCGTCCTGAAGTGTGGGGCAAGGTTGACAAACATCTATGGCAGCATGCTTAAACAAAGACAGAATCAAGAACCCAATGGGAGGGGAGGCCAACGACCCCAGAGTTTGGAAAGGGAAGAGCGGGTACGTACTACTCCTAGTCCGAAGCCATCAAGGGAGAGCAGTAGCGGGAGACACTGTCACTATCATTTCTCATGGTCTTGAGATTGCAATCGCAGAAAGTGGAGTGGACGAGAAAGATGAAGAGAAAAGGGGCTTTTTTCTTTTTCTTTTTTTATATCATATATTCGTTGTTAAGGTACAAGAAATGGTATGGAGTGCTAGCTATGGCGAAAACAAAATCCAAAATCCAAAACATACTAACAAATGAAATATCAGTAACCAAGCATCTCCAAAAAACGGTCTGTGCCGGTCCCTGGCCCACATCCGGGCGCGAAATAACAAAAGTATGGTTTGGAAACATTCCTAAAACCTGCGGACAGCTCTGGCACATAAGCAGCTAAACGTAAGGAAACCTTAACCCTCCCGAGACGACATAAACTAAGAAAAGGAAACATCAAGAGAAACATATGAGGACACGGACGCCGCCGTGGAGGATGGCTGCGAGAAGATCCCTTAGGGGAAGGCGATTTTTGTAGACCTACTACAGGGTGTGAGGGTGCTCAATAGGGCAGCGGATGGATGACCAGACTGTGGGGTCTGGACACAAGTCGGAGACCCTTTGAAGGTGGCGGTCTCTTGCTGGCTCTTTGGCGGGACAGGAGAGAATCGCATTGTCAAAGGTGTGGGGGCCCGCTGCACAAGGCGGGCAGGTGGTGGGGAAGTCGTTGTCACAGGACTGGCGAGCACCCATGTAGCACTTGCCGGACCTCAAGTGGTGGATGCGGCCCACGTCAAATTTGTTGGGACCCTTGAAGGGGTGCTGGGAGAGAGAGGGCATGTAGCAATAACGATCCGGGGATGGGGAGCAGTCAGGCCACTCCTCCCGACGGAGGTCCCGGCACTACTGTTTGAGCAGGGGGTACGGGCGGCCAGGAGGCGGCTCCGGGAACGTGTCTGATAGCAAGTGCTAGGAGCTGACCGGCAATGGAGAGGGGCCGTCAGGGCCTCGCAGGCAACGCTTGGAGTGGACCAGTGCGTCCAGCGGGAGCTGGGCACGGTTTTTTGATGGGGGTCTGGGCTGGTCCAATCTTAACGGAAGAAGGCGACCAGCCTTCTTGTTGGAGAGATCATGGTGCTCGGGAACTTGGGAGTGCAGCGACAGGGTTTGAAGAGAGTGGTGGAGGCATGCCGCCGCCGGCTTTATTTCAGGCCGGGGCGGGGGACACAGAAGGTGGCGAGGCACTTTTGTAGCGGAGAGGTAGGTCGAGAGGCAAGAGACAAGCTTCCCCAGCTAGGATATCGCAGAGGGTGGACACGAAGCCATTGGTGCCCCTCTCTGTACCTTGTGCCAAATGGTGGACATTCTGGGGATTATATGAACCGTCAGTGGGAGTACTTCACCCCCGTAGGATATGATGTGGAACAGGGAGGAGCAAGCCAATCTGTGGCAGAGGAAAGGGGGGAGGCCCATGCCTGGTGGGGAGAGCCTTTGGATGGCCACAAAGGCAGCCTAAGCGTTGGCTAGTCTTTTGGTAAAGTGGGGCGTCGTGTTGAGTGAGGGGGTGAACAAGTAGACGAGCTATCTGATCCCTGTTTTGGGGAAGAAAGTGGGGCCGTCCATGTAGACCGGGGCCGAACAGGGGGGAGCTCTATCTCTTTGCATACGCCACTGGATCAGTTGTGTGTTGGGGACTGAGAAGCCCACCCCAAGGCGGCTACCTGTGGATGTAATCACTGCATATTGGCGCTAGAGGAGCTGGATGCTTTTCCTGTAACAGGTCGATTGGACCGTTATAGCAAGTCGTCAACGTAGGAGAGTGTCAGACCCAGCGGGATCTGTGGCGGGAGGCGCGAGACATATATCACAAATAACAGGAGGGCCGGCAACCTCTGGGTCGTCCCAACAGAGATGGGAGAGAAGATCTTTGGCGACCACTGGAACCGGACACGGCACGAATGTTGCGAGAGGAAGGCACCAGTCCACGACACTAGCTAGGAGTGGCCACCACGGGAGGGCATCAGGTTGCAGAGGGCGGAGGGGCGCACATTTTCGAAACCCAGTTAGTTGTCCAGGAACAGTGTTGAGGCTTTACGACTGGCCAGCAGTAGGGTTCTCACATCATGCGTGAAGGTGGAGAATGCGTCGGAGGTGGCTAGGCCCACAAGCGAGCCACAGTGGTGGGGGTTGATAAGGCCCGAAGCCCGGGCCAGACAGGAAAGTTGGTTCCTCATTCCTCTTGCCAATATCTCCAAGAAAGTTTGCAGGAGGACAATGAGGTGGAAAGAGGAGGGGGAGTCGTAGGAAGCCTTACCTGGCTTGTCGAGAACTATCCTGTCGGATTTCTGCAGGGAGGGGGAGTAGAAACCTAAGGAGACCAGAGGTGCAAGGAGAGTCATGATGAGGTGGGGACAAACACTCTGGACCCTGTTCCAGACTAGGTTCGGGGTCTTGTCAGGCCCAGGGGCCCACAAGGGGGAGGACCAGCCAAGTTCCCTCAAGATTTCCGAGGCTGTGAGTTCGGGTGCAACCCTAAAGAGGAGGCGGAAAGTCGGGCCACAGGCGGTGGGCCTCCCCGGAAAGAAATTCAGTATCAGAGCGGTATTCAGTTCCAGCAGTGTCGATACACGGGGGCGCCCCTAGAATAGGGGGATCAGTGGCCTACAGTTATCCTCTTCGCCGTCCACACTATCAGGTGGGTGGCCGAGTACAGAAAGGAACTCCAGTGGTCCCTCTTAGCCTTCTTGATGGCTTTGAAGTAGAAAGCTGTCGCTGCCCTAGGGGAACCTAGAAGCGAGACGTCCCCCTGTTGTGTTTTGACCCGCGGTGGGCGGAATTGTAGGCTGTTCTGAGTACCGAGAGGGAGGCTGACCACCCTAGCTTTGATCAAAATGTGACCCATTTGGTTGGCGTATGCGCCGCTAGGAGGGCTGTGACCCTGTTGAGGTTGATGTCAAACCAGGACCTGAGGGAGCTGGACGTGGGAAGAGGGGGCCCGTCAGGTATCACCAAGCCCGCAAGAGACTCGTCGACCTTGGTCCAGTCAGTGAGGGCCCACTTCGGGACCAGCGCTAGGGGGTGAAGGAGGATACGATCGAAACTAAGAAGAATGGAGATGTGGTCTCAACCCGTTGAGGGAAGGGGGTCGGACCATTTGGAGAAGAATGGAATGAGCAAGGGGCAGGCAAAAGCAGGATCATCGATGCCCAATCTGCCGACTGTGGACATGGAAAAGCACGGATAGATCCCAGGAGTGTTTAGAAGCGAGATGTTGAGGTCTGTAGCCCTCACGAAATACGGGCCACAAAAGGCGATTTCGTGCTCCTGGAATGCCCTCTGGGGGTTGGAAGTCGGGGGGTGGCAGTTGAGGTCACCCAGGGTCAGGGTGGGGCATGACAGAGAGAGAAAGACCACGTCAGGGGGTACGGTCCTCGGGTTGTTCGACGACCCATTTGTGCTGTACCAGTTGATAATGCTAAACATGGTAAGCCTGGACAGGAAGAACCTATCCTGTGTGAAAGGATCAAGGGCCATTGTGGTGCCCCTATCCAAGAAACGAGCCAAACCCGAAATTGTGGAAAGCAACTCACATAAAACGTGAAAGGCCACGTGCAGGTTGGATCTGCGGCGCAGTTAGCAGAAGGAAAGATACTAGTATAGGGCTGGTGGGTCCGGAGCTTTGCTCTGTAGACTGGGGGGTCCTGGAGCGCAACTACAGAAGGAGGGTGGGCGAGCTTACTAAATGACCTAAACAAGGAAAGAAGCATATTCTAGCTCTCGAGGCAGTTGTGTTGAATGAGTGTGATGCGTGGAGGTGACGAGGGCGAGGCTAGCCTGCTGTGCCTTTGAGAGGAGTTGTACTGCATTAGGGGGCCAGGGTCGAGAGAGTTCATTTCAGAGGGGAGGGGCTAGGCGGCTCCACTGAAGGGAGCCAACCTGTACCTGGGGTGGGCCTTACGGAGGCCGGAAGTATAGTCGTCCTGCGGGCCCTTGGAGTAGCTATCTTGAATGCCGACTGGAGTGAACTAGTGGGAGAAGGGGGGGCGAGAAGTTGTGGACATCAGTGGCTGTGGCCATCGCATCGCCAAACGGCGGCGGAGGAGGCATCTCGGCGGCAGTGGCCGAATGCCGGAGAGAGGGCTGAACCGGGCGGCTTTCACAATCTCTATATACAGCAGTATTGTCACTGCGACTGTTGACGCAACGCAATGGTGACGAAGAGCAACCGCCAGGAGTAGCCTTAAGGTTGCCACCTCACGGGCAGGTGGGGTTGGGGCATCTGTGAGCGGCCTGGATGTGGTTAAGGGAGCCGAGGGGGCACACGGGCGGAGGGGACAGGCACCGAGGTGCGACATGGCCGAACCCCCAGTAATTCTTGCACTGGGTGTACCTGTTGGAAGAATAGGTGCGTTCGATCGAAGGTGATCGGCTGAAGAGTCTAAAGGCGAACCTATTGCTGGGACGTCTCCGGGTTTAACGGCGACGACGGCTGAGGTGGCTAACCTCCCTTCCCTGGATCGTGTATCAGGGTTGAGGGATCTGGGGGCGAGGATGCGAACGTTCTTGGAGTTGAGGATTGACTCTGCGAGGTAGGGGAAACGGTCAGTGGGCCCTTCTGGGAGGAAGGCAATGAGGAGGGTGTGAATGCGGAGTTGGATCTGCGTGGGAGTGATGCGACAGGGCAACCAGCCAGATTGGCCCAAGGGGAAGGCCTTGTTGAGCTTGGTGGAGAGAGGGTTGAAGTAGGGGGCAAATGCGG
>Ga0307510_10009275_pt1 | contig 11731 bp, 15 predicted proteins | sample 12_EM_MG_FD_207224 | JGI IMG/M metagenome (GOLD analysis project Ga0307510, IMG submission 207224) | Populus trichocarpa ectomycorrhiza microbial communities from riparian zone in the Pacific Northwest, United States - 12_EM | ecosystem: Host-associated > Plants > Roots > Unclassified | place... | reverse complement strand
CAACACTACCCTCCATTCTGTCATTGTCTTCAACATTCGAATTCATAGGAGATGGCATGATAGAGGGGCCCACGGATGGGTCCGGGGATGGTATGGGTGAAGGTGCTGGAGATGGCACAGCTGACAACTCACAAGATGGTCCTGCGAATGGCACCCTTGGTACATCCACAGACACTGACTGTGACAAAGGTGCAGATGATGAGGGTGATATGGATGGGCAAGACAAGACTTGGAACCCAAAAGTGGTGAGTTTCGATTGATTCTGCCTTGCCTGAACATATTGTGGGCATCACTGCATTCATGCCGATTTGCAGTGACGTTGGGCCCATGGTAATGGGACTTCCTTTTCCCTTGACGTTTGTGAGTAACCCCAATATCCTGGCTTGATAATGAACGATCTTACCTATTATTCTAGCATCCTTCTTCATCTGCTCCCTCCAAGGGAGCCACTCACCATCATCGCCCAGATTGGCCATCATTTTGACCATGGGATCATCCTCCTCAATTGTGCCTTCAAATAAGAGCTTGTCTTCAAGCTCAAGTTCCCTGTCTGACGCAAAGTCATCCAACCACAATGGCTTTATGCCTGCATGCAGATTCCATCGGTGGGCTCGACCTTGACATTGGGGCTACATGGGGACAATAGTATCTGACTTGGACTTTGGGCCAGCACACACACTTTTGTTTGTGCTGGCACTTTCCTTTTTATGTCATCCCACTGACATCCTCTCTTCCTTTCAACAGATTAAGTATGTACCATTCAGCACCCCGATTTGTAGGCAGCACCAGGTGTCCAATGGCACTGCCTCCACCCTTGTATGCATACAGCAATCGCATCTGTGCAGGGCCCAGTCTGATGACAGTGCACACTTCATGTGTGGTCCTGTCCATACTGGCCCACAGGGGAATCATATTTAGCTTCATTTCTGTAAATTTGATACATGCAATAAATCATCTTTATCATTCCATATCAGGCATCAGACCATCACATGCTGGGTCCCTGACCCACCATCATGTGGTTTCCACACTCCCTCGCAGACATTTCCAGCCCAATCAGAGACTGGGATGGGACTTGGGCAATTAAAAGGAGTTGATTGAGCAAGTTTCTGAATCACATGTGCTAAAATTGAGTTTGGATGACCTTTTTCAAGTGAAATTTTTAAAAAGTGTTTTTTTGGGCCTTTCTAACTAAAATACATCATTGAATTTTTTGCAAGAAAATTTGTCAAGTTATGCTGTCTGACACTGTACACACCCTTGCATCATTATACCTCTCCATGTTATATGACTAGTTATTAATAACAAAGAACCTGGGCACCGCCAGGCACCAGGCAGCATGTGCATGCACTCTGCTGTGCTTGCCCCCAGCAGCGTGTCCCCTTCCACCACAGTGGCTGGCTCCACTGCATGTTCCTTCACTTGCACAAACCCATCTGTGGTGGTCCCAGTTGCACACTGCACCTCAAGCGCAGCACCCGGTCCTGCATTTAAATTATGCGTGCCTGGCGGGTTTGGCATTCCGAGTTTTTAGGAAAGTAGGCACGTCCTTACCCAGGCTCGGGGAATTTTCTCGAGAGCTATCAAGAATAAGAACCTATGCGCACAGGCCCACAGCCGTACTGCATGCTATGTCTACACTGTCCTGGTTATTAAACCCATCCAACAACAGCCATGAGCCTATTACAGCTTCGTATCCTTAGCGGGTTCCGAAGGACGCGTGAACCGCTCTATTTCCTGGTATTTATAGTAGTCTTCCAGGGAATCCGGATTCGCAACTGTAGAGCTGGACACGACGCGCAACCCCGAGACGATCTTCTTGACCGCGATCTCGATCTTCTTACCGTTGATCGTGTACTGGATGGGTATGCGCCCATCAACACATCAACACGATCACCATAACGACTGTTAGCATCATTTCCTTTGTCGCGCACGCACGCAACGTCGGAGAATGCCGCAACTCACCGGGATCTCCTTGACCTCGAGTATGTACGCCGGCACATGACGCGCACTTAGCGCTCCCTTGATCGCAGCACGGATTGCTTGTTCAAAGGGCTGGTCGAGCGTTTGTCCCGGCCGCAGCTTGATGAACAGCAGCACGCGCTCGTCCTTGTCCTGCGGTCGGCGCTGACCCACGCAGATCGCGTCGTCGATGCGCGCCACGAATTCGGACCGCTCGAGCACGCTGTAGATCTCTCCCGAGCCAAAGCGCACACCTGATGGATTCAGCACCCCGTCACTGTAGATTACGTGTGCTCGCATCAGTACGCACAAACTCACGGAAACTTCAGAATGGAGGAAGGTAACGTCGGAGGTGCGAACCTGCGGCCGAAGATGATGTAACCCCTGGTGCGAGGGTTCATCGTGATGAAATCTCCGTGGTGCCACACGCCGGGATAGGTGTCGTAGTATGCCTTCAGAAACAGCGTGCCGCGGGCATTGTCACCCCAGAAGCACACCGGGATCGATGGATGAGGTCTGGTGCAGACGAGCTCTCCTGCCATGCCGGTTTCCGCGATGTCCTTTCCCGTGTCATCGAAAATCCCAACAGCCATACCGAGCACCTTGCCTTGTATCTCTCCCGCGTAGACGGGATGTGTAGGGATAGCATACACGACTACGTGTTCATGATATGAGAGGGAAGAGTGAAAAGAAAAGAGCAAGTACACACAACAGCCGCAAATGTCGGTACCGCCAGAGCCAGAGGAGATCATCACACGGTCGTTGAACGCACGATGCACCCATTCAAATTGTGGTGCCGTAAGCACAGCGCCTGTGGATGTGATCCTGCGCAATGCCTCAAATGCGCCGACATCCCCTGCAACGGGTTCTTCAGCTGGGCGAGAGAGAGATTTATGGGCACTTACGCCGTGGAAGGATGCCACGACCCTGAACCTCAGATAGGAAGCGGGGGCTCGTACCGAGATGCGTAACGCTGTGAAACTATCAGTTTAAGCGGGATTGAGAGTAGAAGACTTGGCGTACTTCTGATCGTTGATGAGTTGGAGATAGGTCTCAACGTCTGGATAAAGTGGTGAACCATCATACAGGATGACGCGAGATCCGCATGCCAATCCAGCAAGCATGTAAGGCCACATCATCCAAGCCGTCTATAATCTAAGAATTGACTTGAGAACCGGGGGGACAGGGAGAGAGACGTACCGTGGTATATTGGAAATACGTGTCGTCGAATCCCAAGCCAGCGTGGATCGCGAGTTCTTTCTTCGTTTGGACGAGGACCCCCTAAGTTTGCATAAGATAACGTGTATTTTAAGAAATTACGCTCTATACCCCTGCACCGTGGACAATACACTTCGGTGGGCCCGTCGTGCCAGACGAGTAGAGAATATACAGTGGCTGGTCGAACGGTAGTTGTTCAAACATAAGGGGGCGGCCATCATCCGACGCAAGGAACGTTGACAGAGTGTTCCTGAGGGTGGACATTTAGGAGATTCCCGATATCACAATATTGTAAATAACTGACCCGAGTAAAACGCTTTCCACAATTTCCTGGGATGCTTCTAGACCTGTCTTGATACTAGGAAGTAGTACCACATGTCGGAGGCCCTTCGACGACAGATCGTTGGCGATTTCCTTAACTTTGGGCAGTACGTTAATGGCCTTTCCTGAGTATACTGCCTCGGTTTCTGAGAAAATGAACTTGGGTAGCACTTGTCCATAACGGTCTAGAATGCCCTGCGGCACAATTGAGCCGATTGAGTTGTACTTGTACCCCGAATGAGGATACCTTCACGCCGATGTCTGTTGAAGCACTGGTGAAGATACCTCCAAGGCACGCCGTAGCCAAGGCAATAACGACAGCTATTGTTCTATTGGCAACGATGGCTTGGTTATGTGAGATGAGTAAGAGGTGCGAGCGTCAGACGCGAGCCGAACCTGCTACTCTGTCACCAGCCTGGAGTCCATGCACTTTGAGGGCAGCAGTCAGTTTGCGAACTTGCTCTCGCAACTCACGATATGAGTAGGAAGTTACATGGCCAGATTCATTGCACTCCGTTATTGCGGGCCCGTCATCGGTGCGCCAGAGCAAATTCTCTGCATAGTTTAGGCGAGCACCCGGGAACCATTGAGGCACTTCTCTGATGTACCCTTCCTCCAAGACCTAAAAGGTACTATGCGTGGGGTGATGTGTGGTGAGGGGGAAGACAAACCTTGCTCGGTGGAACCGAGGATATGATACCCAAGAATTCCCAAAGATCAAGCCAAAAGGTGTAATTCGTCACGGAATACTCATGCAAATCAAAATAGTCCTCTGTGGCTCATCTCGTCATGGCTAGGCATAGAGTCAGAAGGTGAAATACGCACTGAGGTGAAGACGATGCTTGCGATTGATGAGCCGCCGAAAGGCCTCTACCCTAGTGTCATGTGGCACAGGGTTCTGGGACAATAACCTAGAACTTGCAAAGTTATCGAGAGTCATAAAGCCAGGTGGTTGTGACGGTCTCGTCAATGTCGACTGCCGACGTGAGCTCCGCCCGGTCTCGATTCGATTTGGATATAACACAAGATTAAGGTTAGCCCTAGGGTTAGTGACGTGAAGAAGAGTGGGTCACGTGTGTTCCAACTAACTGGGGGTGAGTGAGCGGGCAGTGCGAGGGCCTCGTTCTCTCATCTCTTCGTTCTTCACCGCAACCAACACGCGGTTTTCGCCCTTTTCTAATCCATCCTCACCAACACCTGCACATTCACCTCTGAATGTCGGTCGCAACACAACCATTAGCCTCTAATGGGGCACTTCCTAAGCCCTCATTCTCGCCACCTAAGCCCGCAATCAATGGCCGCTCCCACAACAGCACCTCTGACCGGTTGCAGGTAGTTAGCGACGAAAAACAGTTCACGTATGTTTACTTGTTAGTGTCGTGGTGCCAGATATTGATGATACTTCCGCAGGCCCGACTTGAATGAGCAAATATCTACTTGGGGTTTACGTGACGTTGGCTTCGACTATAATCTTGTCGCCGTGTTCGGGTCGCAGTCGACGGGGAAAAGTATGCTCTCCTCGAATGTCCCGAACACTCGGCCACCAACTTGACTCTCCCAATAGGTACCCTTCTTAATCGGCTGTTCGGCACCAATTTCGATGTCATGGATGAGTCGAGGCGTCAACAAACAACGAAAGGTAGGTAGGAGTGCCTCTCGTCTCTTTCTGTTGCTGCGGCAGTCAAAAATGGGGGTTGTTTGGATTCCTACATGCCAGGAAACCGTAGCAGGGTGTTTCCCTTATCCTCCTCTTGATGCCGTTTAGGACCATCCGGTGGGCCGATTTCGGGGCGTATGCTTATCATTTTTCCCACTTAGGTATCTGGATGTGTCGGGGTCGGGACATGAATGTTCTTGTGATGGACGTAGAGGGCACGGATGGGCGTGAGCGTGGTGAGGATCAGGTATGTCTTGGCACCTGTATTAATTCAAATCCAATTTGCCTAAACTCTAATTTCAGGATTTTGAACGCAAATCGGCGTTATTTTCCCTTGCCTCATCAGAAGTGCTCATCGTCAATCTCTGGGAACACCAGGTCGGTTTGTACCAGGGTGCCAATATGGGCCTCCTCAAGACCGTGTTCGAGGTGAATCTCGGTCTCTTTGGAAAGAGGTCACAAGAAAGGTAAGCTGAATCGTTCCCCATTATCTGTCTACTGACGTTTCGCCTTGCAGTGCAAGTCAGCGCACACTTCTCTTATTTGTTATCCGCGACCACATCGGAGCGACTCCTCTCGCAAATCTCCGAGCGACATTGACTGGTGACTTGCAACGAATTTGGGATACACTCTCAAAGCCAGCAGAACTCCAGGATCGCAAATTGACCGACTACTTCGACCTTTCTTTCACGGCTCTCCCACACAAGATCCTCGCGTCTGAAAGATTTGAGTCAGATGTCCGTGCGTTACGTGGTCGGTTTACAGACAAGTCCAGGGATGACTACTTGTTCAAGCCTGCGTATCACAAGCGTATCCCCTCAGATGGCGTCGCATTTTATATGGAAGGGATTTGGGTAAGGCCGCCAACCATCCTCCACCGATCTGATCTCAAACAGTTGCGCCACAAAGGAACAAGTTCAATCTAACAAGGACCTTGACTTGCCAACGCAACAGGAACTCCTGGCGCAATTCCGATGCGACGAGATATCATCGAGCGCACTGGCAGAGTTCAATGACCAATCCAAGTCTCAGAAGCGACCAATCGAAGTTGGCAAAGTCGTCGACGGTCTCGGAGAGTTGATGCGTAATTGGCGCTCACAAGCCCTTTGTTCGTGGCCGCTTTTAACTCTGTGCATGCGTAGAGTCGATAACGTTTTGCAGCAAGGTATGATCGCGAAGCGTCGCGGTACCATCAGGGAGTCTACAAAAGAAAGCGTGCCGACCTCGTCGGAACTCTCGATTCCACGTTGTCCCCTCTCTTTCTTGGGCAACTCAAGAATTTACATAAAGCCGCGCTCGTGTCATTCAAGGCGGTGATCGTCGCGGGCCTCAAAGTAGATGGCTATAACTTTGCAGACGTTGTCACCAAAGCACGTGCAGGTGCTGAAGCGCTCTTCATTGACGGTGCGCGGGAGGCTGTTGTTGTTGAAGGGGACACTACATGGCAGTGGGAAGAAGAGCTTCGGATGTTGCGAGACGAAATCCAGTCGGTCGCGGACCAGTTAAGAAAGGATGAAACAAAAAAGATGGTCAACGCAATCGAGGTATGCGATGGGCGTCCCAAATAGTTGTGGATGATTCTGACAGGTCATGCAGCGCAACTTCAAGAAGCAGATTGCCGAACCTGTAGACGTGCAATTAAGCAGGCCAACACCCCAGATCTGGGACAATGTTCTCCGGATTTACAAGGAAACACTTGCAAATGCTGAAAATTCGTACCTCAGAAAAGCTACAAGTAGGCCTTTCGTCTTACAGTACCTACAAATCCACTGACCTTCATGGCACAGGCTTCGACTGCACAGACGAAGAAAACGACGAGGCACTGATGACGCTCAGACGGCGAGCTTGGGCGGCTCTACGAGCCAAGGTTGACGAGCAAACAGCAGATACCGCGATCCTCACAAAGTTGCGCACGTACTTCGAGGAGCGTTTCCGTTACGACGAGCAAGGCGTGCCTCGCGTCTGGAAACCGGACGACGACATCGATGGCGCGTTCAAGAAAGCGAAGGACATCACACTGGAATTGATCTCGTTGTATGCGAAGATTGAGCCGGAGGATCCAGAACTCGAGTTCACACCGCCGGAGGACGGTGAGGACGACACGCCGGGGCTGGTTGTTTTCTCTGAGACAAAGGCGCTCGAGCTCGGCGCGCGGTTCCGACGCGACGCTGATGCGCACTACGTCGAGGCGAAACGGAGCACGGTCGTGGGCATCGCGCAGGTCCCGTACTGGATTTACGGCATGATGGTTGTCCTTGGATGGAACGAAGCGATGTTGATCCTCTTCAACCCGCTCTACTTTGCCATGATGTTGGTTCTCGCAGCGAGCGCGTGAGTTCCTTTCTCCCTGTTTCCCCCCTTCCCCTCTCCCGGTTATCTCCGATTAACATCCCTTTTCCGCCCCGATCACATGTGTAGATGGACGATCATTCAACTGAACCTTTCCGGCCCGCTCATGCATGTTGGAGGTTCGATCGCTCTTGAGGTAAGCACGTTTAGATTACGCGTCGACTAACGGTGCCGTTGACGTTGGTGGTGTTTGATACAGGTGAAACGCCAGGCAGAAACCCGTATGAGGGAATACCTGGCAGAGCCACTCCGTGCACAAGCGCAGGCTGCGATGATTGAGGATGACGAGGATGACCCACTGGAACCACGGCGTCGCATACCCGAACCACTCTAAAGACCGGAACGCAGGACGACCACCATAGACGACTTTTTATCCAATTGGTTTCGCCTTTTGATAGAGCACTTGAGATAATTTATATCGTACTCGTGATTGTGCGCTTGTAATTATGAATGGGCTATATCACATATTCGTTTTCACCTTGACTGTCCTGCATGTTTCATACAATCTATGCCAATGGTAACGACAGAGTAACAATCGGCTACCCGAGCACGCACTTCCTTTGTCAGCGAATTCTTCTACCAAAACACCCCTGTGGTCCAAGGCACTTTTTTCGCGCCCTCATTCTCTTAGCATCGAGGCGATGCTCTGCGGGCCAGATTGTATGGCCTCCCATGTCAGAACCTGTGCCAATTCATATCCACCCATTGCGGCCCAGGTGCTTGGTGGTGTGAACAACACCGCTCTCGACATAAGAACACACAACGTTGATCACGCGTTTGATAAGGTCGATAAGGTCTATCGGTGATGAGGCCTAGCTTACTGTAAGTTGATTTTTCAGAAGATTGACCATCCAATATTCGTTTTGGTCTAATTGTCTACGTTATTCAATGTAGTTCCGAGTCATTCGCCCGACCTTTTACTGAGAGTCCTAATCCCCATTTCTCACAACACATTCTCACTAAACAATGGTCGCACAACACGCACGCTGTTGCCAGCATTGCATCCCTATCCGCAGCTGCCAGTCCGCAGCCCCGCAGCCGTGGTGTATGAGTTTGGACGCACGGATTTGCCATAGTAGGGTGATGTCCTTGCGCCTTCTTCCCGACGTTGTTCCGCCCAATACACACAATCCTCATGGTATAAATCGTCATCCAAGTGATCGATCTTCCACTTCCACTTATCTTTCTCTCCTCTGACCATTTTTTGGTCACGGAGCCTCCCGCTTCCCTGACAATGCTCGCATAGTTACTCTACGCCCTTTTCGCGCTCGTCGCGATGGTCCTGGGGATACTCATCGACATTGCCGCCCTCATTTTCCTCCTTCTCCTCAAGTTCATCACCCCGGCGCCAGTAGCAGTAGCAGCACCGTTGCGGCACATCACGTCTCTCGAGCTGAACATCATGATCACGCTCCAGACTCCCCAGCATAACACTGGAAGCAGCAGCACTAGTACTGGCAGTGATCCCGCACGGGTAGGCACGCCTACCGTAACCGCGACCCTGCGCAACCTCGAGTCTCCAACCCGGCACATCACGGAGGACCAAGTTGACCAACCGCCTCGCAGGCCCGGCCACATACACGGCTTCCTCGCGACAAACGCTAGTACGCGCCCGCGGAGACGCAATGCGCTCACAGGGCCTGCAACGCCACCGCTTGCGGTGCTCGAGCGGTACATTGAGGCTGTGCGGGAGGATATTGCGCGGATTGAGGACACGGGGGAGGCGCAGGCGATGGGTCTTGAGGGCGCGGGCGAGGATCTACTGGAGGCTGGGGCGGATGAAGGTGCAGTTACTAGTGCTGGCACTGACGGACCAGGTCACTACCTTGACTCGCCAACGCAACAGGAGGTCCTGGCGCAATTCCGACGATCTCTCGAAGAAGGCACAGTCATCGAGGAGCTCGGAGGGGTGATGCGCTCTTGGCGCTCACAAGCGCTCTGTTCGTGCCTATTCTATACTCTGTGTGTGCGGGAGAGTCAATGATGACATTTGGGCAGTAGGATACGATCGCGAAGCGTCGCGGTACCACCAAGCACTCGAGCGGCATCGCGCTGATCTTGTCAAAACTCTCGATCTCACATTATCGCCTCTCTTTCTTGGGCAACTCAAGAATTTACGTCAAGCCGCGTTCGTGTCATTCAAGGCGGAGACCATCGCAGGTCTCGAAGCGGATGACTATAATTTCGCAGACGTTGTCGGACGCGCACGTGCTTCTGCTGAGAGGCGCTTCGTTGACCGTGCGCGGGAGGCCGTCGTCGTTGACGGTGCTGCGGCTTGGCAGTGGGAAGAGGAGTTTCGGCTGTTGCGAGATGAAATCTGGTCAATCACGGTGCAGTTGAGAAGGGACGAAACGAAAAAGGTGGTTGATGCGATCGAGGTACGCAATGAGCAGTCCAATAAATAGGTGATAATACTGACAGGCTGTGTGGCAGCGCGACGTTAAGGAGCAGATTGCAGAGCCTGTAGATGTGCAGTTGCGAAGGCCGACACCTCTGATGTGGGACAGTATCCTCCGCGTTTACAAAGAAATACTTGCAAATGCTGAAAATTCGTACCTCTGCAAAGCTAGAAGTGAGCCCGAGGCTCTGTTTGACAGCACCGTCTAACCCGCTGACTTTTTATGGGACAGGTTTCGAGTGCCTGGACGACGAAAACGACAAGGCACTTATGACGCTCAGACGGCGTGCATGGGCAGCTCTGCGAGCCAAGGTGGACGAACAAACAGAGGACACGATGATCCTCACAACGCTGCGCACGTACTTCGAGAAGTGTTTCTATTACGATGAGCACGACATGCCTCGTGTCTGGAAACCGGACGACGATATCGACGACGCGTTCAAGAAAGCGAGGGACACCACGCTTGAGCTAATCCTGCTCTATGCGAAGATTGAGCCACAGGATCCGGAATTTGCGCATACACCACCGGAAGACAGCGAGGACGACGTGCCGCACCCGGGGCCGATTCTGTTCTCCGAAACAAAGACGTTCGAGCTTGAGGCGCGGTTCCGACGCGAGGCCTATATGCGCTACGTCGTGGTGAAATTGACCGTAGGCATCCGGCGAATCCGGATCCTACACTGGATATTCGCCATATCCCTCGTCGTCCTTGGATGGACTTGGAGGTTCCCCCTCTTCAATGGCGACACACTCTATTTCGTCATAGCGTGGGGTTCTGTGTGAGTCCTTTCGTTCTTCCTCGATCCCCGACTTTTCCGGTCGTCTTCGATTAGCTGACATCCCTCTTCCGAAATTTCCGAACCCCCGATTACACTTCACAGGTGGTTCATCATTTGGTTGGTTGAACTGAACCTTGCCGGCCCGCTCATGAAAATGGATGTCTCGATTACACGTCGACAAGGTTGATACACGCTTGCTGTACAGTCACACTGTGTACAAGCACAGGCTGCGATGACTGAGGAGGGCGGCCCCACGAACTGAAACAGCAACATCGTTTAGGCGAGCCACCGGAAACGCAGGACAGCCTTCGCCTTTCGATAGAGCACATGAGATAATTTCTGTATCCGTGATTGTGCACTTGTAATTTATGAATGGGCTGTACCGTATATGTCTCCACCTTAGTTGTCCTGCTTACTTCATACAATCTTTGCGAAGGGTAACTACAGAGTAGTGCGTGTCCGAGTCGAGAGTGGTCTTTCGCTCACGACGAGGAATCTGCGCCACAATGGATGAATATGAAGTCGCACATGTTCTGACATGGGAGGCCATATAGCAATCTGGCCCCAGCAGAGCATGCATGGCCTCGATGCACAGGGGTGTTAGAAGTGCAGTCGTGTGTAAGGTAGTTTGATCACTTCTCAACCAAAAACAGCGGTCGCACAATACGCACGCTGTTACCACGTTGCATCCATCCCTGTCCGCGGCTGCCAGTCCGCAGCCCTGCAGCCGTAGTATATGAGTATGGGCGCACGGATTTGTTATAGTAGGGCGATGTTCCTGCGCCTGCTTCCCCACGTTGTTCCTGTTCTGCCCAATACACCCATAGTATAGATCGACATCCAAGCGAGTAATCTTCAACTTCCACTTACCTTTCTCTCCTCTGACCTTTCTTTGATCATAGAGCCCCCTGCTTCTTGGAAATGCCCGCATGGCTACTCCACGTCCTTGTCGCCCTCGTCAACGTGGTCCTAGGGACACTCATCGATATTGTCGCCTTCGCTTTCTTCCTTCTTCTCACGTTCATCAAGCAGCCGCCAGCACCAGCAACA
>Ga0307510_10009274_pt1 | contig 11732 bp, 18 predicted proteins | sample 12_EM_MG_FD_207224 | JGI IMG/M metagenome (GOLD analysis project Ga0307510, IMG submission 207224) | Populus trichocarpa ectomycorrhiza microbial communities from riparian zone in the Pacific Northwest, United States - 12_EM | ecosystem: Host-associated > Plants > Roots > Unclassified | place... | reverse complement strand
GCCGAGTCCACTGGAAAAAAAGTGGTAGGGTGTCGCATGACCCCGAGAGCACAGAGGCAGAAGGCATGAAGTCCCTATACCGAAGGAGAGACAACCACGCAGCCAGCCATCACCATCAAGCGAGGCGATCAGCAGGAGACAGAGTCCAGGCGGGTGGTGGCAGGAGGTGTAGCCGCAGTATTGAAGCAGTAGCATGCTTGGTGACATGACTGAGAGATGGAAGGGCTGGAGGGACAGCAGCAACAAGTACGAAGGCGACCATCTGAAATGAGATCACGATTTTTCGAATGCCGACAGTACCGATACAGTTCCTAAGAGGAGGTGCGATACCAGGGGGAAGTAGCACCATGACAACTACTTTACCGAGAGCCCGTGACACGCAGCCGTGTGCTGACGAGTTGCCACCATACCGGACCGTTGCAAATCATAAGTGAGGGGCCACAAAGCAAGTGCGGGCAAGAGGATGAGGAGAGTAACTGTAACCCCCTAGATAAAGGCTGCCCAGAGACAGTGCTCTCACAAGGGGTTAGAGGAGAGAGGTGGATGGGAGAAGCTTAACCCTTCTAGGCAACGAGGCTATCAGAAAGGCGCAGAGGGATACCACCCGATGATGATTTATCATGGTGTTGAGATTTCAATGACTGGAGGTGTAGGAGAGCTGGTTCGTGGCCGATCTCTGGGTCAGTTTTTTCGTTCTCTTTCTTTTGTTTTTATATCATGTATGTATTCTTAAGGGACAAGAACACGCATGAAGCGCTAGCTATGTCGTAAAGAAAACCTTAATCTCAACCTACCACCAGGTTCACCTCTTCATGGGAAAAGTCAAGAACCCCAAATCCATAGAAAAAATCCCGCTCACCTAGCACCTAATATAATATACCTCAGACAGGTGAGGAAAGAATTCATAGAGACATACAGGAGAGAGACCCAAACCCTTCTGCAGGCTCCCCAAAGAGAAAAGAAAGGTTCGATTGACAAGGGCCAGACTGGGCCTGAGTGTGAGGATTTGGGATGGCAGGGACGGGGGAAAACTGCAGGATTTGTAGGCCAGCCTTGAGAACAATGGACATACGGTCATGCCGGTCATTTCACAAATCTAAGGTGTGCGCCACCAGGCACGGAGGTAGTGCAATATCACGACTCGGCGTAACTGAGTAGGGGTCTGACGCTCAAAGAGGATGATGAGGCACTAAGGTACCTGGTTGTGTAGCAGTAAGGGTGCAAGTGGAGAGAAGGAGGAGGCAGATGAAGGAAGGATCACGAGCACACTAGCTAGAGGCGACAAACAAGCCATAGCAAGGGCTTTGGGAGGACTACGAGATTGAGGCCGGACCAAGATGTTACTCACTGCGGCTTTCACCATGAGACGTACAAGCCCAGCAAGCTGAGGGTTACTTCGATCGAGAATCCGGATACCCTAACGCTGACCGTGAACCCAGTGACAAGCCTTCCAACAGGGCAAAAGCTAAGGGAGGTACAAAACGCCGCCGGGCTAAATGGGAGAAACGAACTTCTGGGGCTGGTGTCAACAATGAACGAGAATGAGAACCTGAAGAAAGGGAGGCTGACAGGCGTCAGAAGAGGAGGGAAGGTGGCTTAACGTCAACTGCCAGGCAGTAGCTATTGTGGGAGAAGAGTAGTGTGTGGTGGAAAGTGACGATGATTTCTAGTGGTGTTGAGATTCTAATCACCTTAGATGTAGAGGAGATGGTTTGTGCCTATCTCGAGGTCAGTTTTTCTCCTTTTTCCTCTCTTTTTTATCTCCCTTTTTATATTTGTTTAAGGTACAATGGTCATGTCAGCGCTAGCCATGTAGACAAAGAAGCTCCAACTAAAGTCCTTCCCCCTTCTCCTGGCCAAAACCCTCTGACCTTGCCCAACCCATTGACCACTTTGAGTAGAGGTGGACACAATGCTCAGTACTATGGGGAGAAACTACAAGGAAACCAGTGGCCTGAATACAACAAACCAATAACCTCCACAGATGTAAAACCCAGAGAAAGAAACCCCTGCCAGTGAACAAACAAACTCGCAAAAACAAGGAAAACCTGAAGCTCATCTAGAAAGGAAATACACTTAAGCCCAAACTTATAGTCAACCCACCCATGGCCCAACGACAAGGGCCATTCCTTCGAAAATGGGGAAGGACTCAGGAGCCAGCAGGAGAAAGCTATAGGTCAGCGTTACGCACCAGAGGTAGATATACCTCGGTCGTATACGACCGGGAAGTCAAGGAGAGCGGAACCCCAGAGGGACATGGGTAACCGAGCCAGCACTTATGAGAGTGTGTGGCAGGATGAAGTCAATTCCCGTGTCCACCTGAACAATGGCGGGGGCGTGATGCATGTCCCCGAGAGGACAGTGGCGGAAGGGATGAAACCGCTAGGGACCGGGGAAGACAACTCCGCAGGCAGCCACGATCTTCAAGCAAGGGGATCAGCAGGGGACAAAGGCGGGTAGGGTGGATGGCAGGAGCCGCAGCTGCACTATTGAAGCAGTAGGGTGCTAGCCGACGTAACGGAGAAGTGGAAGGGTGGAAGGGACAGTAACGACGAGAAGTGCGGACACGACCGACCGAGACAGGATCATGATTCTTCGAATGCCGACCGTACCGAAACGTTTCCCAGGAGGCAGTGCAATACTAGCGAGAAGAGCCCCCAGGGCAACTACTTCACCGATAACCCAAAACTAACAGCGACGCGCTGACGAGTTGCGACGGTACCCGACCGTTGCAAGAGCTAGGCGAGGGGCCACGAAGCAGGTGCTGGGAAGAGGTTGACGAGAGTAAGCCTAACCCCCTAGACAAAGGTGGCTCATAGACAGTGCAATCAGAAGGGGCCTGAGGGGAGAGGCGGTTGGGATGAGCTTCACCCTTCAAGGCACCAAGGCCATCAGAAAAGAAGAGATCGATACCACTGGTCCATGATTTCTCATGGTGTTGAGATTTCAGTCGCCGGAGGTTTAGAAGAGATGGTTCCTGGTGTACGAGAGATGGTTCGTGCCTATCTTGTGGTCAGTTTTCTTCTGTTTGTTTGTTTTTTGTTTTTATATCATGTATTCATTGTGAATGAACAAGAACTCGCATGCAGCACGAGCTATGGCGTAAAGAAAACCTTAATCCCAAACAACGGCCTGCTTCACCTCGTCCTAGGAACAATCAACCACCCTAAATCCATAGGACAAATCCTCCTTGCCTAGCAGCTGAGATAATATACCCCAGACACATAAGGAAACAATTCATATAGACGTACAGGAGCGAGACCCAAACCATTGTGCAGGCTCCCCTAAAAACAAAAGAAAGGATTGATTCAGAAACGCACCACAGGGCCCGAAGGGATTGATTTGTGACCATGGTGATGAGAGAAAACCATTCGACCTGTGGGCCGACCTTAGTAACCATAAACATACGGTCGCGTTTGTAATTACAGCGATCCACGACATTGGACACCAGGCGTGGAGGTAGGGCAATACCACGACTGGGCGTAACCAAGGCGAGGACGCATGATCCCAGGGCATCTGGAGGCAATATGGTGCCAGATGTTGTACTAGTAACTGGCCAAGCTGACGGAACCTGGAGCAGGGAGAAGGAAGAATCGCGAGTGGGCTAGCCACAAATGAGTAACTTGCGAGTGCAAGGGCTTTTGGCACTACAGAAAATACCCAGGCGGGACGGAGATGATACTACCCGTGGCGGTCCCCATCAGAGGTCCAACCCCAGCCAGCCGAGGCCTACTTCGACCGAGAGTCCAGACGCTGTAACGCCAACCGTGAACCAAGCAAGAAGCTTGCCGACCGCGCAAATGCTAAGCGAGGTGCAGAACGCATGCTGGCTGTGGAGGAGAACCAGAGTTTATGAGCCGGTGTCAACGATTAACGAGAATGAGAACCCCAAGGAGGGGAGGCCGACAGGCCTCAGACTAGGGAGGAAGGTGGCTTAACATCTACTCCTGGGCAGTAGCCATCGTGGGAGAAGATAGGTGGAAGGGGAAAAGGGACGAGAATTTCTTGTGGTGTTGAGATTTCAATCGCCGGAGGTGGAGGAGGGATGGTTCGTGGTTATCTTGTGGTTACTTCGTGTATTTAATTTTTAATCTTTATATTCTGTATTCATTGTTACGGTACAAGAAATCGCATGCAGCGCTAGCTATGGCGTAAACAAAACCTCAATCTCAAAAACAAAAACGTAAAGGAAAACATAAAATTATCTCCAGATCGTGTCAAGTACTTGCCACATCGGCAACTCAAGGCTAACAAATGAAAGCATAATCATAGGCACTCATAATAACGCGCTACTTCTGAACGGAAATTATACGCCACCACCACAGTAGAATACCTAGATAGCGGGTACTGGGAAGGAAGAAAATAAGCTCAAGGGGCCCGAAACTGGTGAGGATGGGAAGACCATGGAGGCCAGCGAGCAGGGGAGGGACGGAAACATATCGCGGGGGTAATTGGTGGTGGTCGCTTTTAGAAAGGCGGCCGAGGCCATGAGATGGTCTTTGCGGGTCCAGAGTGGGGAGTCGTGGCCCACGCTAGAGATGCCTTAGAGCAGGCGTTCCCTGTGGTAGGATGTTGACTGGCAGCGGAGTACGGCATGGCTAAAGGATTCGTCCTCTTCACCGCATCTAGGGCCGTGCTTGGGCATGTCTATTCATGACCATGAGGGGTGGGCTGCGCGATAGGTCTTTTGTGCTCTCATCTGGTAGATGCGGCCAGCTATGAACGTTCCTATACCCATGAATAAGTGGGGCGTTAGCGACAGCAGGAATGTGTAGTAGGAGGGAGGTGGGGCCAGGTGTTTCCACTCCTCAAGAAGGAGACCTCCCGTCCTTGCTCTGAGGGCTCGGTCTGCATTTGCAATCGTGTCGTGGGGGGGGAGCCCTGCCTGTTCGCAGAGGAGAGCACCATTAGCGAGGGGTGCGAAGGAGAGGCTTCCGATGATGGCGCATGCCAGGTTGGCGAGTTGGTCCACAGGGAGATGTGACCTGCCCTGGAAGGGTGAGCGATTGGTTTTACAGGTCAATGGCATTACATGGGGAGGAAGGCGGGAGCAGAGAGCTGTGAAGGAGTCTGGGGGTCTATACTTGAACAGGGAGGGGAAGGTCGGGCAGAGATGGGCTGCTGCCGGCTTGATAGTGGGAGCTGCGCAGACCAGCAACAGGGCGGCCATGCGGCGCGTATGGGGGATGATTGCCTGGAGGAGAGGAATGTGGGCCTCTGCCGACAATATAGTTGTAGGGGTTGACCAGAAGCAGTTGAATATGCAGCATTGGACTTGATGCCAGTAGACATCCATTTGGGTAATAATGCCTGAACTGGGGACGATGACGTCGGCCCTATAGAGGAGGGTGCGGAGGCGCAGTGATATTGCTAAGCGGTAAGAGAGGTGACGGGACAGCCCCGAGCCCGGCGGGAAGAGTCTTTTGATGGTGGCGAAAGCCCAATGAGCTAGGCCTAGTCGCTTGGAGAAGTGTGCCCAAGAGGGAGGGCAGGAGAGAACAACTACCCCAGCCATCAAACGCAGGGAAGCGGGGGAAAGATCTCGCCATCGAGGCATATCGGGGGTGGGCAAGGTGCACCAGCTGGGTCTCTTTGGAGAGGAGTGCTCCAGTGGATAAGTTGGGTCTTGGGGACACTGAAGTCTACCTCACGGGCCCTAGTGCGGGGCCTTATCTGCCAAACGGCTCTGGGTGGGTTTCTGATGTTCGTCCTGTAAGATGTGGATGCTGTTGATAGGGCGAAGTTGTCAAGGTAGGACAGGGAAAGCCCTCTTGGGCGGTCAATGTGAAGGGATGCCACGTATATGACAAACAGGCATGGGGATATTGGGGAGCCTTGCAGGGTGCCCACTTGAACTGGCGATAAGGGCTTTGGCGAACCCTGAAACAGAAGGTGGCAGATTGTCTGCGAGAAGAAAGAGCCAATCCACGCAACCATGTAGTGAGAGACACCCGCATTCTTGAAGGAGGACCAGAAGATAGAGGCGTTTACGTTGTCAAAGCCTCCATTGATGAGGAAAAGACAGGAGACCTTGAAGCTGGGGCGTTGAAGGGTCTTAGCTGTATCCAGCAGTGAAAAGGGCGCGTCGAATGACCAAAGGGTGGGAAGCGAGCTGAACTGATTGTGATGCACAGGCTTAAGTGTCCTGGCGAGTGTAACAATCCTATTGTTAGTCTTTTATGCAACAGGCAGCGACCGTCGTCTTCTGTTAAGCAAGATTCTTGTTTCTTTAGTTAACAGTAGATATGTATTCTCTCTTCAGATAGTACGGAACTGGCTTGCTCGGCTTTGAGGGGTACGTCGGATGATACTATTTCTTCAAATAGTAAGATGGGTGGATGGTCGTGCTTAACAGAGCTATGACAATAGTTCTGACAACCTTCAAGACTATCACAATAGTCTCGGGTCTCGCAGAGTGTAACAGGTATAAGCGTAAAAAGAGTCAAGTAATATCTTATTGCAATATCTTAAGTATATAAAACTACTTAGATGGTTGTGTGAAGATCCTATCTCGTGGTCGTTTTTTCTTTCTTTTTTCTTTTTGTGTAATTATCCGTAATTTGTTTTGGGTACAAAAAGCCTTATGCAGCACTAGCTATGAAGAGAAAAAGAACCTATAAGCCCAATAACCACCGCCCGCTTCACCTTATCGGAGGAAAAATAAAACCCCCTGAGACCATAGATGAAACTCACGCTCCGCGCCCTCTACACCTCCAGTCATTGAAATCACAACTCCACGTCGTTCAGTGCACGATCCCCCCTCCCCCCGTATGTGCTCTTGCTTTTCAGGCTTCGCATCCCTGATCTCCAGTCTCCACTATGGAAGACCTTCCCCCCCTCCCCACCTCGAGTGCCTTGTCGAGAGCCTCCTCAAGACCGTCCTCTGCCCCAGACCTCTCAGAAACCCACCTCTACATCCGTGACTTCGTTCGTGAGACCCGCCAACGTCTCAATTTTGCTTCCGTTCAGCTCCCGATCCTCGAGGACAACCAGCTCTCCGCCCTCTCGGACAATGAAACGATCCTTGTCCCCCTTTCCTGCTCTGCTCTTAATCGCCCGGGCGTCCATGACGCGTCAGCTGGACACCATAACAACCCAATTAGGCACCATCCAGTCCATCGTGGCAACCCTCACCACCAACTCGGCTCGAGACAGCAAACCCTCCTCGTTCAACGGCTCCCTGCGTGACCTGTCGCAAAGGGTGTCGGCTGCCTCCCCCCCTCCTGTGTAGGCCCCCACTCGGGCTCTAGTTCCTCCGACCAGTGTCACCAGACGGCCCACACCCCTCCCAGCACAGCCCAGGGCAAAGGCCCGCGCCCCGCCCCCGCCAAGGCCCTCTCCTCCTCCTTCGACCCTGACATCCCCGGCTACGACCCGCATACTGGCGCCTTTTACGGTGACCCTCGTGCCTACGCGGACAAGTTCCCGGATTCTTGGGAAGCGAACTCTTTCCACGAGGGGAAGTACTCCGACCCCACCAGCTTCATCTCAGGCCACCTCACGCCTGACTGCCCCAAGCCCCAGTCCTCATATGCCCAGGCGGCCTCCAAAGGGACGTCGAAGGGCAAGAAGAATAAGAGCTCCCTCACGGCCGCCAAAGTCGCGTCAGCCAGCAACCTCGCCACTGTAACTCAGGCACCAAGGTCACTCCCTACGGCCGAGAGGAGATTCTACCCTCAACGTTCTTCCCCCTCCGAACACCCTCAAGCGCCCCTGATTGCTGCCACCTTTCCTGATATTGCCGCCCACGTGCTCCGAGATGCGAGTTGTATCCTACCCCTCGCAGTTACCACCAAGGTCAACGACAGTGGTTCAGTCACCCTTCTCCTCACCAACCCTGCCACCCCCGCCGCAGCCTTTGCACCATACTTCGACGCCCTCTCTTCGCAACTCAATAAGTCGTTCCCAGTGGGAGGATCTTCCTGGTTGCCCTTCCGCCTTGCCTCCAACGAAGCACAGCTCGCCATCCACTCCCTCCCGGTCCCCTTGCTCACGGAGGACCCTGAGCAACTCTTCCCGTTCGTCGCGGAGTCAATTCTCAACTCCAAAAACATTCGCATCCTCGCCGCCAGATACCTCAACCCCGGCACACGATCCAGGGAAGGCAAGACTGGCACCTCCGTCATCATATCCGTCCATCCCGGAGACGTGCTCGCGATGGGCCCCTGAATTAGACTCTTCTCCCGATCACTCACGATTGAACGTACCTACTCTTCCAACCCGTACACGCAGTGCAAGAACTGCTGGGGATACGGCCATGTCGCCCCCAGGTGCCCCTCCGCTGATCCAGTTTGCCCCCTTTGCTCGCTCAGCCACTCCGGCACCATGCACCCGTGGCCCAACCCCACCTGCCCTGGAGGTGGCAACGCTATGGCTGTTCCTGGCTGTTGCTCTTCCTCGCCTTCCCGCTGCGTTAACTGCGGGGTGGACCATACTGCCACCAATAGGGATTGCGAAAGCCGCCCGTCACTGCCCCCTCTCAGGCGTTTAGTCGTTGCCACCGAAGTCGTTCCTCCGCCGCCAACCTGCGACGTGATGGACACGGTGACTGACGACAGGAACCACTCACCCCCCCCTTGACCCACCCGCTCCCTCCAGTCGGGGTGCGAGATGGCTACTCCGAGGGCCAGAAGGACAGCGATATTTCCGGCCTCAGTGAGGCCCACACCAGGCTTCGTACTGCTCCCCCCGTGGAGCCTCAGAGCACTTCACCTATGAGCAGTACACCATCGGGCCTAGCCCGCTAATGCAGTAGGACCAAGCCTCACGGGGACGTGAGCAGGCCTCGCCCCATCCTCCGAAACCCTTCACAATCGTTCAACACAACTGCCTCAGGAGCTGGGATGTGTTCCTTTCCCTCTTCGGTTCTGGTCATTCACGCAACTAGCCCACCCTCCATCCATTGGCGGCCTCCAAGACCCTCCGGTCTACAGGGGCAAACTCCCCTTGTTTAATTTGTTTACTGTTTTTTCCCCCCCCACGACCGGCGGCTGTAAGCCGCGGGTTGCCTTTTACGTTCATAGTTCCTTTCTTGCTTGGGTTTCCCTCCTGCACTGCTTTTTTCGGAAGGGGTGATGTTATGGCTTTGGACCTCTTCACCCCTGATGACTTTTTCAACCCCTCTACCACTGGTTTCACGATAATCACCTCTTACAGCACCAAAGGCCTCTCCAACAACACTCGCTCTGTCCCACCAGACATTATTTTGCCCTCCAGCCCCCTTCCCACTCTCACCCTGGGTGACCTGAATATCCATCACCCCACGACTGACCCCCTCAGGACCTTCAAGGAGGACGAGATCGCCACCTCGACCCCTTACTTCGACAGGGCCACAGACCTAGATTTCTCCCTCCTCAACACCCCGAGTGTGTTTACTCGGTTCTCTAGGTCGTTCATTGGGCGCCCTAGCGTCCTGGACCACACTTTGGCCTGCCCTCTCCTCGCACCATACTTCACCGAGTGGTCCGACCCCCTCCCCTCTACCGGGTCTGACCATATCCCGATCCTCCTCCGCTTTGAGGCCCCGTTGCCCAGGGCCCCCCTTCCAACCCCGAATTGGGCCCTGACTGACTGGGCCTCGCTGGAATCCTCCCTGAAAGCTACGTCTATCTTGCCCCCTCCCCCCCTCCCTACCACGCGCTCCCTAGACATCTGGTTCAGCACCAACCCAGGCACAATTACGTCGCAATTCGCCCTGCCCACCCCACCGAAGCGGGTAACCTATCGATCTAAGCCTTGGTGGTCTGAGCTCTTGTCGATGCGTAGAAAGGCCTAAGGCTCCGCTCTCCGCTCCTCGAAACGGGATTCTTTCGATGCCGCTCTGCTCGCCTCCGGTAGGGTGGCAAGGTCCGCCTATTTCAAGGCCATCAAGAAGGCAAAGAGTGATCACTGGTCCTCCTTCCTGCCCTCAGCAACCCCCCAGACCGTGTGGACGGCCAAGAGGTTGGCCGTTGGCCATCCTCCGCCCCGCTTCCAGGAGCTTCCGGGTGCCTCCACTTCTCCGGAACTCAACCAGGCCCTCCTCGATCACTTTTCCCAGAGGAGCCAGTGAGCTTCCTCAACACCATCCGGCTCCCGTTCAGGGAATGCCTCCCCTTGTCTCTGGACGAGGTTGGCAGAGCCCTTGCCCGCTCCACCCCGACGTCGGCCCCTGGACCTGATAGGACCCCCAACTCGGTATGGAAGAGGGTGCACCGTGTGGCCCCTCACCTGATCCTTGAGCTGCTTGCCCCTTTGGTGACCTACGGGTCCCACCCCCTGACTCTCAACAGAGCCGATGACATCGTCCTAGATAAACCCGGGAAGCCCTCTTATGACTCCCCCTCATCTTTCCGCGTTATAGTGTTACTCTAGACCTTCTCAAAAATCCTAGACACGTAATGAACTCTTGACACTCTTGCGTGGCCCGGGCGACCGGCCTCCTCAACCCGCACCAGTGCGGCTCGCTGGCCGGCCTTTCGGCCTCAGAGGCGGTCACCACCCTTACCCACGAGGTGAAGACCCTCCAGATGGCTGGGAGAAAGGTCTCCACGCTCTTTCTCGACCTAAAGGGGGGCTTCGACAATGTGAACCCCTCCACCCTCTGCAGCATACTTAGAGCCAAAGGCGTCAACCCGTACCTTGTGTCTTGGACCAGGTCCTTTCTTTCCGGCAGGTCGTGCCGGCTCCTCTACGAAGGATCCCCACGCGTGTTCGCCCCTGTTTCGGTGCGAACCCCCCAGGGGTCCCCTGTCTCTCCACCGTTGTTTGTTATTTACATTTTCCCGCCTCCACTGCAAGATCCCCTATGGTCTGTCCCTCTCCTATGTGGACGACTTCGGTCTAACCCTCTCCTCTGCGTCCTATTGGCGCAACATCCAGATACTACAGAAGCAGTATGCTAGGCTGAAGACCAGAGCGTCCAGGCTTGGCGTTGGCTTCTCGGTTCCCACAACGGAGCTCATCCACTGGTGTATGAACAGGGACAGGGACCCCATCTCCAATGCTCCGGTCCACCTTGACGGGTCAGTCTTCACACCCAAGAGTGAGGTCAGGTAGCTAGGCTACTGGTTCTCCCTCTCAATCTCCACTACCCCCCATTTTGTCAAGAGACTGGCCAAGGCCCAGGCGTCCTTCGCGGCTGTCAAATGTGTCTCCCCTGAAGGGATCGGCCTCCCGCCCTTCCTCTGCCATAGACTGCCCTCCTCCCTCCTCTTCCCTATCCTCAGCTATGGCGCAGATGTCTTCAAGCCCACCGTCCACATGATTAGGAAGCTCTCCGTATTCTGGCACAAGGTCCAGAGATGGACAACTAATTGCTTCATGTCTACCCCCACAGATATCCTGGCCATCGAGGCCTGCCTACCACCGATCATCCTTCTCCTCGCGTACAAGAGGTGCCTGGCTAACTTTAGGATTATGTGCTCCCCCCCGGAAATCAACCCTGCGACCGCAAGGCTCCCGCCCTCCGTGCAGACAGCCTCCCTTCACCGCCACTCACCGGACCACAGGCTCCTGAGTGCAAGGCAGGCTGGTAGCCACCTCCCCCTCCCGTGGCTCCAAGCGAGACCTCCCTCGAAGAACAGGGCCCACCTCCCCCTTGACGCCCTCCCACACTCCATGCTGTTCCTCCTGGGCCTCGCCTGGCTTAGCCCCCAACCAGTCACCTCCCACTACTTGCTCTGTGAATCTTACCCTGAGCGCCCGCCGGGGGGGGGGGGGGGCCGGCGCGGGGGGGGGGGGGGGGGGCGGGG
>Ga0307510_10009273_pt1 | contig 11732 bp, 5 predicted proteins | sample 12_EM_MG_FD_207224 | JGI IMG/M metagenome (GOLD analysis project Ga0307510, IMG submission 207224) | Populus trichocarpa ectomycorrhiza microbial communities from riparian zone in the Pacific Northwest, United States - 12_EM | ecosystem: Host-associated > Plants > Roots > Unclassified | place... | reverse complement strand
AGGACACGACCGGCCCGATGACGCGCGACGAGCTGAAAGACCTCGCCTGCCTCGGCTTCAGCGCCGACCTGGTGATGCAGTCGTTCTGCCACACCGCGGCCTACCCGAAGCCGGTCGACGTGAAGATGCACCACGAGCTGCCCGACTTCATCAGCAACCGCGGCGGCATCTCGCTGCGCCCGGGCGACGGCGTGATCCACAGCTGGCTGAACCGCCTGCTGCTGCCCGACACCGTCGGCACCGGCGGCGACTCGCACACGCGCTTCCCGATCGGCATCAGCTTCCCGGCGGGCTCGGGCCTGGTCGCGTTCGCCGCGGCCACCGGTGTGATGCCGCTGGACATGCCCGAGAGCGTGCTGGTGCGCTTCAAGGGCACGCTGCAACCCGGCGTGACGCTGCGCGACCTCGTCAATGCGATCCCGCTGTACGCGATCAAGCAAGGTCTGCTGACCGTTGAGAAGAAGGGCAAGAAGAACATCTTCAGCGGCCGCATTCTCGAGATTGAAGGTCTGCCCGACCTGAAGGTCGAGCAGGCATTCGAGTTGAGCGACGCCTCGGCCGAGCGCAGCGCCGCCGGCTGTACCGTGCACCTGAACCCGGAGCCGATCAAGGAATACATCACCAGCAACATCACGCTGATGAAGTGGATGATCGCGCAGGGCTACGCCGACCCGCGCAGCCTACAGCGCCGCATCGACGCACAGGAAGCCTGGCTAAAGAACCCGCAGCTGCTGAAGGGCGACGCCGATGCCGAGTACGCCGCGGTGATCGAGATCGACCTGGCCGACGTGCACGAACCCATCGTCGCCTGCCCGAACGACCCGGACGACGTGAAGATGCTGTCCGAAGTCTCGGGTGCCGTGATCGATGAAGTCTTCATCGGCTCGTGCATGACCAACATCGGCCACTTCCGTGCGGCATCCAAGCTGCTCGAAGGCAAGCGCGACATCCCGGTCAAGCTGTGGGTCGCGCCGCCGACCAAGATGGACGCGAAAAAGCTCAGCGACGAGGGCCACTACGGCGTGCTCGGCAACGCCGGCGCACGCATGGAGATGCCGGGCTGCAGCTTGTGCATGGGCAACCAGGCCCAGGTGAAAGAAGGCGCGACCGTGTTCAGTACCAGCACGCGCAACTTCCCGAACCGCTTGGGCAAGAACTCGAACGTCTACCTCGGCTCGGCCGAACTCGCGGCGATCTGCTCCAAGCTCGGGCGTATCCCGACCAAGGCCGAATACATGGAAGGCATGGGCGTGCTGACCGCGGCCAGCGCGTCGGTCTACCAGTACCTGAACTTCGACAAGATCGAGGAGTTCACCGACGCCACGGCTTGAGCGCCGCGGCACTCGAACCAGGCGGCCCCATGCGGGCCGCTTTTTTCATGGTGCGCTGAAGCGCGTGATGCCGGTTCGCGTCAGCAGGTAGAGCGCGCCGTCGGCGCCGGTCAGCAAGTCAACCGGTTCGCCAGACGAGGTGGCGAACGCGTACGCCGCGTTGTTGACCCAGTCGTAGCGTCCGACAAAATGGCTGACGTAGTCGGCGAAGTAGTAGCTGTTGCGGTAGCCGGCCGGGAACGGCGCGGCGTCCGGGTAGAACGCGCCGCCAGCGATCGCGAAGCCGGTGAAGAAGCCGCCGGGCCCCGAGCCGGCCGGCGATGCCGCGCTGTGCTTGTAGGTGAACAGCGGCCCGGTCACGCCGGTGCCGACGTTGTCCGGCCCCTCGGACGCCGGCCAGCCGTAGTTCGCGCCCGGCGCGCCGAGGTTGATCTCTTCCCAGGTGTTCTGCCCGACGTCGTTGATGTGGATGCGGCCGGTGCCCGGCTGCACTGCGAACGTGAACGGGTTGCGCAGGCCATAGGCCCAGATCGCCCGGTTCTGGCCACTTTGCGTCGCGTAGAACGGGTTGTCGGTCGGGATGCTGCCGTCGTCGTTGAAGCGCAGGATCTTGCCGAACACGCTGGTCAGCAGCGGCGCGTTCGCGCTGTTGGCGTTGTCGCCGACCGCGACGTAGAGCTTGCCGTCGATGCCGAAGTGCATCGCGCCACCGTTGTGGTTGGTCGCGCTCGACAACGCCGGCAGCTCGACCAACACGAGTTCACTGCCAGCCGTGTCGCCGCTGGCGGTGAAGCGGCTGACGCGGTTGTGCGTGCCGTTCGAGGTGGTCGTGTAGTACACGTACACAAAGCCGTTGGTCGCGAAGGCCGGGTGCAGCGCCACGCCGATCAGGCCGCGCTCGCCGACCGCGTCGACCGCCACGCTGAGCATGGGCGGCGTCAGCAGCGCCGCGTTCTTCACGACCCGCAGGGCCCCGCCCTGCTGGGCCACGAGCAGCCGGCCGTCGGGCGCCTGCGCGAACGCGGTCGCGCTGCTCAGGCCGGTGATCCAGGCCTCGCTGCGCGTGAAGCCCACCGGCACCGCCCGCGTGCCGCCGAACTGCACCGTCGCACTGGCCCAGGCCGACAGGTTGCCGGCCGCGTCGCGGGCCCGCGCGCGCACCACGTGCTGGCCCGAGGTGTAGAGCGTCGAGTCGACGCTCACGCTGTGCGACCCGCTGGTGCCGGTCGCACCGACCTGGGCGCCGTCGAGCTGGATCTCGAGGCCGGTGACGCCGACGTTGTCGGTCGCCGTTGCGCTCAAGCTCAGCGTGCCGGTGAGCCCCGTCGCGAACGCGGCCGGGGCGGTGACGCTCGCGACCGGCGCCTGCGTGTCGACACCGCCGGGCGCGCTCACGGTCACGACGACCGCCGCGCTCGTTGCAGCCAGGCCGAGGTTGTCGGTGGCGCGCGCGGTCAGGCTGTGCGCGCCGGTCGCCGACGGCGTCCACGGCAATGTGTAGGGGCTGCTGGCGTCCTCGCCGAGCTTGGTGCTGCCGTCGAAGAACTCGACCTTGGCGACGCTGCCGTCGCTGTCGGTCGCGGTCGCAGCCAACGTGATGGCCGTGCCGGTGGCGCCGGTCGCCGGCGTGCCGGTCATCGCGACGACGGGCGCGGTGTTGACCGCCACACCGATGTCGGTGAAGGTCGCCGTGTACGCGGTGTTCGCGCTCGGTGTCGCGATGGTGTGCGTCGCGGCGCCGCCGTCGCTCCATGTCGCGAAGCCGTAGCGGCGGCCGTTGAAGTTCTGGTCGGCGGCGCCGAGGTCGCGCTCGATGCCGACCACACCGGTCACGGTGCTCGGCGTCGTCACCGGCTGGCCGTCCAGCGTCAGCGCCAGGCCGGCCGGCACGGTGGTCAGAGCGATCTGCGCCTTCTGCGGCTGAATGTCGCGCGTCACCACGGTCGAGAGGCCGGCGCGGTCGGTCGCGCGCAGGTGGAAGCGGTAGAAGATGTTGTCCGAGGTCTCGCCGCGCACCGGGATCGTGACGCTGCCGCTGTCGCCAGCCGTCTCGGGCTGGAACGGGTGGGTGTGGGTGTCGTGGTGGAGCTCGGCCCACCAGGTCAACGCGGTCGCGGCGAGCGCCCCGTCTTCGGGGTCGGTGGCACTGCCGCTGAAGGCGACCGTGTCGCCGGCCCGGAAGGTCGCGCCGCTGGCCGGCGCGACAATGGTCGGCACCGGCGCCTGGTTGGTGGCGGCTGTGCTGCCACTGCCACCGCCGCAGGCGGCAACCCACAACGGCAAGGCGAGCAAGGCGAACCTCATGACAGTGGCCATCCTCATGCACATCCTCCCGGCGCGCGCCGACGTGGCGTCGCGCATTCTCGGCGTCGGATCAGTCGCGCGCTGTGAGGAGTTGTAGAGCCCCTGACGTCAGTCGCGCTCCGGCGCGATCTGCGTCGCGTAATCGACCAGCGCACCCAGGATGTCCTGGCCACGCTCATCGGCCTCTTCGCCCAGCACGTCGATCTGCTCGAAGAAGGCCTCCAGCGTCAGCCCGCCGCCGGCGCCGTCGTGCAGACGGTGCGCGCAATGCTCCAGCCACTGCGCGCGCTGCGCGTCGTCCAGCGAGTCGGGGAAGTTGCGCGCGCGGTAGCGGAAGAACAGTTCGTCCAGGCGCCCGTCGGTGAAGGCCGGTCGCGCGGCCGCGAGCTGGTCGGCGTTCATGCGGCTCAGGCGCTGCAGCGTGCGCCGGTCGTCGTTGCCGACGAAGCCGCCGTACAGGTCTTCGTCGACATCGGTCGCGCCCTCGCGCGCCGGGCGCTCGAACACGGTCGGCCACATGCCCGCGAGCTTGCCGCCGATCTGCGCGGCGGTCTCGGCGTGGCGCAGGCCCTGCTCGATGTCGACGCCCCACTTCGCCGCGGCGTCGGCGCTCAGCGTCTTCAGGTTGCCGATGACGATGGGCGACTTGTTGATGTGGATGGTCTTGATCGGCAGCCGCGTCACGCCCTCGGGCAGGTCCTCGGCCTTGCTGAACATCCGCGCGCGCAGCTCGTCGGCCTTGAGCGTCAGCAGGACGCCAGGGTCTTCGCGCAAGTCCCAGACGACGACCTCGTTCTTGTTGGTCGGGTGCGGCGCGAGCGGCCACACCAGCGCGAGGCAGCCACGTTCGACGCCGTACATGCCCGAGATATGCAGAAAGGGCCGACCCACGCCCATCTCCTGCACGACGGCGTCTTTCTTGCGCAGGCGCAGACAGAAGTCCCACAGCCGCGGCTGGCGTGTCTTGATCAGGCGCGCCATCGCGATGGTGGCGCGCACGTCCGACAGCGCATCGTGCGCAGCCTCGTGCACCAGGCCGTTGGCCTGCGTGAGGTGCTCGAGCTTGAACGACGGCCGGCCGTCGTCGTGCAGCGGCCAGCTGATGCCCTCGGGGCGGAGCGCCCAGGTCGCGCGCACGACGTCGAGAAGGTCCCACCGCCCGCAGTCGTTCTTGTACTCGCGCTCGTAGGGGTCGATGAGGTTGCGCCAGAACAGATGCCGCGTCACCTCGTCGTCGAAGCGGATCGAGTTGTAGCCGACACCGATGGTGCCGGGCTGCGCGAGCTGAGCCTCGACCATGGCCGCGAACGCGTGCTCGGGCATGCCCTGGGCGAGGCAGGTCTGCGGCAGGATGCCGGTGAGCAAACAGGCCTCGGGCTCGGGCAGGAAATCGGGCGCAGGCTGACAGTAGTGCATCACCGGCGCACCGACCTCGTTCAGGTTGGCGTCGGTGCGCACCCCGGCGAACTGCGATGGCCGGTCGCGGCGTGGCACGCGGCCAAAGGTTTCGTAGTCGTGCCAGAAGAAGGTCATGTCGGCCATGCGGGGAATCTAACAGGGCGCAACGCCGGCGCGGTTCGGCTAAGCTTGCGGGCCCTGTTGTGCACCCACCGGAGCCCGTTTCCCATGACCCGTGTCTTCAACTTCAGCGCCGGCCCCGCCGCTCTGCCCGAGTCCGTGCTGCATCAAGCGGCCGACGAGATGCTCGACTGGCACGGTTCGGGCATGTCGGTGATGGAGATGAGCCACCGCGGCAAAGAATTCATCGCGATCCACGCCGAGGCCGAGAGCCTGCTGCGCGAACTGCTGGGCGTGCCGGCCAACTACAAGGTGTTGTTCATGCAGGGCGGCGCGATGGCCGAGAACGCGATCGTGCCGATGAACATGCTGCGTGGCCGAAGCAGCGCCGACTACATCAACACCGGCGAGTGGTCGAAGAAGTCGATCAAGGAAGCCGGCAAATTCGCCAAGGTCAACGTCGCTGCGAGCTCGGAGTCGACGGCCTTCGACCGCATCCCGAAACGCGAGACCTGGCAGCTGGACCCGAATGCCGCCTACGTGCACATCTGCTCCAACGAGACCATAGGCGGCGTCGAATTCCACTTCACGCCCGACGTCGGCGACGTGCCGCTGGTGGCCGACATGTCGTCCAGCATCATGTCGCGCCCGGTCGACGTGACGAAGTACGGCCTGATCTACGGCGGCGCCCAGAAGAACATCGGCCCGGCCGGCGTCACGCTGGTGATAGTGCGCGACGACCTGATCGGCCAGGCGCTGCCGATCACGCCCTCGGCCTTCGACTACAAGCAGCAGGCCGACAACGACTCGATGCTGAACACGCCGCCGACCTACGCGATCTACATCGCCGGGCTGGTGTTCAACTGGATCAAGGCGCAGGGTGGCCTGGCCGGCATCGAAGCGCGCAACCGCGCCAAGGCCAAGCTGCTGTACGACGCGCTCGACGCGAGCGAGTTCTATTCCAGCCCGGTTGCGCGCGAAGACCGCTCGCTGATGAACGTGCCGTTCAAGCTGAAGGACGCCTCGCTCGACGCTGCGTTCCTGAAGGGCGCGCAAGAGCGTTCGATGATCCAGCTCAAAGGTCACCGCGTCGTCGGCGGCATGCGCGCGTCGATCTACAACGCGATGCCGATCGAAGGCGTGCAGGCGCTGGTGGCCTACATGAGGGAGTTCGAGGCCGCGCATGGCTGACGCCGGCGCGCCGCGCTTTCGGCTGCTGGTGCTGAACCAGATCGCAGCCAAGGGCCTGGCGCGGCTGCCCGCCGAGCGCTACCTGCTCGGCACTGACGTCACCGAGCCCGACGCCATCCTCGTGCGCTCGGCCGATCTGCATGCGCGTGCGATCCCGACCAGCGTGCAGGCGATTGCCCGCGCCGGCGCGGGCACCAACAACATCCCGGTCGCCGCCATGAGCGCGCGTGGCGTGCCGGTGTTCAACGCGCCCGGTGCGAACGCCAACGCGGTGAAAGAGCTCGTGCTCGCCGCGATGCTGCTGACCGCACGCAACCTCGCCCCGGCGTTGCGCTTCGTCGCCGGGCTCGCGCCGCACACCGAAAGCATGGAGAAGGCGGTCGAGGACGGCAAGAAGGCCTTCGCCGGCTTCGAGCTCGCCGGCCACACGCTGGGCATAGTCGGCCTCGGCAAGGTCGGCTGCCTGGTCGCTGACGCGGCGATCAAGCTCGGCATGGACGTCTGGGGCTTCGACCCGCACATCACGGTCGACGCCGCGTGGAGCCTGCCGGCCCAGGTGAAGAAGGCGGCGAGCGTGGACGAGGTGCTGCGCCAGGCCGACTTCGTCACGCTGCACGTGCCGCTGATGGACGCGACGCGCGACATGGTCAACGCCGACAACCTGGTCCTGATGCGAGACGGTGCGGTGCTGCTCAACTTCTCGCGCGACGGCGTGGTGAACGAGGCGGCCGTGCTCGCCGCGCTCGATGCGAAGCGCCTCGGCTGGTACGCCTGCGACTTCCCCAGCCCGGCCGTCAACGCCCACCCGCGCGTCGTGGCGCTGCCGCACCTCGGCGCGTCGACCGCCGAGGCTGAAGAGAACTGCGCGGTGATGGTCGTCGACCAGCTGCGCGACTGCCTCGAACACGGCAACGTGATCAACGCCGTCAACTTCCCCGCGGTCGGCATGGCACGCGAGTCGGCCTTCCGCGTCGCGATCGCCAACGCCAACGTGCCCAACATGCTGGGGCAGATCTCGACCGCGATGGCGGATGCCGGGCTGAACATCCACAACATGGTGAACAAGTCGCGCGGCGACATGGCCTACACGCTGGTCGACGTCGACAGCCCCGTCACGCCCGGCGTGCTCGCGGCGTTGCGCGCGATCGCCGGCGTGCTCTCGGTGCGCTACCTGCCCGACGCCGACGCCTGAGCCGCAGCGTGCGGGCAGGCGTCGCCCACGAGATGTCCCATTTTTTTTCTGGTAGAAATGTAAGCATTGTTTCCTTCGTGCGAAGGGGTCGGGTGACGAATTCCACCGAGGTGAAGGCGGCGCCTAGCGTGCACGGCAGCGGTCGGCGCGCGTTGTGGATCATCACGGCCACCTGGAGCGTGGTGTGCTTCGCGTTCGCCACCTGGTGGCTGCAGGACCGGCTGCGCGACCACCGCGACCAGTCGACCTTCACCGCAGGGGTGCGCCTGAACGGCGTCAAGGACACCCTCGCGATCAGCCTGCGCCAGCTGGCCGCGTTGCCGCTGGACCTGTCTCACCGCAACGCGGTGCCCGCCTTCCTCGCCGCGGCCCCGGGCACCGGGGTGGGCGATGTCCAGCCGCTGCTGGACCGCTTCAGCGCCGATTTCACCGTGCCGCTGGTGGCCCTGATCCGCCGCGATGGCGAGATGGTGGCCAGCAGCAGCACGGCGCGCAACCCGGGCACCGGCACGGATGTGAGCCTGGCCACGCGCCAGTACTTCGTCGACGCGCTCGCGCAGGGCTCGGCGATGCAGTTCCTGATCGGTCGCGCCAGCCGGGTGCCGGGTCTTTACTTCGCCAACCGGGTGCTGCACGACGGCCAACCGGTCGGCGTGGCCGTCGTCAAGCAGGACACCGACACGCTCAATCGCCTGCTGAGCGAGGCCAGCGGCGCCCTGGTCTTCGTCACCGACAGCAACGGCGTCGTGGTGCTGAGCAACCGCGCCGACATCCTGCTCAAGCGCATGCCGGGAACCTCGGCACCGACCGACGTGTCCTGGCAGTCCGTCTACCTGCAAGTGCCCAGCACGCTGGACTGGACGCAGTCGCGCCCGGCCGACGCGCTGCGCAACGTGCTGCTGACCCGCGTCGGCGACATGCAGCATGTGACGCTGTCGACCGTCATCAACAACACGCCGCTGAAGCTGTGGGTGCTGGAGCCGCTCGACGAAGCCGACCTGATCACGAAGAACACCTGGACCGGCGCCGGCGTGCTGTGGACGATCGGCTGCGTGCTGATCTGGCTGAGCTGGCGCCGCTTGCAGTCGCAGCAGGCGACGCTGCAGGCGCGGCGCGACATCTACGAGCTCACCCAGGCCCTGCCGCTGACGGTGTTCCGCTACCGCCAGCCGGTCGCCGGCGCACCGCGCTTCACCTTCATCGGCCGCGGCGTCGACGAGCTGTTCGGCGTGGACGCCGCGGCCATCGAACGCGACCCGCTGCTGCCCTGGCGCCTGGCCGGCAGCGGAGAGCTGCCGCCGACGCGGCCGCAGGAGTTCCGCGTCGAGAACGGCGACCACGCGACCTGGGTGCTTGCCGACAGCACCCCGAAGCTCGAGGTCGACGGCAGCACCACCTACAACGGCTACTGGATCGACATCACCCTGCGGCGCGAGACCCGGGCACGCTTCATGGCGGTGTTCGAACACGCCTCGACGGGCTACCTGTTCTTCGATCCTGCGCACGGCATCACGCACTGCAACCCGGCGGCGATGCGCCTGTTCGGCACGCGCGACCCGCACACGCTGCTCGGCCGCATCCTGTGGTTTCCGGGGCTGTCGACCGACGAGCAGGCCGACGGCCGCCCCAGCCGCGAGCTCGCGCTGGCCGACCTGCGCGAGCACACCGCGTCGGGGCAGCGCGTGCGCAGCTTCGAGTGGCGCTTCAAGCGCGTCGACGGCACGGTGTTCGACGCCGACGTCAGCGTGATCGCGCTGGAGTGGACTCACACACCCGAGTTCTGCGCCGTGGTCCAGGACGTGACCGCGCGCAAGCAGGTGCAGGCCGAGATGCAGCATGCGCGCGAGGCCGCCGAGGCGGCGAGCCAGACCAAGTCGAGTTTTCTCGCGAACATGTCGCACGAGCTGCGCACGCCGATGAACGCGATCATCGGCATGACCCACCTCGCGCTCGAGGACGGCCTGCCCGACAAGCAGCGCGACTACATCGAAAAGGCGCACAGCTCGGCGCGCAACCTGCTGCAGATCCTCAACGACATCCTCGACGTGTCCAAGATCGAGGCCGGCCAGCTCGCCCTGGAGCGCATCGACTTCGAGCTCGAATCGGTGGTCGGCGACATGGCCGATGTGCTCGGCCTGAAGGCCGACGAGAAAGGCCTGGAGCTGCTGTTCAGCGCCGCCGCCGACCTGCCCAAGCGCCTGGTCGGCGACCCGTCTCGGCTGCGCCAGGTGCTGGTCAACCTGGGCAGCAACGCGATCAAGTTCACCGAGCGCGGCGAGGTCACGGTCGGCATGGAGATCGCGAGCGAGGCGGCCGACAGCATCGAGCTGCACGGCTGGGTGCACGACACCGGCGTCGGCATGAGCGCGGAAGAGATCGGTCGCCTGTTCCAGCCCTTCGTGCAGGCCGACAGCTCGACGACGCGGCGCTACGGCGGCACCGGCCTGGGCCTGGTGATCAGCCGCCAGCTGGTCGAGCGCATGGACGGGCGCTTGTGGGTCGAGAGTGCGCCGGGGCGCGGCTCGACCTTCCACTTCACGGCGCGCTTCGGTCGCAGCGTGCCGCGCGCGCCGGCGCGGGCCTGGATGGCCAACGAGCTGCGCGGCCGGCGCGTACTGCTGATCGACGACAACGCCGCCGCACTCGACGTGCTCGGCAGCATGCTCGAGACGCTGGGCGTGGTCGTCGACCGAGCCGACAGCGCCGAGCGCGGGCTGGCGCTGGTGGACCAGGCGCCTGAGGCCTACACCTGGTTTCTGATCGACTGGAAGATGCCCGACATGGACGGCATCGAATGCGCCCGCGAGATCCTGAAACGCCACCCGCTGGTGCGCCCGTGCATCCTGCTGGTCACCGGCTTCGCGCGCGACGACGCGTTGCGCGCGAGCGCCGGCCTGGCGCTCGCCGGCGTGCTGAACAAGCCGGTCACGCCGTCCAGCCTGCACGACTGCCTGGTGCAGGCACGCCGGCTCGAACCCGCCTCCGGCGTGGCGTCGCGCCGTGTGGTCGGCGCGCCCGCCTTGTCGCAGGCGGTGCGCGAACAGCTCTCGGGCGCGCGCGTGCTGCTGGTCGAAGACCACCCGCTGAACCAGCAGCTCGCCTGCGAACTGCTGCGCCGCGCCGGCATCGAGGTGGTGGTCGCGAAGGACGGTCGTGAAGCGCTCGACCGGCTCGCCGACGCCGGCCCCTTCGACGGTGTGCTGATGGACTGTCAGATGCCGGTGATGGACGGCTACACGGCGACCCGCGAGCTGCGCCGCAACCCGGACTGGCAGCGCCTGCCGGTGATCGCGATGACGGCCAGCGCGCTGACCGAGGACCGCGAGCGCGCGCTGGCCAGCGGCATGAACGCGCACATCACGAAACCCATCCATGTCGACACGATGCTGCGCACGATGGCCGACTGGATCAGCACGCCGATCGGGCGCACCCGGTCGGCGCCGCCGGACCCACCGACCGCCGCGGAGCCAGACCACGATGCCCCCGCGCTGCACCGCACCGACGGGCTCGCCCGCTGCATGGGCAACGAGGCCTTGTACGCGCGCTTGCTGAAGGGCTTTCGCGATGCCGAGGCCGGCTTCGCGGACGCGGTGCGCCGTGCGTTGACAGAACAGCGCCACAGCGACGCGCTGCGCCGCGCCCACGACATGAAAGGCCTGGCCGCCACCCTCGGCGCCTACCCGCTGCTGGAGGCGGCCCTGGCCTTGCACACGACGCTCGCCGCCGGGCCTGGGAGCGACGCCGCGGCACAACTCGACCGCACCGCGACCGAACTCGACCGCGTGTTGAGAGAAATAGACACCTACCTGCCGCCCGCCACCTGACACGGCGACACCGGCTTGTCGGCCTGCCATGCACGCGTCATCGCGTGCTGACACAATGACTCCATTGCCCGTGCCGGCCCAACGACGAGGTTCACTCCATGCTCAAAGCCACTCCCCAGCACGCGTTCGCAAAGACGCGCAAGACCTTCAAGACCGCCTCCGGCAAGGAAGGGCAGCTCTACTCGCTGCCCGCACTGGCCAAGACGTATCCGAACGTGAAGCGGCTGCCGGTGTCGATCCGCATCGTGCTCGAGTCGGTGCTGCGCAATTGCGACGGCAAGAAGGTCACGCCCGAGCACGTGGCCGAGCTCGCGAACTGGAAGCCCAACGACGCGCGCACGAACGAGATCCCGTTCGTCGTCGCGCGCGTCG
>Ga0307510_10009272_pt1 | contig 11732 bp, 5 predicted proteins | sample 12_EM_MG_FD_207224 | JGI IMG/M metagenome (GOLD analysis project Ga0307510, IMG submission 207224) | Populus trichocarpa ectomycorrhiza microbial communities from riparian zone in the Pacific Northwest, United States - 12_EM | ecosystem: Host-associated > Plants > Roots > Unclassified | place... | reverse complement strand
AATACACAAAGTCAATACCATTTTAGACACAAGGCTGAAATCGTCTGAACCTGGCTGGCACAGGTAGATTGTCCACAAGAAAGTAATAGCAATTATTGATGCTCTCCCCAATAAAGTAAAACCATGCTCGTCGCCAACGTGGGTTTATGTACAGAACTGAACCTATTGTCAACAGGACCATGATGTATGCCACTGAAAATGTCACAATGAAAGCCTCCATATCAATAACGCCATTTTCTTCTTTTTTATGAGTCTGAGACCTTGATAGTGGTGATGGCGGTATTGCTCTAGTACAATTTTTGACGAGTGGTGGTCCACAAAGCAACGGATTTCCCTCGTAGCAAGACTTGTTGAATGTTGAGAATTGCGCAACCATCTCTGGCGTTTTGCCAGATAAGTTATTGTGGGCTACACTGAAAGCAGATAGGAAGTTTAAGTCGAGAAGCTGACGAGGAATTTCCCCGTTCAAGTTGTTGTAGGAAAGATCCAGGCTTTCAATTTCCTTTAAGTTTGAAAATGTAGGTGGTATTGGACCTGTTAAACTATTATGGGATAGATTCAACACCTGGATGTTGTTGAGGTTTCCAAGCTCAACAGGAATCTCTCCTGTCAAATTGTTGCAGGAGAGATCGATACCGGAGATGTACTTGAGGATGATTCCCTTGAATGAATAGGATATGCTCTTTGTTGTAAACTCTACAGATTTATTCATAGAAGGGTCTTCCACGGCGGGAACAGGAAATAGTATCGGTGGTTCCCTGTTCTCACGACCTAGAGAATTGCCTGAAGGATTTAAAGATGTTTCCCTTTCCCTCTGCCACTTGCTGGTAGGTTGTAGGCATGGAAGAATATGACCGAACAGAAGATTATGAGAAAGATCAATCAAGCTTAATTTCTCTAGTTTGCAGAGTTGGCTTGGGATTTTACCTTCTAGATTATTATAACCTAATAAAAGAAAGCTCAACTCTAACAAAGAACCAATTGACTCGGGAATGCTACCTCTAAAATAATTATGGCTAAGATCTAATTTATTCAGCGACATGCAGCCATCGAGTGCACCAATCAGTGATCCTTCTAGTTTATTTTTAGATAAATAAACTTCTGTCATCGTCCTTGAAGAACAAAAGTTGGATGGTAGACTTCCATAAAGATTGTTCTCTGAAAGGTCTAAATATTGAAGAGAAGACATATACCCTATCCATCTCGGTATCTTACCAGATAAATTGTTGAGACTGACATCCAATGCTTCCAATCTAGAACCATTAGACAAGCTATTTGGAAGAATCCCTGTTAACTGATTCCCACTTAATATCAGGTCGGTTAAGTATGCTAAGTTGAAATTTCTCCAGAAAAACTGGCCTTTCAAATGATTATTTGAAAGCACAAGACCACGTAATGATAAACAGTCTTCAACCAAGTGCTCGGGTATATTGCCTGACAAACCATTGTTGGACAAATCCAAGATTTCCAAGGAGCTCATATTGCTGATCGAAGAGGGAATGCTACCACCGAAATCATTTCTGGACAGGTTCAAAAACACTAACCTCGGGAAACATGCTCCAATTTCGGTGGGAATTTGACTGTGAAAGCGATTTCTCGAGATATCCAAACGTGATAACCAGCTCACAAAGGAATGATTTGCCAATTGGAAAGATCCTGAAAGAGAATTGTTGACCAAATAAAGCTTTTCAAGTTTTGTGTTATTTTGTAACAACCAACTCGGAAATTCTCCTGTCATTTTGATGTGTGAGAGATCAACAAATTGAAGGTCATGCTGATAGTAAAGGAATTTCGGAAATGTCCCACCAAATCCATAACATGCTAAAGAAAGCCTCTGTAACTGGAACCTTGGAATCAAATTGTGTACGAGCTCTATTGACTCGTATATCTCATTACGGCCACCATTCAAATTCTTGAGGTTTGAAAGGTTAAAAAATGGGCCAAGTGAGATTGGTATTTGGAAGTGATTGTCTGACAGTTTTAGATCTCGAATGGATGTGAGACTTCCAATGAGGCTCAAAGATATATTCCCAGTAAAGTTGTTGAAAGAGATATCTAAAACTTGAAGGTTGGTTAAATTTGTGAGGCAAAAAGGAAGACCATTGAGATCGTTGTAGCTGATATCTAGCTCCTGGAGTTGTTTTAACTCACAAAGGCCTGAAAAGTATCCATGTTAAAATAAATTCAGCATACAATTTAATGCAGACTACAAGATTCTACAACACGCTTATAGAATCAATTTGTAAGTGTAAGAAGTTAAGCAAAACTAGTTCGTTAGTACAAAATTAAAGGGCATGTTGTTTTGGAATTGAAGCCTATAAGGATCAATTCAGAATGGATGTGTGAAGGCAAGCAACATAGGATGAATGGAGGCTCTTCTCATATTCAACATATAGTAGAAACTAGATTGTTGTCCTGCTCTAAGTTGCGGGTTGAACAAACTTTTATAAGGTAAATAATAAAAGATTCTTAGGTAAAGAAAGCGTATAAAAAAAAGGATAAATTTAAGAGTCAGTTCACTGACTTTATTGAATTCAATAAACTAAGTTAATTTAATAATTTGATATAAAAATACAATAGCAACAAATAAATATAAGAAAACAAAATTGGCCTGAGTTAACATGGGTTAACTCATGAAATTTGCGACCCGATACATGACATCTGGGTAACCCCATGAACAGAAGGATGGAATAAAAAAATTAATTGTAAAAAAAATACCTAAGTTAACTCGAGTTAACTTTTTAAACCCGTTACCGGGTCCTAAGACCATAATTAATTATTTCATAAAGGCAAACCTAAACAATCATGAAGCCAAATTCTCGATCAACAAAATCCCGATTAATAAAATGCAAATTGTTGAAATTTAAAAGGAAAATTTTAATTAAAAAAAACGATCTAAAAACAAAACGAATATCAATTAAAAGAATAAGGATCAAATTTTTTAAGACGTAAAAAAAGGGATTCTTAGATGATGATGACAATTTTAAAGAAGCAAGAGAAATTTGAGAGTCAGGTCATTGACTTTATTGGATTCAATAAACTCTGTTGATTTAATAATATGATAAGAAAAAATAAGCAACAACAGCAGATAAATCAAACGAAACAAAATTATCCCGGGTCAACGTAGGTTAACTTGAAACTTGTGACTTGACACATGAGATCAAGATAATCTCATGCATAAAAGGATGAAATTGAAAAAATTAATTGTAAAAAAAAGACTTGAATCAACCTAGGCTAACCTTCTAAACTCGTGACCCGAGTCCTAAGGCAAGAATTACCTCCTAGAAGGCAAACTTGAAAAAATCATGAAGTCAAACTCTCGATTAACAAAATGTTAAAAGATAAAATTGGAGAAAAAAAGTTCCATAAAAAAAAAGATCTAAAACAAAACAAATATCAATTAAAAGAATAAAGATCAAACTTGACATAATGTTAAGTGATGCAATTAAAAAACAAATTCAATTAAGAAAGTAATTTAAAAAATAGCAATCAAAAAAATTATGACTAAACTAAATCTGACAGATAAAAAAATCAAAGGATAAAATTAAACAAAAAATCCAATTCTATGAATTATTTAAAATAAAACAAATGATCAAATCTGAAAAATAAAATTGAAGGGTTGTTTTGAAACTTTGAAGGGTTAGATGTAGAATCAAGGAGGAGAAAAAAAAAAGAAAAAGAGAAAAAAGAATAGATTGTCGAGGTCAAACTGAAAGGTTGTTGGTCACACGCACTGTCTAGGAATATGCAAATTTCAAATGTAAAAAGAGATTTTTATTTGAGGAGGTATGTTAAAGACTGGAGGACATTATTACGCTTTAATGTTTTGGGGTTTTATTATCACCATATGGATAGGTACATTTATATAGACCGGAGGAGAATGAGAAAATCTATTTAAATTGAGCTAAGCAGACTCGTCTTCAATTACAGATAATAGGAGAAAGGCTTACTATTATACAATAGCTTAAATTAAAAAAAAAAAAAAAACGCTTTTGTAGATACTATTTTTCATTGATATCCAAAAATAAATATAGAATCCTTATTCTTATATTCATCTAAAAATAATCCATGTCCATGTTATTTTAATGACAGACTATTAAAGATATCCTAATTCCAATGTTCTTTTCTTACATATCTTTTTTAGTTCTTCTAATATTCCATGTATAAATTATTAAGAATATTCTACGAAAAAAATAGTAATTATTGTAAGGGACTTTTATTATTTTCATGTATAACATCTGTTTTGATTATTTAGTACCAATTAGGTAGGTGATTTCAAGACTATATTCTAAAATTACAAACAAAAAATTAAATAAAATCATCTTATCACAAAACACTTGTAAAGAGAAATATATATGTATGTATATATGTATGTATGTAACTAACCTTTCATGTCTATTGATCCTTTCAATTGATTGTTATCAAGATTTAGATGTTTGAGAGATGAAAGCCCTTCCAGGAATGATAGGGTGCTGTCATTAACTTTGTTGAAGCTCAATTCAAGAATCTCCAATTTGTTATTAAGCCTCAGTGATCTTTCAAAACCTGCATGATATATATAGTATTACGGCATGGGTGAGGTTAATTTAAAATCTAGAATAAGCAAAGAGTTGGGTGAAGAATTTTCAGGTTTTACCCTTTATGACAATGCCAAAAGTTAAAAGTGAAAAAAAAAAAAAAAAAATGGAAAGAGGCACCTTAATTAATTGGTACCTGTTGAGGTCGCAAAATTTTGGATTTCATTTCCTCCTAACCGTAGCTCCACCAACATGCTCAATGAATCAAATTCTGAGTAGCAAGAAATTAAGCAAACAATACTAATTAGTTAACATAAAACTTTTAAGCCTGTTATTTTCAGATTGAAGGTTATGGGGATCGGTTCATAACTTCATATTATAACATACCAAAGAATAGAATATGTGTGTGTCTAACATTTCGAGTCGAATCTCTTGATCCTTTCAATAAGTTGTTATCAAGATTTTGATGTTTCTGATGTGATATGTTTGTGTGAGCCTTACCTTTCATATCTATTGATCCTTTCAACTGGTTGTTATTAAGATATAGATGTTTGAGAGATGAAAGCCCTTCAAGAAATGATAAGGTGCTATCGTTGATTTTATTTGAGCTTAAGTCAAGAGTCTCCAATTTGTTAAGCCTGGATGGTCCTCCAGAGCCTGCATGATATTTATAGCAAATAGTTAGTGATTAATTTCAAAAATAAATTGCATTCAATTTCTAAATATTCAGTTTTATCTTCAATTTCAATATATATATATTTGAAGCAGTATAAGGTTAGGTCGTGCGGTATAGAAACATGCAATCAAATGTAGGAGGATTTAAGTAGGTGATACCTGTCGAGGTCACAAGATTTTGGATCTCATTTCGGCTCAGGTCTAGCTCCTGTAGCTTGCTCAATGAATCAAATTCTGAGTAGCAATAAATTAAGGAAACCTTTAGGCCCGTTGTTAGTATCGATTCATAACTTTATGTGAGTTTGTGTCTCTCACCTTTGATATCTATTGATCCTTTCAATTGGTTACTCTCAAGATATAAATGTTTAAGAGAAGAAAGGCCTTTGAAGGATGATAGAATGCTATTGTTGAAGTTATTGAGTCCTAAATCAAGAGACTCCAATTTGGTGAGTCTTGATAGTCTTTCGAAACCTGCATGCAAGATTTCTAGTAATTAGTTGTTATGGTTTAAACCTAAAAGATTATTTGATTAATTAGAATATATATGTATGTATATATATATATATATATGAATTTCCGTGCTAAAATTACGAAAAATGTAATCTTTAATTAAGAGGCAAACCTTCATTCGGAACACAGCCAGCTATATCATTATTCCTCAAGCCAAGAGTATTGAGTTCTTGGAAGGGAAGAAACATGGTTGCATTTAGGTACCAATCTCCCATTGAAGCATTTCGGTCCCAAACTCCCTTTGAAGGATCTATGAACCAACCTCTTGCGTTGTAAAGAGAGATTATGATAACTCGTCCTGTAATGGAATCGCAGATAACTCCTGCCCAATTACAACAGAGAGCATCCTCTCCCCAGGAGAGTAGCGGGGATCCAAATCCCATGTGATTTGGATCAACCATGGAAGTCTTGATTTGCAGAAGAGCAATCCTTTCTTCCTCTAAACACCCTTCTAATGGAAGCATGGCATTAATCATCATCATCACCACTACTGCTAGAGAGAACCTGTTTAACCCCATTTCCTCCCTTTGAAAAAAAAAAAACACTGCTTCTTATCTTGTCTATCAGCCGTGATTTCTGGGTGATTGAATTGCAATTTCACATTCAAATGGAATAATTTTCCACATACAATAAAGTCTTCTTCCTTCGGCAATTAATTCTTCGACGAAATTCGCAACTGTTAGCATTGCATCCGTATACATCATGAAAGCAATGGGTTAATTAATTTAATGGTAACAAATACTCCCATTTTTATTAAACTTGGGATTTAGTTAATTTGGATAGATTTTAAATTAAATTGAATGAAAGTTAATCTCACTCAACTTAGCATGTTCATTTAAAATCACGAATTAATTCCTAAAATTATATAATTTTATGAACATGTAAAATCACTTTAAAAACTTAAAAATCATTAAAATCATACTACAATTCAATTCGGGTAAAATTACAATTTTAAAATCAGTTTTACAATTTCTTTCTCTCAATCGTTTAACAATCAACCATCACCAAAAGCCCTCTCTTTTTGTTTTTATCGTTGACTGCGTCCTCTTCCCTAGCCATCATAAGTTCCAGACAGTAACATCCTCTCCGCCAGCAATTGTAAGTTATTCTGTATTTCTTTTTTTTCTTTTTTTTTTTTGCACTGGCTAAGAATCATTTTACAATTACTGTTCTTTTTTTATTTTCTTTCAATTTATGAATTTCTTTCAAGTAATATACTTGTCTATTCAAGTATTTATTTTTTTTCTCTAGATTGAAAAGGGTCAGTAGCCCTAGACATGGAGTACTTGGTTTTTGGGATCAAAAAATGACGGTGAAAAATGAATGCCTAAAAGGGTGAAGACGGTGCTATACATTGGCCATTGCACAATATCTTCTTCATTTTTTCCCCCACTTTTTCAAGTATGCAATCTAACTATGGTTAGAATTGGATAGTTGCTCACTAATTTTTCTTTAGACAATTATGGATGATGTAAAAAAACAACAAACAATTCTTGTTCCTTGCACACAATTCAAGCTCTAGATCAAAGTTACTATAATTCTTATTCCTTGTAGTTTTATGAGCCAGACATAACCACATTAACACACCATACCAGTTGATTTTTTTATTTTAAATTTATTAATTATTAGTTAATGATAATCTATAGTCATGAAAAATTATATTGTATTTTTAAATTTTATTTAAAAAATGTACTTTAGTACTTGAATTATATTTGAGTTTTTATTTAAACCTTATATTTCAACATACTTAAATATATATAGGCAAAATTTTACTTCATCATTTTACTATTTTTTTTACAATCCAAGTTTATATTATATTTTTCATATAGTGTACATAACTACATTAGAAAAAAATCATAATATAATATAACATTTGAAAATTTGGTCATCATCACAATTTAATTCAATTTATAATAATTTAAATCAAAAACTACAAAACTACTACAAGTTTATCATTTTATTATTAAAATCACTTTCAAAAACAATTTTAACGAATCACCTTAAAACTGCTTTTTATTCAATTATAGTTTTAACCATACATTTTATCCATCCAGCCACAACTAAATGATTTTCCTGAATCAATTTTTTTCAAACCATAATTCAAAAGATTAGCACAGTAAGAAACACACCCTAAATTTCTGCCCGAGGTCCAGGAACCCAAATTCTACGAAATTTTTAGTAAACCTAGAGGCCACTGTTTGATACCAGCAATGTTTCCAAAAACTGAAAATATACTGTTACTGCTATCCTTGATTGAATCAAGTGGCCTACCAATCGCCAAGAGAGTGAGATACAAAAGCACGAACACGATGAAATGTTTTATGGCATTCGCTGCCTATCTTTTAAGTCAGAAGGAAAATAAAAATTGTCGACCAAATGCCAATGGGCAAAATTCTCTTTCAAAACTTTTCTAGCCTCTCAAATTCAAGGGCTAAAAACATTTGGATGTATATCCTGTCACATGAAGATTCTTCATGAGAGACATTTGAGTCTTGAAAATGTCAAATAGCCAGTGTGACCCCTGGCATCAGCACATGGCCTAGCCTTGATTGTAGGAGAACTAGAGCTGTCCTGCACAGTGCTTCCTTCACTTGACCGTTGTCTCCTCTTGCACGGAGGAGACCCAACAGAAAGACCTTCATCGCCCTGGCAACTATCCATTTTCCCTTCGTGAACTTCAAATGTCCGAAGGAGAACCTCAAATGTCCTTATATCTATATGCCAACACATACACATTAGTGTGTACCGAAATAGATGCTGGATGAGCTTATAATAAACTGCTCGATCAGAACAAATATACAGGAAAACTTTTATCATGCAAACACTGCAAAGAGAGGACGGAGAAATATCCTATATAGACTACAGAAATTTAACAAATAAAATGTGTTTTTCTAAAGAATTGATGAGCCCATGACAGTATGAGAAATCAAATAAAGAACGGTTCCATCTTATTGGATGCTAGACTCACTTTTTATAGGTACAAAGCCAAAGAGGTTCAGACAACAATACTATAGATTTACCTCTAAAGTTTGATTTTAGAGCTTCACATGTGCGTTGTACTTGCTCAATGCAAGGTGAAAAAGAGCACAAAGTCCCATCTTGTTTCAACATTCTCCCAGCTGACAGAATGGCCAGCCATGGTTGGGGTAGGTCCAGAAATACAGAATCAGCCAACCCAGAATACTCATCTGGAAATCCCTCGCCTTGGATATCTCTTACTCCCACTGTAACTAAACTGCCTACTCCTGTGCTTTGAAAATCTTCCCTAAACAAATTAAAAAAATAAAAGCAAAGCTTTAATCTTATTACAATGATATCAAGTACAAAACAAACACAATGTTATTGCTGCCTCATTCTATATTTAAAGTTTGAATTGTTCACATGTTTGAACAAGTAATAAAAACAACCTAACATGAGTTGAGTTGAGACTTACTTGAGAGATATAAGATGGAAAAAAAGGTAAGAGGCGTGTTTACCTGGCAGAGGCAGCCCTTTGTTGATGGAAATCAAAAGTATATACGTGTCCTGTAGGAGCTACAGCCCTAGCAAGAGAGGTGGTTAAAGATCCACTGCCAGTTCCAGACTCGAGCACCAAAGAACCAGGAACAATTTCCAAGTAGGTAATGAGAAAAGAAATATCAGCAATATACAGAATCTGAGTCCTGTGGCTTAAAACCAAAGTCCATAATTCAGGAGTTGGAGCTAATAAGTAAACAAAACCTCCTTTATTACTTAAAACCTTGGACCCAAAAGGCTTTCCAATCCAATCCGAATGTTTAAAAACACCAAAACGGTTTTGAAGCACTGATGTCTCACATACTTTCACAGCTTTCATTACATCTCTCTTCTCGTACACAATAACTAAATCTCCATCTTTAATTGATCCACAAAAGGATAACTTTTTTTTTCCATCACTACACAACATTTTCAATTTTTCAATAGCTCCAATTAAGCACCCCTGCCAAAAAAAAAGTTTTAAAAAAAACTCTATCATTAAAAAAAAAATACCCTGAACCATAACTAAATCTCACTAACCAAACCATGCATTAATTAATCATTACTTACCAGTTAGTTAAAATATGATGCTAATCGCTCTATGTAAAGCAGCTACAATCGAGAGACAAATACAGATCAGTGTGTTTTGTTTACAAGAAGATAAGGGTTTCACTTTGTCTCTTCTCCTCTCAATGACTCAATTCTTTTCCATCAATTCTAAGAGATGTGTTTTATAGAATAAACATGATCCTTAGGCTTTTTATACTGGGTTCTGTAGCAGATGTTGTCCTGTTTATATCCTATCAAGAGATCGAGTTTTTTTTCTAAAGGTAGGTAATTTTTTAAAAAACTTCGATGGGGTATTCACACAACCTTTGGTGTACAGGAATTCTTATCAAGAACTCTATAGGTGTAGTATTTAACTATAAATTTATAGAAAATACAAAACCTGTATACATTAATAATAAGACATAAAACTCCTATAGTCATTTTCATTCTCCTTTGCAGCTTTGCTGTGAGCTCTACTATTAGATTCAACTTCATTTAGTGTTACAGCTTGCTTCTTCTTTCCTTCTAGTAAGAAATTGTGACATGTCTTATATCACTGAAAACAAATAACCTGTAGTTCTATTTATTTCTCTCACTTTTCTCGACAAAATACTTCCTCTCAAACTCTAGTTTGGGACACTCAGCTAAAAAAATAGTCGACAACAACCTTTTTATTGTTTTTCCTTCATTTTCTTTTATATGGTTGATATTTTTCTCTATCTTTTTGTTTATTTCTTGTAGTTAGGACATGATTTTTTCAGATATGATTCTAGATTTAAATGGGAGTTTTATATCTCTAGATCTCGGAGATTGGATCCTCTCAACAAATGTTTGGAGATTGTATCTGTTATTTAGATAGAATTGAATGTATTAGATGGTTAAAATCTACTACCATAGTGCCTGATGGTGTGGTCCGTTCCCCATTGATTATAGTCCTTGCTCTCTTGAATCCACATTCCTTATACATCACTTTCTGGTTTGCTTAAACCTAGCTGATTGGTTTTTACAAGCTGTCAATTTTGAGAATCCATTGCCTTTGATTATTTAAGAACTAAAATATACATTTAAGTCATAAATGACTAAACTAGCTGGGCAAACTAGAATACATCATGGTGTTGTCAATAAATCTTGCTTTAGGGAATTGATTTCATACATGGCTGAAATAGTTGAAGTTTCTAGAGCTCTAAATTTCCGTCCAGATCTAAACATTATTGGGCTATATCCTATTTTAAAATTACCTCCTCAAAAGGCATTAGGTGACTGAAAAAAGAGTTTGTAAAACCATTGTCCATGCCAATTAGGAAGCGAATGGAGTGGCAGATTCTTTAGGGAATCAAAAGGTGTCTAGATTAGAGGTTCTAGTGGTTTGGCTTAGATGGTCTTTGATAAAGCATTAATCTTTTTGCTCAAGAAACTAAGATTCCTAGCGAGCTGCTGTCCTGGGCTCAGAAGATTGATCTTTTGCTGCGCTATTTTGGATATCCTATCTATTGCACTAACGTCTCACCCTCTTATGATGTTGCTAACGTTGGTTTGAATTGCTACTATGCTATCCACTTACTTATGGTATTGGCTTGTTGTTTTTTAAGCTATCAAGCTCTATTTAAGCTTATGGTGATCTTTTCTGGGCATGAAATGGTCTTGTTTCATGCTTTCTTTGGCTTCCTTTTCCAAATCTTTTATATCTTCTTCTTTTCAAGTGGCTTATTCTGCCTCTTTTAGCTATGAATGCGAATCCATTTAGGTTTATCAAAAAGACATAAAGGCATTAAATGACAGGAGCTTACCTGTCAGATCAGCTGCGCCTTCTTCTTCTCCACCTTTGCCCACTTTGGTTGAGGAGATCGGCTCGAGGGAATGGCTGGCGCGGTGGCTGTCGAGGTCGTTTACGGTATGGAAAAGACGATGAATGGAGGGGTGGCGATGGAATGGTTGTTCGGATTTGGTTTTTCCGAAAAATTAAAAGAAAAGGAGAAGGAGAAGAAG
>Ga0307510_10009271_pt1 | contig 11732 bp, 9 predicted proteins | sample 12_EM_MG_FD_207224 | JGI IMG/M metagenome (GOLD analysis project Ga0307510, IMG submission 207224) | Populus trichocarpa ectomycorrhiza microbial communities from riparian zone in the Pacific Northwest, United States - 12_EM | ecosystem: Host-associated > Plants > Roots > Unclassified | place... | reverse complement strand
GTCTCCAGATTGATTCGTCACTCACCAGTCCTCTCTTCTCAAAACTTCAAACTAAACCTTAGTCCCATCACCAACTACCCATCCCTCCACGGATCGCTAATGCAGACCGTCAAGCTCGTCAAGGATCCTATTGGGAGGAAGTCTGTTGCGCGTCAACGAAAGATGTTGTGGGTTGAAGAGGGCCGAGGTGAGTCACAGGAAGCAGGTCCTTCTTTTTAGAGACTGGAATTGAATAGGGTGGTGCAGATCGGCTTTACCCACGCGCGACTCGGACTATCGATGCGCTCCCTGACGATGTCCTCCTGGAAACATTCGAGTTCTGTCTGGGTAAAGATGATTACAATGAATTTGACTTTGATCGTAATTACGATGGATGGCAAACGCTGGTACACGTGTGCCGCAGATGGCGAGGTATCGTGTTTGATTCACCACGTCGCCTGGATCTCAAACTTTACTGCGCTCAACAACGATCGGTCAACTCGAAGGTGCTAGATATCTTGCCAGCATTGCCTATTGTCATATATGCCCTGGACCTGCTGTCCAAGGAGGATGTGACTAACGTCATTGCCGCGCTCAGGCATCACAATCGAGTGTGTAAAATCTATTACCGCAACGGGCAGTTTCAAGATTTCTTGTTGAAAGAGTTTGCGGCAATAGACGAGCCATTCCCAGCGCTGACAAGTCTGCAACTTCTCTGTTCTGGACAACAAAATCTGCCAGTCCTTCCTGATTCGTTTTTAGATGGATCTGCCCCACGTCTGCGAACACTTCGCTTGGCCGGCATTTCTTATCCATCAATTGGAAAACTACTTTCATCCACCACTAACCTTGTCCGGCTTTCCCTTCTCCGTATTCCCCATTCCGGATATACTGCGCCCGAGACGATCGTCCCTTGTCTGTCCATGTTGCCCTGGCTCCAATCACTGATGCTCGAATTCCAAGACCCTCAATCTCGGGCCCGTCGGGCAAGCCGACGTTCGCCCCCACTCACTCGTGTAGTCTTCCCCAATCTCGTAGATTTAGACTTTCGCGGCGATACCGAGTATATGGAGGACATCCTGTCTCAAATTGAAACACCCGTGCTCAAATGGATTGAATGTCGTTTCTTCAATCAACTAGTATTCGACACTCCACTACTTGGGCACTTCATCCGTCGCACGAAAACATTCATGGCAGTCCATACAGCACGTGTGAAATTTGGCAGGTGGTCTGTCGGAGTCGCACTTTTGGGACAAGAAGAGGTGGCTAATAGCGCCGTGGAAACCCTAAGTTTGTCAATCTCTTGCAAGCCGTTGGATTGGCAGCTTTCTGCTCTTCCGCAGGTCGTAAACTCGTTCTTGTCTTCCCTTTCAATTTTGGAAAGCCTTGAGATCACAGTATCTCATGAAGATTGGCAAGGCGAAATCGAAGTCATCCAATGGCAAGAGTTTCTACACCCGTTCACCGCTGTGAAGAAAATGTCCCTAAAAGATGAGGCCTCCGTTCGACATGTCGCACCTGCCCTCCGAGAGCTCACTGGGGGAAGAGCAACAGAAGTGTTACCTGCTCTACAAAATCTTTCCTTAACGACGTCTGGATGGTCGCCATCGGGACCTCTCAAGGAAGCCATTGAGGAGTTCATCGCCACACGCCAACTCTACGGTCACCCTGTAACTGTCCACTACGAAGACGCCGAAAACTACGAAGACACCGAGAGCTATAAAGACACTGAAAACTACAAGGGCATCGAAAGTGAGGAAGAGTAGGCGTGTCGGGAGGTTGGTGATCGGTAACTGCTCTCTGCTTCTCATCCGATGATGTTCATATCAACTTATTGCTATTTTCCGTCACCATTTTTAGACGCGCGAGGCACTAACCGTTGGAATCTGAGGGTGATGGGAATACCGTCAGGCTACGATCAACCTTGGTACGCACCAAGTCGTCCTTCGCGGCATCACGATGCGCTCATAGATCTCCCCCTTGCATGCAGGAACCAACGGGCATGTTGCACACTGGTGTGACTTTTCATGTAACGCGAGTTAGCCCCATCAGACTTCTCCCATGCGGGTGCTCGCCTGCACCCTAAAACAGTGCTGCGATCTCTCGCGGTGACGGGCATTCGTGGGCCTCAGTCATAGCCATGGACTACTGTAAATCGTTCGTGTCGAAGTTATGTCTGGAAGGTTGTCAAATTAAGCGGTGTGGCGCAGATACTTTTATGTGTATTCTCAGGACTGTAGGCTTCATTTGCACCTGAAATCAACTCGTATTGTTCCTCTAGAATCTAGCTAGGAGATGAGAGCACGCTCAATCGCGCTACGATAGTCGATTGACTCGGAGGAAATATTGAGGGACGCGTGTCAAGTGAACGGGACTCTCTTGAAACGCGCTCACGAGTCGCCGCGCTTGACGGGTCTTCGCCTCCACAGAACATTCTCACCTCCGATGGCCACCACAGCTACCAAGAAGCGCAAGAACGGCACCACCAACACCGTCGCATAAGAAGGCTAAGCTCAGCATCGACGCCCAGGCCGACACCGTCGATAAAATCCTCTCTGATGCAACAAATTACGAAATTCCTGACGATGACGCTGAAATACGCGACACCATCATCAAGCTTGCCCAATACGTGCATAGCCTAGAGGAGGAGATTTCCGCATCGAAGCCGAAGGAGATGTCCCTGCAGCAGTTGGCAGCGGCGGCCACGAAAATAGCGAGCGCCGCTTGCAGCAGTATTAAGAAGCAGATGAGTGTGTAAGTCACATCTTGTATCACTCTTTTGCGATACTCAAGGCGTGCCAGTGGAAACCATCATGCAAGACTGGTGGCGCCAAGTTGGTTTACAACGGCGTCTGTCAAGATCCCGGGGTACTTGGTACAATGATGGGTCTTGATGGCCCCGTAGCTTTCAAGACGAAGAAATTCCCGACGGCTGCCTTCGAAGACCTCATTGGGGATTGTACCGGTTCCGCTCGGTTCGTTTTCTCTTCGTTTCCCTTGTGGCTTGCTCTAACCCTCCAGTCTCTGGCTTGAAGCTACAACCATCTTTATTTGAGGTCGGATGTAAACGTTCGCTGGAACCCGGCAGAGGACACTTTCAAGTTCAGTGGCACGTACGGAGTTTAAACATCTCGACGGTTTTGCGGTCTCGTTTTGCTCCCGAATTCTATGCTCCCTATCATCATTATCATTCCATTCCATAATGTTATGCGTAATGGTATGTATGCTTCCTCTATAATACTGTAATTTATGGAACGTGGGCCAATACTTTTTGACCATGAGGGCTGCACCGAATACATAAAGACAAACGACACATGTTTAATACGCCTCAAACCCAAGGCTTGGATGACCGCCTTGCTCCAAGCATCCACGAAGTCCCCCAGATTGATTCGTCACTCACCAGTCCCTCTCCTTCTTCCTCGAAACTTGGAACCGAACCCCAGTCCCATCACCAACTACACATCTCGCAATACATCACTAATGCTGGCCGTCAAGGGTTCCAACAAGGGAATGCATGTTGCACGTCGACGAAAGATGTTGTGGGTTGAATAGGACCAAGGTGAGTGACAAAAAGACCATAATGGTAGATAAAATCGAAGGTCTAAATGTGGGGAAATATGAAGCGCAGGATGTGCTTGTTCGTCCGCACCATTATCTCACCTGCATCCGCTGCCACAGATTGCCGAACACACCGACAGCATCGAACGGATCGACCAACAGTACTCGCACCTGGCGTCTCACGCGGGGTACCATCGCCGTGATCCCCGAAGTCGAAAGACCCGGGTACACGTAGCTCCGCCTCTTCCTCCTCGTCTGTTTTGCGCGGTTGGGAAGCCGTCGTCATCTGTCATCTGTGCACGGGGCGAATACCCTTCCCGCGCCTTTTCTGCCGACGTAGCAGCCTTGGCCTTGTTGAGGGCATCAGGAGAAGACATTGGGGAGGACGATGATCCCGACATCGTCGTCTTTGGAGCCCCCCCTGGCCACGAGTCCCGCCACCCTGCCTCACAGCGCGCGATCATCCGGCGATGAAGGTGAAAGGAACTGCTGCTGTCTCTTGGGGTCTGGTTCCGGCGTCGCGCGCAACGACGGCGACCCGCTTCGGCTCCCGAAGTCATCTTCATCGTCGGAGTCAAGTGCCAGCTGATCCTTTTTGTTTATCGTTCGCACCATCACCTTTCGCAAAGCGCAACATGACTCGCGCCGCCCCCGCGTGCACGTGGGCCAAGGTTCTCGCATAGGGCGCAGAGGTCATGTTCCGTCGGAACCGGGAAGCTCATGGACCATGTATGTGACTGTGTTGCTCGGGCCGCTCGGTGGTGGGGCGACGTGCAGAGCTAGGATGGAGAACGACGCAGATGAAGTTCTTGGCTGTGGTATAGGCCTCGAAAGTCAGATAGGCACATTTCCACAAGCCGCGATTGGTCTCAGGCGTACCTTCATACATGGTCGAGGTCGACGGGATCCGCTGCCGAAGACGAACGTACATCCGCGATGGAAGCCTTCGAGCCATCCATCGCCTCACTGCAACGAGCAGGTCATCCTGTCCAGATAGTCTGGAGCAAAGTGCACGAGGAAGTGTCCGCAGGAAGTTTTGCCCGCAATAAGTGAGTGGGCGTACACGGTCTGGTGCCATCCGTCACTGAGAATGTTATGTTTTTGATGCACATGTCAATTACATTCGGCTGTCCTTGCTATGTATCTTCCTTCATTGCATACAAACTGTGGCTGGCTTAGCGCTGAGGCAAGGATGACAGTCTCACGAGTGAGGGAGGCAAATCAGAGGCGATAAAAAGAGGAAGAGAAAAGATGATTGAGATGAGGGAGCGGTAAGGGATAAGGAAATACGACAAAGAAGAAAAAGGAAGGGGAGACGATGGGTTGGCTGGGTCCCTTCCAAAACACACATACTGTATTCGAAATGTATTTTGATGATTAAATGCGTGGCCAACACGTGCATCAGATTGTCGACAATAAACGGAAAGGACTTTGACATTTCCAGAATCAAAGGACCGAACGTAGATACACTTTTCTCTTTTGTACGATTATTCTTTCCCCAATGACTTGACGTTCATTGTTTTCTCTCCATCTACAAACCTCTTACCAACGTCTTCTTGCCGTATATCCAATGCTCAAATACATTTGGTTCAAGTTTGCTGTACTTTGTGATGGGTCAGCGTCATGCTGCACAATGGGATTGTGCTTGCATGCTACCACAGCGACGATCCGTTCCAAATAAGGTACCGGTCTTGTAATTTGTAAAGCCTTCCAAGCCTCAATAATGGGCCGTTTATTGCCTGCGTCCCTCTAAGTGTCACTCGGTGTTCGAAGGCCAATGATTTGGTATTTCACGAGCCCTTCATTGCTCTAAGCTGCTTTATGGTAAGATTCGCGCTGAACCACATCTACAAGGGGAACGAGCCATACGGTCCATATAGCCAATACCCGAACCAAATCGAGGGTCTAAATGGGGGGAGATACGACGCGCAGGATGACCTTATCCCCACAGTCATCTCACTTGCATCCGTCGCTACAGGTCCCCGAGCGTACCGACGCCATCGAACAGACCGACGGGACCCGCACCCGGCGTTTCACGCGCGGCACCACCGCTTCATCCCCGAAGTCGAAAGACCCGGGCATATGTAGCTCCACCTCTTGCTCCTCCGTTTTGCGCGACAGGGACGTCGTCGTTGTCGTCGTCTGTGCACGGGGTACATCCCCTTCCGGCGTCTTTTCGGCCTCGGCAGCAGCCCTTGGCCTTGTTGAGAGCATCAGAAAATGACATTGGAGAGGACGGGGATGGCGACGTCGTCGTCGCGGTTCCGCAGCGGGACCAAGGCAGTTGTCACTGAGAACCGTAGGATGCGCATGAGACATGTTTACAGCGAGAAATTTCAGGAGACGCACATGCCAAAGTCGGCGATAATTATATCTGATGAGGGCCGTTGGTACGGAAAAAGCCCCAGTCTGTTCAAAAAAAAGCCACTGCTTAGACCCAAAACTCTCGCCGAAGATCGGGAAGGTGAATGATAAAAAGGAGGGGCAACATAGTTGAGAGCCCGGTGGACGATGTTCGTACTTCACGCCGGACTCGGACAAGAGGGAACTAGAGATAAAATGAAAGGCATCAGTCTCTCGCTGTTATCACCGAGGGAAGAATAATCGACGTACCGAAGCACTGCTACGGCATCTCATTCTGAGAGGTGGCCACGCTGACTGAGGTGCTCAAAGAGCTCGCCGTCGACAGCGAGGTTGAAATTGAGATCGTATTTTGTCCCAGACTCTAACCAATCGTAGAATTTGACCTACAGAAAGGCAACCAAACACCTTAGGAGACAAACGAGGGCGCGCGCGCAGGCGAATCATGGAGATAAGGCGGGGTGGGGAAATGAGACCCACCATGTTGAGATGATGGAGAACCTGAAGCACCTGCATCTCGCTCCACACGCTCTCCTCATTCTCCTTGACTCTCTGCTTCGGAATCGCCTTCGGTGCGACCTCGCGCATGAGGTCCCCAGGGGCAGTCTGGCCGGAGGGATTTCACGTGGCCGCGGAGGACAGCGGGGTAGAGGCGAGAAAGTCGGGGGTGGCGGTGGGGCGAGGCGAGACGAGACGAGACGAGACGAGACGTGGATGGACCGGCTGCGCGGCGCTCAGCGAGGGTCTACTGTTCTGGTGGTACGTGTCATGTCCCGCTCTGCTTATATGCGATGGCCATGATGCGGCGTTTGTGGTTTTAGAGTGAGTGTATACACCTGAGAGACCATCGCACGTACCATGACTTTTCCAAACGAGCCAGTCATGTCGCGGATGTCGGACTGCTTTTTCTTGTTTGCTGACGCTGGACCGTCCGTCGGTGGTTGCACCATCACCTCTTGGGAGACAAGCGAGAACATCTCTTGTCGACGTTGTCGTTGCGCTGATAGTATCCAAATCGGTCACTATGTTCTCTCTCGACTTTTAGGTGGTTTCTTTGGTTGAGCAGGAAATGAACCTGCCAGGTGCAGAAGTGGTGAGGGGAAGAGAAAGGCCGAGCACAACGAGCCGAGCGCTTTCTGGTGAATATGGCAAGTCAGAAGGCCCATTCCGCCCGCCGTAATTCCGGGAGCACCACACCCAGTCTCTGTCCCTTACCACCGCGACGTCAGTCTCGACGCTTATCGCCTGCTAACCTTCTCCTTGTGCTTGTGCGCACCAAATGACTTTACGTGGCGACGGTACAGCATAATAGTGTATGTACGTGACAGAGAAAAGTATCTGCACCTGCCGGATGAGCTGCACTGCCGCTGCCCTCACAGTCAAACGACCCAATGTTTTCCTTTGCTCTCCTCGTTCTCCTCTTTTCAAGGGCAGGAACGCCATTATCTGCATGTGATGTGCATCCTGCTCCTGCGACTTTGGGTCTTGGCAATAGCCTTGGCCCTATTACTGTAGGCCTCAGAACACGTCGCCATCATCCGAGCCTGTGTTTGATGTGCTGTCTTCATCACTGAGTCTCGACAGTCTGTGCCATGCATGCAAGCATGGGCGACGCCGTAAGGTCCGTAACACTTGTTGTTGTCGTCTTGGTGTTCATGACGGGCGACGCACGCCACGATATCCCCATCCATTCTCGACTTCTGATCACCTACTTGTCAATGCCTATTTTCGCTCAGACTATTCGTGAATGGCAACATGACGGACCCGGCACCAGTCACACGTCGCGGAGATCGTGTCACGTAGGGCAGAGCGAAGGTCGTATCCCACGAGTGGCTCCGCTCTGAGGGAACGCGCCACGTCTGCATTGAGCAGACTGAAAATAAACCCGTTTGTTGTGGGGTGTCGAATCCCAAAACCTGAAATTCAGACGCATGAATCCACAGAGAAGCACGGAAGCAGTGATATGCAACGTGCGATTAGCATTGTCTGGGAGGGATATGAACCGTTCTCCAGAAGAATCGAGGCCTTGAAATTGTAACGGTACATGACATGAGCGTAAGACATGTCTCCGACAAGGAAGTAAAACTAACGTTACGCCGTTGTCGGCGATGAAAAGGGCTGTGCAGGGAGCGTGAGCACTTTGAGGATACAAGAAGGTTGATGCGGCCGACGGTGCCACGCTCGAGGACTTGGATAAATATAACAACGGAAAAGTGACTATGTTCAGACAACGACTTACGCGCTCCAGGTGGGCTTGTATTCTTGAAGAATACACAAAGCGTCTCGTCTAGGGAAGTGTCAGGAGCATCCAGAAGGGAAGTTGGAGGAAAGACGACACGAGGTGCAAACCATGAAGACGGACAACTTGGGATAAGTGGGAGTTAGTGACAGGAAAAACGAAACGAAATTGGACGATAAAATGTCGTACTGTTACTACATGGCTGCGGCTAACTCTAAGCGACGTTTTCTTGGAGCGAGAGGGAGATGAGATGGGGGAGGCGAGACGTTCACACGTTCTGTGACCTCAAATCATCCTTCCGTCTTTCATGGTGTGATCAAGAGGCGACGGTGATGCCTGTGAGGTCATGTGAGGGCTGAGAGAGGGGGGGGGAGGACTGGCCATGGCCCATGGCCCGTGGGGCATTCGACGAGTTTCCGCTATTCCGGAGGTGTGCAAACATTGCGCGCTGCGATATAACTGAAGATGTAGAATTGGGGTGTAAGCACAGGGACCGTAGGCTGTCGCACGCACTGCGGCCTTTCTGAAGGAGCCGATCCCTAGAAACCTCAAGTAGCGCGTCCGAGTGCCAGCAGCGATCGAGAACTTGAAATGGCATGGGCGTCGCAAGTAGAGGGTTGCCTTGCCTATCTGTTGAGAGGATATTAAACACGATGAGAGTCGGCAATTTTGGTTCGCATTTTCATTGTCGCCTTACCCGTGGCTGTGTGTTGGAGCATGACTCAACACGTTGAGCTCGTTGAGGCTGTGCAGAATACACAAAGATAAACGACAACACGGCCTCACGGTGCATCCGTCGTCTCCTCATTGATTCGTCACTCACCAGTCTCTATCCTGCCTCCTCGGAACTTCAAACTGAGCCCCAGTCCCATCGCCAACTACCCATTACTCAACGCATCGCTAATGAATGCCGTCAAGGTTTTCAATGGTGGAAAGCATGTTGCACGTCGACGAAAGATGTTGTGGGTCAAAGAGGGCCGTGGTGAGTGACGAAAACAGGTCCTTCGTAGGATGACTCGTACTGAATTGCGCGGAGCAGACCGGCTTTACCCGCGGGTGGCTATCGACGCCCTCCCCGATGATGTCCTCCTGGAAACATTCGAGTTCTATCTGGGTAAAGATGTCCCCGATTACATTGGCAGTCATAATTACGATGCATGGCAAACGCTAGTACATGTGTGCCGCAGATGGCGATGTATCGTGTTTGCTTCACCACGTCGCTTGGATCTCAAACTTTACTGCACTGGACAACGATCGGTCAACTCAAAGACACTGGATATCTGGCCAGAATTGCCTATTGTCATAGTTACCTTAGCCACGGAGTCCAATGCTTATGAGACTATCATTGCCGCTCTCGGGCATCACAATCGAGTGTGTAAAATCGATTACAACAACGGGCAACCTCAAGAGTCCTTGTTGGAAGAATTTGCGGCAATAGACAAGCCATTCCCGGCGCTGACAAGTCTGGATCTCTCCTCTTGGGCACAAAATGCACCAGTCCTTCCTGATTCGTTTTTGGGTGGATCTGCCCCACGTCTGCGATCACTCTACTTGGCTGGCATCCCTTATCCATCAATTGGAAAACTACTTTCATCTACCACTAACCTTGTCCACCTTTCCCTTCGCCGTATTCCCCATTCCGGATATATTTCACCCGAGACGATCGTCCCTTGTCTGTCCATGTTGCCCAGGCTCGGATTACTTCAGCTTGGATTCCGAGACCCCCGATCTCGGGTCCATCGTGCAAGCCGACATCCGCCCCCGCTCACTCGTGTAGTCTTCCCCAGTCTCACCTTTCTACACTTCTACGGCGATAACGAGTACTTGGAGGACATCCTGTCTCAAATCGAAACACCCATGCTCAACCAAAGTTACTTTAGTTTCTTCAATCAACTAGTATTCGACGCTCCACTACTCGGGCACTTCATCCGTCGCACGGAAACATTCATGACAATCCATACAGCACACGTAGAATTTAACAGTTCGGGTGTCTGGATCACATTTTCGAGACAAGAGATGGCTAATAACTACGTGACAACCCTATATTCGGAAGTCCTTTGTAACCCGTTGGATTGGCAGCTTTCTGCTCTTCCGCAGGTCTTGAATTCATTCTTGCCTTCCCTTTCAACCTTGGAAAGCCTCGAGATCGCAATAGATCATGAAGATTGGCGAGGCGAAATCGAGGTCATCCAATGGCGAGAATTTTTCCACCCATTCACCTCTGTGAAGATAATGAGCCTACAAGACGAGGCCTCCGTTCGACTTGTCGTACCTGCCCTTCGAGAGCTCTCCAGGGAAAGAGCAACAGAAGTGTTACCTGCTCTACAAAATCTTTCCTTAACAACATCCGGCTCGTCGCCGTCGGGACCTCTCAAGGAAGCCATTGAGGATTTCATCGCCACACGACAACTCTACGGTCACCCTGTAACTGTCCACTATGGAAGACACTGAAAACTATGAAGACAGCGAAAGTGAGGAGGAGTAGGTATGTCGGGAGGTTGGTGATCGGTAAGTCTCTGCTTCAAGTTTGCTACACTTTGTGAAGGGTCAGCGCCATGTGGCGGTCTTGCGCCGTCCGCACAAATGGATTATGTTTGCATTCTACCGCAGCGATGGTCCGTTCAAAATAAAGAACCAATCCTGTATTTTGTAAAGCCGTACAGGCGTTAGTAACTATTGCCAGCGTGCCTCTAAGTGTCACTTCATGTCCGAAGGCCAGTGCCTTGGAATTTGGGGGGACTTACATCGGTCTAGGTTTGCTTTACGGTAAGATTCGTGCTGACGCCGACAACATATACAAAGGGCACAACGAGCCATACAGACCGAACAATCAGAACCCGAACCAAGCAGAGGGGAAAATAAAACTAAAAACCCAAGCTATGCGATGGGTTGTAACCGAAACGGTAAGTGTAGAAAAAATTGAAGGTCTAAATTGGGGGGGATACGAGCGCAGGTGTCATCTCACCTGCATCCGCCGCCACAGGTTCGCAAGCATACCGACGGCATCGAACGGATCGACAGTACCCGCACCCGGCGTCTCACGCCCAGCACCACCGCCCTGATCCCCAAAGTCGAAAGACCCGGGAATACGAAGCTCCTCTTCCTCCTCGTCTTCCTCATCCTCCTCCACGCTGCGCGGCTGGGACGCCGCTGTCGTCGTCTGCGCACGGGGTGCATCCCCTTCCCGCGCCTCTTCGGTCTCAGCAGCAGCCTTGGCCTTGGCCTTGTTGAGGGCATCAGAAAATGACATTGGGGAGGACGACGATGGCGACGAGGTCGTCTTTGGAGTCCCCTTTGCCGCGAGTCCCACCAGCCCGCCCCGTAGCGCGCGATCATCCGGCGATGGAGGAGAAAGGTATTGCTGCTGCTGCCTCTTGGAGTCTGGTTCCGGCGTCGCGCGCGACGACGGCGACCTGCTCCGGCTCGCGATATCGTCTTCATCGTCGGAGCTGAGTACCAGCTGATCCGTTTTGTTGTTATTGTTCGCGCCGTTACCCTTCGCGAAGCGCGACATGGCCCGTGCGGCCCCGATCGCGTTGCGCCAGCGTGCGCGCGGGTCAAAGTTCTCGCGCAGGCCACAGAGGTCGTGTTCCGT
>Ga0307510_10009270_pt1 | contig 11732 bp, 14 predicted proteins | sample 12_EM_MG_FD_207224 | JGI IMG/M metagenome (GOLD analysis project Ga0307510, IMG submission 207224) | Populus trichocarpa ectomycorrhiza microbial communities from riparian zone in the Pacific Northwest, United States - 12_EM | ecosystem: Host-associated > Plants > Roots > Unclassified | place... | reverse complement strand
AGCGGAGGGGAGAGAGCGGCCTTGCGCTTAAAGATCGATCACAAAATAGAAGTTCCCAAATGTGGCTAGGCCGAACCATTCGAGCATGAGTGATGCCTATCTGGGCCTCATGAGGCTGACTCTGGGTCATGGGTACACTCGGCACTGAGATGGTGCTGCGATTTCACATTTCACACGGCAGTGGGTATTCGCAATTCAAAGTCACAGTCGAGGACCTTCAGACCAACCATATTCTTTCTGTATCCAGTACACTCTCGAACACTTCTCATTCTTATTGCGCCGCATTTTGCGCGGGCATTCCTGCAAGTGCAGTGGGTTGTCAGATTACTCATTACTTGGGTACGATCGATCCGTGAAATGAACGGCATGTCCCGACATACACACTGTCGTAATCAGCTGATGTTGGTACTGTGCGTATAACAACAAGCTCCGGGTTCCAACCTGTGATCAACACATTGCAGAGTCTTTCTTCTCACAACACTTTCCGTGTCATGGGTGCAAAGATTAGTACTAGTCACCTGGATCCCGTTCCGGCTCTGGCTACGGTTCCGACTCCCCCCGGACACGCCCATGTCCCAAATGTCCAATTCAGAGTGCTCATCATTGGAAGAGCAAATGCGGGGAAGACTTCCATCCTGCAGAGGGTCTGCGACACAACAGAGAGTCCGGAGATCTACAGGTCTGGTCCGTCAGGTACTGGCCGTCGGGTACGTGCTCATAGCGCTCATTCCCAATGGCGGTTTCAATCTCATGGTCTATCCAGGTCAAACTCGACCCCACTATAGAGGTTGGATCCGCATATTTTTTCGGGAATCGCTGATCATGAGGATCCTGTTCGACAGCATGGCCACCACAATATTGAGGACGAACTCATCTTCACGAACCATGAGGGATATGTTTTCCACGACTCACGCGGATTTGAGGCGGGAAGTGAGGACGAGTTGAAGATCGTCCAAGAATTTGTCACTCGCAAGTCGCGAGAGAGGCGATTGAAAAATAGGTTGCATGCAATATGGTTAGTCCTTCAGCATGTTTACAGTACTGGATATAGAACCTTTCTTCTCAGGTATTGCATTCCAATGGACAACAATCGGCCATCACTCGATTTAAAGCATTTCCAAGATATTTGCCCAGATAACAATGGTATGTCTTGGCTGACGTGAAATTTTATTTTAAGGGTTGAACTGACACATGATTTTTCAAGTCCCTGTAATAGCTGTTTTCACAAAATATGATCAATTCAAGCGCGACATTAAGATGAAGTTGTGGGATGAAGGTCGTGACCCAGCGACTGACCTTGACACTGAGGTGGAAAATGTGTTCAATCAATGTTATTTAGCCAGCCTTGGCGGACACCCGCCATTTGTTCGTTTGGAGAGTAAGGATGTTTTTTAACCAATTCATACCCATCTTGATTTCTGTCCTGTAGAAATGCACAAGCACGATCAACGGTGTACTGATCTTATTGACATGACCGCCAATGCACTCAGTGGGGATGTAGTTGCCCTTATGCTCATAGCTGTACAGAGCGATAACCTCGAGCTCAGCATAAAGCAAGCCATTGAACGGTGAGTTCTCACATCTAGTGAGATAACGGCGAAGGCATGTAGTCCTATTACAGGACCCATCGTCTTCTTGAGAGGGGGGCCGGAGATACGGAAGCTGTAATAAAGGCATGCCTGATGGCTTTTCCATCGTTCTGGGTAAGTTGTCCTACCTGGTATGGATTATGACGTATTAAAAGACATGAACTCCTCAGTGTCATGTAAATCTATCCTTGCTAATCCATGCTCCACATGCTGATTTTTATCATTGCCCTCTCACTGCTCTCACGCATTATTCTATGCCCTGACTTGCCCTTCACTCTGCGATCTCCAGGAAGTGAGTGTCCCACACTCAGTTGGTTTCTTTCTATGTCCTGACAGGTCCCTTCCAATGTGACCTCCAGAGAGTGAGTGCCCCTCACTCAGTTGCTTTCCTTCTGTGTCCTGACAAGTACCTCCCGATGCGGTCTCCAGGAAGTGAGTGTCCCACACTTGGTTGCTTTTTTACTGTGTCCTGACAAGTCCCTATCGATGTGGTCTCCAGCCTGTGAGTGCACCTTGCCCGGTCACTTTCTTTCCATGTCTGACAAGTCCCTCCTAATGTGGTCTCCAGATTGTGAGCACCCCTTACTTGGTCGTTTGCTTTCCATGTCCAGACAAGTTCGTCCCAATGCGGTTTCCAGGAAGTGAGTGCCCCTCACTCAGTCACTTTCTTTTCATGTCCTGACAAGTCCTCCCGATGCGGTCTCCAGGGAGTGGGTGCCCCTCACTTGGTTACTTTCCTTCCGTATCCTGACAAGTCCCTCCTAATGCGGTCTCCAGATTGTGAGCACCCCTTTCTTGGCTGCTTTCTTTCCATGTCCTGATAATTTTCTCCTGATGCGGTCTCCAGATTGTGAGTGTTCCCTTGCTCGGACACTTTCTTTCTGTGTCCTGATAAGTCTCTCCCAATGTGGTCTCCAGAGAGCAAGTGCCTCTCACTCGGTTGCTTTCTTTGCATGTCCTGACAAGTCCCTCTTGATGCGGTCTCCAGTTTGTGTGTGCCCCTCAATTGTTTGCTTTCTTTGTGTATCCTGATGAGTCCCTCCCAATGTGGCCTCCAGGACGTGAGTGCCCATTGCCCAGGCTTTCCTTTCTGTGTCCTGACAAGTCCCTCCTGGTGCGGTCTCCAGAAAGTGAGTGTCACTCACTCACTCGCATTCTTTCGGTGTCCTGACAAGTCCCTCCCGGTGCGGGCTCCAGGAAGTGAGTACTGCTCTGTCAGTCACTTTCTTTCAGTGTCCTGACAAGCCCTTCCCAATGCGGTCTCCAGTTCGTGAGTGACCCATGCTCAGTCACTTTATTTCCAAGTCCTGACAAGTCCCTCCCGATGTGGTCCCCAGAAAGTGAGTTCCCCTTGGTTAGTTGGTTGTTTTATTTTGTGTCCTGACAAACCCCTCCCAACATGACCTCAAGTTGGTAAGTGCCTCTTGCTTGGCCACTGCCTTTCTGTATCCTGACAAGTCCCTCCTGATGTGGTCTCCAGGAAGTGAGTGTCGCATGCTTGGTTGCGTTCTTCCCATGTCCTGATGAGTCCCTCCCAATGGGGTCTCCAGCAAGTGAGTGCCCCTTGGTTGATATCTTTCTTTCTGTATCCTGACAAGTCTCTGCTGATGCGGTCACCAGAAAGTGAGTGCCCCATGCTTGGTCGCTTTCTTTCTGTGTCCTGACAAGTCGCCCCCAATGCCGTCTCCAGTTGGTGAGTGGCCCTCACTTGGTTGCTTTCTTTCCATGGCCTGACAAATCCCTCCTGACATGGTTTCCAGAGAGTGAGCACCCCTCACTTGGTTGCTTCCTTTCCATGTCCTAACAAGTCCCTCCTGATATGGTCTCCAGTTGGTGGGTGCCCCTTGCTTGGATACTTTCTTTCCATGTTCTGACAAGTCCCTCCCTCCGCCATCTCTAGTCTGTGAGTACCCCTTGCTCTGGTGCTTTCTTTCTGTGGCCTGACAAGTCCCTCCCTCTGCCATTGCCAGAGAGTGAGTGCCCCTCTGTTGGTCAGTTTCTTTCTGTGTCCTGACAAGTCCTGCCCAATGCCATCTCTAGGAAGTGAGTGCCCTTCACTCAGTTGCTTTCCTTCCATGTCCCGATGAGTCCCTCCCAATGCGGTCTCCAGGCAGTGAGTGCCCCTTGCTGAATTCGCTTTCTTTCCATGCCCTGACAAGTCACTCCTGATGTGGCTAGAGAGTGAGTGCCCCTTGCTCCATCGCTTTCTTTCCCTGTCCTGACAAGTTCCTCCCAATGTGGTCTCCAGGAAGTGGGTGCCCCTTGCTTGGTCACTTTCTTACCATGTCCTGACAAGGCCCTCCTGATGCGGTCTCCAGGAAGTGAGTGCCCCACACTGTGTTGCTTTCTTTCCATATACTGACAAGTCTCTCCTGATGTGGTCTCCAGTTCGTCAGTGCCCCTTTCCCAACTGCTTTCTTTCTGTGTTCTGACAAGTATCTCCCGATGCGGTTTCCAGGAAGTGAGTGCCCCTTGCTCAGATGCTTTCTTTCCCTGTTCTGACAAGTCCCCCCCCCCCCGATGCGGTCTTCAGACCGTGAGTACTGCTCACTTGATTGCTTTATTTCTGTGTCCTGACAAGTCCCTCCTGATGTGGTCTCCAGTTGGTGTGTGCTGTTTGGTTGGTTGCCATTTTTCTGATCCTGACAAGTCCCTCCCAATGTGGTCTCCAGCATGTGAGTGCCCTTTGCTCATACTTTCTTTTCATGTCCTAATAAGTCCCTCCCAATGTGGTCTCCAGCCTGTGAGTGCCCCTTGGTTGGTTGCTTTCTTTTCATATCTTGACAAGTCTCTGCCAACGCGGTCTCCAGGTTGTGAGTGCCTCTCAATCAGTTACTTTCTTTCTGTGTCCTGACAAGTCCCCCTGATGTGGTCTCCAGGCAGTGAGTGCCACATGCCTGGTCACTTTATTTTCCTGTCCTTACAGGAAATCTTCCCATTGCGGTCTCCAGGAAGTGAGTTCCCCTTGGTTGGTCACATTCTTTCCATGCCCTGACAAGGCCCTCCCAATGTGGCCTCCAGTTGGTAAGTGTCCCTTGCTCAGTTGCTGTCTTTCTGTATCCTGACAAGTCCCTGCTGGTGCGGTCTCCAGGAAGTGAGTGGCCCTCACTTGGTTGGTTTCTTCCTGTGTCCTGACAAGAACTTCCTGATATGGTCTCCAGGAAGTAAGTGCCCCTTGCTCAGTCACTTTCTTTCTGTGTTCTGACAAGTCCCTCCCAATGCACTCTGCAGGACGTGAGTGCCCCTCACTCAGTCACTTTCTTTCCATTTCCTGACAAGTCCCTCCCAATGTGGTCTATAGAGAGTGAGTGCCCCTGCTCAGGCACTTTCTTTCCATCTCCTGACAAGTCTCTTCTGATGCGGTCTCCAGAAAGTGAGTGCCCCTTGCTCAGTTGCTTTCTTTCCGCATCCTGACAAGTCCCTCCTGATGCGGTCTTCAGTTTGTGAGTGTCCCTTGCTTAGTCACTTTCTTTCCATGTCCTGACAACTCCCCCCCCTCCGCAATCTCTAGTCTGTGAGTACCCCTTGCTCAGTCACATTATTTCATGTCGTGACAAGGCCCCCCTGCCATCACCAGAGAGTGAGTACCCATTGGTTGGTCACCTTCTTTCCATATCCTGATAAGTCCCTCCCGATGTGGTCTCCAGAAAGTGAGTGCCTCTTGCTCAGTCGCTTTCTTTCCATGCGCTGACAAGTCCCTCCTGATGCGGTCTCTAGGAAGTGAGTGCCCCTGGCTCCATCGGTTTCTTTCTGTGTCCTGACAAGTCCCTCCTGATGCGGTCTCCAGTTGGTGAGTGCCCGATGCTCGGTCGGTTTCTTTCCATGTCCTGACAAGTCCTTCCTGGTGTGGTCTCCAGGGAGTACGTACCCACCACTCGGTCGCTTTCATTCAGTCTCCTGACAAGTTCCCCCTGATGCGGCCTCCAGATGGTGAGTCTGCCTTGCTCCATCGCTTTCATTATGTGTCTTAACAAGTCCCTCCCAATGCACTACAGGGAGTGAGTGCCCCTTGGTCCGTCTTTTCTTTCTGTGTCCTGACAAGTCCCTTCCGATGTGGCCTCTAGATGGTGTGTGCCCCTTGCTCAGTCATTACTTTTCTGTGCTCTGACGAGTCCATCCTGATGCGGTCCCCAGGGAGTGAGTGCCCCTCACTCAGTCGCTTTCTTTCCATATCCTGACAAGTCCCTCCCAATGCCGTCTCCAGTTTGTGAGTGCCCCTCGCTTGGCTGCTTTCTTTCTATGTCCTGACTTCCTTCCTGTTGCGGTCTCCAGGGAGTGAGTGCCCCTTGATTTGTCGTTTTCTTTCTGTTTCCTGACAAGTCCCTGTCGATGCGGTCTCCAGTTGGTGGGTACTCCTTCCTCGGCCGCTTTCTTTCCGTATTCTGACAAGTCCCTTCTGATGTGGTCTTCAGGAAGTGAGTCCCCCTTGCTCAGCCGCTTTCTTTCCGTGTTCTGACGAGTCCCTCCCAATGCGGTCTCCAGCGAGTAAGTACCCCTCCATCAATTGCTTTCTTTCCGTGTCCTGACAAGTCCCTCCCGATGTGGTCTCAGGGAGTGAGTGCCCGTTGCTCGGTCGCTTTCTTTCCATGTCCTGACATGTCCCTCCCGATGTGGTCTCCAGGTTGTGAGTGCCCCTCACTCGGTTGCTTTCTTGCTGTTTTCTGAGAAGTTCCTCCCCATGTGGTCTCCAGGTTGTGAGTGCTCCTTTCTTGGACTATTTCTGTCCATGTCCTGACAATTCCCTCCCTCTGTGGTCTCCAGTTGGTGAGAGCCCCTTGCTCGGCCACTTTCTTTCCGTGTTCTGACAAGTCCCTTCCTATGTGCTGTTCAGGAAGTGAGTGCTCCTCATGATCTTGCCTTCTTTCTGTCTTCTGAATGTCTCTCTCTACGTGCTTCTCAGAGAGTTAGTGCTACTCGCGAGCTCGCTTTCGTTTCGTGTTCTGACAAGTCCCTTCCTCGGTACTTTTCAGTTTGTGAGTGCTCCTTCATCTCCTATGTTTCGGGATCCTAATGGGTTTCTTCCTCTCTGTGCTTGCAGAAAGTGAGTTTTGCTCTTTTATTTTGATTTTTTTTGGTCTCATTTATTTTTTCTCGGAACTGAAGTCGCTATTCAACAAACTGACATCGTTTTACTCCGATGTACTGTCATAATTTTTCTGTTCCATCTTGATTTTGCTAATGGACGTTTAGCCTCGTCTTCATATATCTCTCAATGACCCAAATCACACTATGATTGGTACATCCCCACTGTCGGCACCTATGTCTTCTAACTTCCAAAATAGCCACAGTTCTCATTTTGGAGTATGCCTGCATTCTTTTTGCCTCGCCGTCCCGTCCGACTCGTGAAGAGATTTTGGATACAGCTTGTTTCCAATTCATATCTTCCGACACTCATAATGCGGTCAATCGGCCGTTTCTGCAACTTTCTACTCAACAACTTACAGAATTCATCCTTATGCATCGTCTTCGTTAGTTGCTCTTCCTTCCCCCTATTCACGTTTTCGTCTTTGTATTTTACGTCTCTGAATGAGCCTGAATGGTCTCTGGAATAAACACCGATATAGTGACTCCTAAAATCCGAGACATTATGTTGTTGTGGGACGAATGCAAGTGAACGGTCGATGGCATCGAGCATCTATGCTGCGTAGGGGCACAGATCGTTTAACTGAAGGTCAAATACATGATGCACCCAATGGAGGTTAAAGCCATATCTTTGAAGTCGTTCGGGTCACCAGTCGCGGTAGAGTAGCGAATGTGAATGAACGTTAATGAACTCGCACTCATCGTTATGGACGCAGTGATCAAGGGGCTTTGTTGGGACTGCCGAGCCGAGCCCAAAGTTATCATGGAAGAGTCTGGACAAGCCTGTGGGTGCGGAAGGGGCCAGCCAGCCTCATGTGAAGACACGTTGAATGACAGACGCACTCTACGCGCTTCAGGGTCTTGTACTACCTACGTGGAATACGTTGCAGGACAAGATGGTAGCGGATACTGTTGGTCGCCTCCTCTTCTGGGGGGCGGTGTACTGACCAGTACTGACTAGTACTGACTAGGCATCCGCAGAGCGGACTCCTGGAAACGGGCAGACAGGGCCCGCAGGCGGGGTAGGCAAGGGGGTAGGTCTCCCTCAGCTTCATCTCCAAGATCATGATCCTGGTCCTCATACGGTTGAAACGCAGTTGCAGAAGTTACATTGCTCAAAGAAGGTATGGGAGGGACGTTGAGATCAGAAGTGCTGTAAGACGGGCCAGGCATAAAAGCAACCTGTTGCTGCTGAAAGGCGGGGGGTGGCGTTTGGAGACATCACGTGAGGAGGATGACGAGAAGGGGTCGTAGTGTGTCTTTCGTGGTGAATTGGTGAGGGAGATTGCCCGTATGGCGCTGCGTAAGGGTCGGGCCCACGGGTGGATACGTGAACAACTCGATCGGTAGGTATTCTTGGTCGTGTGGTGGGTACCCGGTACCCCGTTGAAAGAGGACATTGTTGATTATGTTGGGAATGTGAGAAAGGATCTTGGGCGTAGTTCTGTTGGTCACATGAATTCGTCGCTGGATAGGGAAAGTATCCGTCGTTGTAGTGCCCGTACCGGCCTTCATTTGGCTAAAAACGCAAGATGAATGAACATAAATGCACGGAATAAAGGAAAGACAGACCTCTGGGTAGCGAGACATGATAAAATGGACTGTTGAAGGAAACAAAGAAAGGCTGTGGTGTATTACAGACAAAGTTAAGGCCAAGGAAGGACATTCAGTGCAATTGTATGTGCCGAATCGTCCAGATTGACACCGCCGTGTGACTGCGCTACCACAGCTATTCGCCCTTTTGTGCGTGACACAAGCCTTGTACTCTACCGACGCTGTCTTAGTTGCATGTACGGTCAGCCTCTAGGAAGCACACAAAATTGACTTGGTCAACAACCGATGTTTTTATCAAAATGGAAGTTCCCGAGTGTGGCCAGGCCGGCCGTTCTTATCGCACCGCTTTTTGCGCGGGCATTCCTGCATGCACACGACGACCAAGCTCCCGTTCATATTCGCCAACTCAGGATCGGACATCGCACCGGCAATCTCTGTGTTCCCCACAACGTAGGCCGTGTGTTGGTGAGCAAGCTAGAACCGGTGAGTGAGATCGGGAGCGAGGGAGGGTGATTGTAATTGTGATATGAAGTAGAGCCCAACTGATAAAGCCCTCTGTGGTGAGTGGCTCGGCGCGCTCGATGTGCTCAGCTCGCGCCGCCAGACGCCGCTCGAAGGCGTCGGGGTAGATTATGAAGGTTTGTTTTGTGGGGGCTCGGCATTGGATGGCATGATTAACTCGCTGGCACAGTTGTCGTGGTGCGAGGAAACTGTGGTTAGTGGTGATACAAGTTCCGGACTTCCTCCTGCCGGAGATTAACCTTGCTTTCAGTTGCAGGTGAACCGTGAAACATTTACATCATTACCGTGTCAGGCACTACGTCTTCAGAAACGAAGCTTGATTCCTCATGGTCACAGAGTGTTGACAAATGTACAGAATCAGCGCATTTGGTCTTGTCCACACGCTCACCGCTCCCAGGACGAGGCCCCTTTCACCACCTCAGGCAGAGAAACTACCCTTCAGATAGCTGGGCACAGCGGCCACGTGCTCCTTCGCCCACCTCGCCGTCTCGTGTTCTCGTGTGTCGCGTTAAGAAGTGGGTCTAGGGGCTGTAGCGCCCACGTAGGGTCAGGCGAGACGACAGCCGCAGCCGCGATCGACAAATACGTGTGATAAGGATCTACATCGCCACAGCGAGCGAGCAAGTCGTATTAGATGTCGCGGTGAAGCGAAGGACAGCACCGAGGAGGGGAGGAGCCAGCTCACCAGGATGTTCGCCCAGTGCTTTGCTGTCCCACCAGACTTGTACTGGCATTGCGCGAGATAAGCGCCGAGCGCCCGCGCATCGAGCAAGTCTCCCGCGCCAAGGATCTAATCTACAAAGAAGGGGGGGGGCACGTTGGGCGTCCCATAGGAGCAGCTAATGAGTCTCACACACGCAAACACAGCGGGAGAGAGTGGTGGAAAGATTGTTCGTACGGCGAGAGCAGCCCCACACCAGAATCCGTAACACGCATCGGCGAGCTTGTTCGTGCGCCCCGCGAAGCCGCCGCAGGACTCCGCCTGCGTGTGCAGCATCCAGCGCACCGTCGCACGCCATTCGGCGCGTCGTAGGCGCGCAGTACGTCGGCCCACCGAGCGACTCGCCCTCCGGCGTCTGTCCATATCCGCTTTCGTACGTCTGGTATGCGCGCGCCCCGTTTAGTATCAGTGTTTTTTGGCTGAAGGGAAAGGGGAGGAGGAATGGATAGACACACGCACCCGACGGCGTTGGGTGTAAGACAGAACGCGCAGAAGGTCAATGAAGGACCAATCCCCGAGCAGCGCGCAAACGATAAAAGCGCAATACGTCATGCGCAGCATCACCCGCCCCAGAGACCGTCTAAAATCTGTGCGCACGGCCGAGTCAAGCTCTGGCTCGTCGCGGTCCAGGGGGAAATACGCAAGTGGGAGGAGGAGGGAGGGAATGAAGTGCGTACGCGCCCTCCATCGACATCCTGGCACGCGCCAACCGGACGCGCGAGCGCGGCGCGGTCTAGCTGCGCATAGTCACCCCTGAGCACCGCAAGAGCGAGAAGCGCGCAGTAAGTCATGATCAGATGGGGCGAGGCTACTCGCGACTGCTGCCACTTTCCCGCAAGGAGCGCCACATCACAGAGCGTCCGGGATACGTCACTTATCGAGAGGGGGAACGGAATGGGAGTTTTGTGATCAATACGATGATCTTGGGAATTGAGGGTGCAAAGCGGGCGTGTGAGGAAGAGGTGAAGGGAAGGTGGGCAGTGCGAGGAACTTGGCGAGGAAGACCTTTCAAGTCGGCTATGTCTGCTCCAGGGCTACCCCTAACCCTACCTACGGAAACAATTGAAGGACCGTTGAAGGTAGGTGGACCGCACGTGGCAAGAAGCTTTGTAATACTAATTTTTATGGTCATATTTGTGTTCTACTCGTTAAACCGATTTTAATGATATATATATGTTATATAAAATACGGAGAACGTGGTAACATGAGTGCTCGCTGTCGGAGACGATGAGCTCGGTGTGTGGGTGGTGATGAGGACATGAGGACGCGTCGTCAGAGGCTGCCGAGGGACGGTGCACAGGCGAGAGGACTCTGGCGGATTATGTGGTTGGTCTTGGACTTCCGGCTAGCCGGCTCTGGGTTTCCGAGAGGGGCACACATGCGGTGCCAAAACATTTGATAGGTGAATTTGTCATCATCAGATTCGTATTCTACTCATAAAAACAAATTCAATGATATATAATATGTTATATAAAATATGAATTGAAGGGTAATATGTGTGCTCGCTGTCAGGCACGACGAGCTCAACGTGGAGGCGACGATGACGCGTCGTTGAAGGTCGTCGGAGGTTGCCGGAGGTGTGGGAACTCCTAGAGAAGTCACTTAGACACGAAAGAGCACGAACAGAACACGTGACAAATCTCCGAAAAGCTGGGTACTGCGGGATATTGCTGGGGGCTGGGGAGCTCAGGAACCTCTCTATTCAGGCAGGCGAATGTCACCAACATTCGCCTGTCACATTGACAGGTTAAGTGTGACACTTAGGTGGTTCACTTGCAGCTGAAGCAAGGTTAATCTCCGGCGGGAGGAAGCCCGAAATTTGTATCAGCACCAACTACCGCCTCCTCGCACCACGACAACTGTACCAACTTTTTTCACCCAGGGACAAACAAGCCAATCATGGCATCCAACGCCGAGCCCCCCACAAAACAAACCTTCATCATCTGGGCACCGGACTACCCCGACGTCTTCGAGCAACGTCTGGCCGCGCGAGTTGAGCACATCGAGCGCGCCAAGCGGCCTACCACAGAGGGCTTTATCAGTTGAGCTTTACTTTATATCACCATTACAACCACCCTCCCCCGCTCCCACTTTCACTCACCGGTTATCGCTCGCTCACCCGCACACGGCCTACGTTGTGGGGCAAACAGAGATCGCCGGTGCGATGTCCGATTCCGAGTTGGCGAACATGAACGGGAGCTTGGTCGTCGTGTGCATGCAGGAATTCCCGCACAAAAAGCGGCGCGATAAGAATGTGAACCCTC
>Ga0307510_10009269_pt1 | contig 11734 bp, 10 predicted proteins | sample 12_EM_MG_FD_207224 | JGI IMG/M metagenome (GOLD analysis project Ga0307510, IMG submission 207224) | Populus trichocarpa ectomycorrhiza microbial communities from riparian zone in the Pacific Northwest, United States - 12_EM | ecosystem: Host-associated > Plants > Roots > Unclassified | place... | reverse complement strand
ATAATCTTTTCCGAAAGCTAGTATTCTCTAGATGCTGGCAATGTCAGCAGGATGCTCAACACTACCCTCACGCCCATGGAGCAAGGAATCCTGGTGCTCACTTGTGGTTCACCTATACTTCCGCCTCTAGGTTAGCTCGTTTGATTCAGTTGGACATTATGAGTCGTTAGCATGAGAGCACGTATCGGAATGAGAAGTTCTCCCTTCTAAGTTGTACAATGGCGATCGAACTCGTGAGTACTGTTTACTCTTCGCGTTTCGTTTCATTTTACATGCGTCGTTTGGTGATTCCGTAGCTTTTGTTGGCGATCGACTATGTTACTTTTAGTGGTGACGAATCACCTGAGCAGGGGAAACAGGAAAATACCAGATCGCGTCAGCTATCTTTGGGTATCTTCAGGTATCTTCCGGCATCTGAAGGCATGTTCAGGTATCTTCAGATATCTGTAGGCATCTTCAGATATATGCAAGCATCTTCAGATATCTGCTGGCATCTTCAGATATTTGTAGATGCGAGCCACACGTTAACAAAATATTGACCTGTCATATGGAATATACTGAAAGCCTACCTGTGACGCCTGGCACCCATGAAACCGGCAGAAGCCTGGCCTACGAAGCCTAGGTCTGTCTCACTTTAGCCTAGCCTAGCCTAGCCAGACCTAAGCCGACCTGCACGCTTGCGAATGCTGGGTCGGAAAGGATGAGCTTAAGAGAAAAAAAATCTCTTTCCAAGTTAGGCCCTGTTCACTGCGCCATTTTTATAGCATAAAAGTGACTTTTATGGCATAAATTATGGCAACTAAAACTTTTTATATAGGGGTGTGTTCTCTGCATACAAAAATATCATGATATATTTTTATTTTTACAATATATTTTTATAGTATAAATCCTGAGAAAAAAGTAGATGGTTAAGGGCTAGAAATAAAAACCTTTTACAATTATAATATTATCATAAAAGTTGATAACTATTATATGAGACTCTGTCAGCTTTAACAGGTATTTATTAACCATACTATGACCAAATATATGTTTTCTTGGCATGAATATTTATTTCCTGGTTGTGCAAAAGAACACCTTATATTTCTGAAATATGCTATAAATTTATTTTAACATATATGCCATTTGCAACTTTTATTGTGATATATTTATATTGTGGCGCGCCGAACAGGGCCCCAGACAATTTCACATGATTTTTCCCCGAGTTCTATCTTGGGGTTAGGTTTCTATAGAATTGCTGGAAACCCCGACGGCTAGCTATTTGCAGACGCTAGCCTATTTTGTCAATATTACATCATACACTAGGGACTAACACGTGGTTTTTAGCCATGCTAGGCGGGAGGTATAAAAGGTAGGAGTTTCCCAGCACTCTGGAAGGAGCAACCGAGTCCTTCAAACCACACTCGGGTGGACGATAATAAAATAGTCGCAATTGGCTATTACAATAGTTCGCCATCTAGCAGCTAACCGCCCAAATCCTATCGATACAGCTATGTCTCGTTTCTTTGCCAAACCGGTCAGTTTGGCCATTTTTCTCAGAGCGAGGCAACCCCCTCGCTATAGATTTCCAACTCTTGCACTCAATGGGCCCGCCGCCAACTTTCACACCACGGCCAAAGCAGCGGCAAACAGCCAAGCAGCTGGTGGTACCAAGGCTGCAGAACGTTTGGCTTCACAAGAGGAGGAAGATCGCTTGGTATGTTATCATGCAAAGAACAACTGAAGTGTCAACTAATGGCCTTTGGCAACAGCGGAGGAGGCGCGAACGCAGATCGGCAGACTCTGATGCCTCCTCGGGAGGGGTATGAATCCTATTTGTTACCATTTCCGTATTATGCAAAATATTAACATGCTCATTCTTACTAGGTGTTCGGGGTTCCTCATGAAGATCATTTCGACATTATGGGCGGCGGGTGTCCCGACACAGGGGCCCGCGGGCCGCTAACCAGTGTGGAGCATGGGCCTCGTAATCCCCCTCCTGACACTGGGGTAACCGGATCAAAATCTGAGGAGGTCTGGCATGAATCCCATGGTGGACAGAAATCTGAGGAGGTCTGGCACGAATCCCATGGTGGACAGAAATCCGATGCGGTGGAAGATGGATCCTATAGTGGAGGGGGATCTGATGTGGGGAGCGGTGGATTCGGTGGATTCGGTGGTGGATTCAGCAGTGGTGGATTCAGCAGTGGTGGATTTAGCAGTGGTGGATTTAGCAGTGGTGACTCTAGTGGTGGTGGATACGACGGTGGTGGTGGATACGACGGTGGTGGTGGATGCGATTAAGTTGCGGCAAGGCAATCCGTCTGGTCTGGAGGTGGCCTAATTGCTGGATCACGGGTGGCATATATGGTACACTAATAGACTTCCCATTAATTCAATAACAATACTTATCGGGCCGTGAAATATTTCATTAGAACTTACCCCAACAAGTTCACACACTTTTTGCCTAGAAGTTTTCTAATAGGATTGCACCCCGGCCAATCTAGGCTCATAACAAGTTGTTTCTTATCAGGGGCACAATTAGCAGACGAGAGACGCAGACAATGGCAACTTACCGTAAAAACTCGAATGGAAGAAAAATGTGCTAGGACGTTGGAATTTCCCTTCTGAGCTACGCGAGGGGAAAACACCGCAAACTCAGCCCCCAGTTGAGACAAAAGAAAAGGAATATACAAGGCGCCTTACTAGGAGAGGCAACTCCGACGTCCCAGCACATTTTTCTTCTATTCGAGTTTTTACGGTACTCTCCTTGAGGAGCAGTACCATACCGGAAACCTTGCGCACCACATGGCACGACAAGTATTATTTTAAAATGACGCAGAATACGCCCTCTTTCCAGATATTGCGACCTCCAGATTGCATTGGGCGTGATTTAGCAGGGGTAGTTTTCGATTTTTAATAATATAATAATAATAATAATACATACACCTATCACGATGTCTTGGCTAGAATCATCACTCATCTAATCTAATCTAAATCCCTTCTAAGCAGACTCCAAAGAAACCCATCGCTCTAAGCCGTAACGTCATGATATCTCATTCACAAAGTTGAAGGGTTTCAAGAAACCAGCAGACACCACCGAACACCGCATCTAATCCAATCTACCATAACCCGGAATTTCTGTTGGACGTCATGTCTTCAATAAGGGAAGGAATGACCCAAAAAACCATACGAAATATCGCTAGAGTACCCTAAGCGGATTGATATTTAATCCGATCTCTTCTTCTTAAATATCTTTCCAAACCAGGAAGCCATGCTGACCCAACAACCCCCGCGCTCCCGCTCATCGACACTGCCCTCGTCACTCCATTTTCCAGGACTGCTCACGGTTGAGCTACTGGTCTGACTGCGGCGGACAGTCCGCATACGCCGTCCTTCCACCGTTGCAACCGTCAGCACCGCGCATACCGCCACATCAACGATGTAATCGTTCGGGATTTTCCCCGTGGCTCTTGTGTTGACAAATAGTAAACTGCGGGCAAAGTCCAATTCTACCATGGTTTCGTTCGTGTCCACGTTTATCAGTTTGATGTTTCCCTTGGCGCCGAGATGGTCGAAGCCGACTTCTCCGGTAATGTCGACGAGATATGCATCGCCACCCTCCGCCACGCCCGGGTGGTAGAGGTAGTATCGTCGGCGATGGGCGTTCCACGATAGCCGGCAGCATTCGGTTGCATAGGCCTTTTGTATGGCCTCTTTAGCACGGACTTGTTGTGTTTTTGATTGTGCGACCATGGATAGAAGGCCGGTGTTGCCGTCTCTGGTGAGAGGGGTACTAGGGGACATTGCGGAGAGGACCGCTTCTTTTGGGTATATCAGTGTGATGAGGTCGTCGCCTGCCGGAGAGATTCGGCGGGAGGGTGGTTCCAGACCGAAGGTTATTACACTTATATCCATGCCGGTAGTGGGATCTCGGCGTACGAGTGTGAGCTCATTGAAGCTTTCATCTTGTGAGGTTTCGCGCATTGCATAGATCGCGTAGAACGGGTTGTTTGGGGAGGTGCCGAAAGTGAAGTGCTCGGGGAAGAATAGGGAGTGTTGGACAGGGTTTGGGTGTTCTAATGGGGCCTGTCTGAGAGGTTGTTAGAATGCTGTATCGGTCTCACGGTTATGAAATACTAACCGATACATGTTCAGAACGAATGTTTTTCCTGCTCCATTTTGTGTGCCCGGTATGCGTTTTGCACCCTGGGCCGCGGACCAGAGTCCAACCAAGTCTGCTTGTGTGGGTTCACCGTATGTAAGTGCTCGTCGCGGGGGAAGGAATGCATCCAATGTATCCGGGCGGTGCGATGTTGGGGAAGCCGGTACTTGGAAACTCGACATCGCCGCTATTGAGCCCTGCATGGACTTAGGTGAGGTGTGGTAGATTCTGTTATGATTCGGACGTTGCATGTGTAGTTCGTAAGGGTCCTCCTCTCGCTCCGGTAGCAACTCATCTTCCTCATCTCCTTCCCCGGGGACGTATACCGTTGCCGGCAAGGGAGAAATTATTGAAGCATCTGATTTCCGATACGAGTGTCTCGGACTGTAAATTGGCTTCTCATTCACTATGGGCGGTGGGATGGCAATTTCTATGGGTGAGGGGGACCGGACAAGGCTGTGACTATCACCTTGAATAATCCTTACTGGAGTTCGCGATCCGGTTGAGCCTTGTGAGAGGCGAGCAATTTGAGATCTTCGTTTCGAGCTCCGTGAAGGTGTGGAATATGGTGGGGTTGGTGGTAGACCGGGAATATATACTGGCAGAGTTACTTCCTTCCTTATGGTCTGAGGCTTCCCTGGTGGGGAATCTTGGTGGATAATGGTTGGGAAGGTGCCCACCCTCTTGAATACTGGGGTAGCGCTGGGTGGTGAAGCAGTGGGGGGATATACTCCATGCCCAGCGGTTGGCAAAGAAGCTTCCATCCTACGGAATCTCGCCGTCGACGGCGACTCCTTCTTTGGGGTTGGGATCCCTGCCGAATAGTTTCCTCGGACGGAGCCGGAGGAGCCGCGGCTAGAGGGAGTCGACACCGGTGTGAAATATCCATTGGAGGTGGAAGTGGGAACACGCCCAGACGAAATTCCAGGACTTCCCGCAACGGGCTCGTAGTAATGGCTAGACATGGCGTGTACAAATATTACCTATCAACAGTTATCAGCTCTATACCTCCTCGCTCACTCGGATAAATGAACTCACGAATCCAGATGTCTTGTCGTGCACACGAACGGACTTGCCGTAGCAGTAAGAAGACAAGCCAAAGGGAACACGTTCTCGACTCTCTCCCTCACTTATATCTCTTCGATGAAGGTCCGGTGCATCCAAAGCCTTCGGTAACCCAACACCACAATAGTCAACCACGGCGGTCAGAAACCCTAACCCTGCGGCATAGCATCAGGTGCAGACCGGCAGCCACTGAAAACGGAAATCGGATTCCAAGTGAAATACTATATGTATGGTCGACCGGTCTACCGGAGCGATCCCATGTTTGCGACCTTTCTGGTTTACCAAAAATGTATGCATATCCGCATTGGGGGGCCGGTGTCCCTGGGCATGTGGGATTGGTTAGTTGGTGATAAATCTGATTGCTCCCGGATTATGCACACTAGGGATGCATCTTATGAAAACCGTTTTTGAAAAATTTTCGAACGAACAAGTCAGTCGGGAGAGAGGTGTTATTCCGGGGTCGTTGCAAGTATGGTATGATACATTGCATCTAGGAAGGCCAAGCGAGTGATCGCCAAGATTTTGCGCCTGGACAAAATTAACCGCGTATTAACGAAAAGGAACAACTGCGGCCACAACAGCAGCACTCCCCACAGATCCTACTATGATGGAAACCAAAAAAAGAATAAACATGTAAATATATAGAAGACATAGTAGACATTAGTATTTGATCTTGAGGAATTTCTTTAGGTGGTGTTGAAAATGCATGGTGATGAGGTTGTGTTGCCATCGATCTTGAGAACGCGGTTAATTTCGTCCACGGACAATCCAGCCGCCTCGCAACCATGGATCAGCACGTTATTTCCATCCCCTAGCGAGCCACCAGCCACGTACCTAACTCAACCTAACTTCAAAAACCCCCGGGCCCACCCAATTATTTTATGCTCTTAACAGACTATACCTAAAAAAGAACTCTGCGGTCGACCTTTATCGAAGGACCTATCCTGACTATCCATCAATTATCCAGGCTTAACAAACTCAGCGAATTTCCTGCAAAATAGCGGGTCTATCGCATATTTAAATTTTGACCCGGAATCATATAGCGCGCCGCATCTCTTCCCACCATATCTCGAGCCACGAAACCTCCGAACGGTGGGATGGGGCCAATACGTGCCGCACGAACAAGTGGGATAATGCTTTCTAACACGCAGATCTCAACGGTGTAATTTTGGGACCGGGGGGTGAGGGGGTAACTAAGGGTGAATGCCCGAGAAGTCGGATGCAAGACGCCAATACAAGGTGAAGCCACGAAGAGAGCAATTAACATGTTCCTAGTGATGAATAAACTAGTGCTATGAATTCATCGAATGAGACTAGAGATGCTGCAGGGCTCGTTGGCGTGTGTATGCGGGTCCATCACCGACTCGCAGATAGGAGGATCAAGTTCATAGACTATCACTCAAAAATAGATTTATCCTGAGGATTTCCGTCAGCCGCTGGGAGGAATATCATTTTTGTGCTTTCTAACTGCGGTGGTTGCGGTGACTTACAGAGGAGACTCTCGAACCCAGGACTCGCACTGCTGCAGGACACGGCGGTAAAGCTTATATCATCCGAAAGCCGGTGAGATAACCCCTCGGTACTCAGGGCTAATTGATGGTGGAGATGGTATCATATCGCATGAGTTAGAAGGGAGGGATTCATCATCATCATCATCTGTGCGAGCGAGGTTATGGTGAGGTTTTGTGAGGGCGATAGTCCGAGACCTTGCCAGCCGGTGTGGTTCTAGGGTCGCACATCCGGCTACCGTTACCCCAATCCCAATTTTTTAAGTACAGTAGGAAGCAAAGGACGCAGGGCTACATCGGGGCTACTATAGCACTGGTCATGGCCTCGGTTGTGGTACGGGCCGCTGGTATCGGGGCATTTTTGGGCAATTATTTCGAGGCATCGGTTCAACTATATCATATTATATATTAATTATAGGCATCATTAGCCGGCCTATTTCTAGAAAATGTCCGGAAAACGTACTCGAGTCAAGTGAAGTGCGGGGTGCGATATGCTATGCAACTCCTGCCGGGATTCAAGTGCCTGCTACCGGTCTGTGGGGTGGAGCATTGGGATTTGTCTCGTAGTGTTGAAAGACTCAATTCCGATACAACCAGAGAGAACTCGCGTAGAGTCCCAATGTGGTTTTCCTGACAGAGCACGGCTCCCCGTTTCTTGTGCTATGTATGAACTGGTGCCCTCGGGTATCGAACGGTTGGGAACCACGCCCCACTTCAACCACGGTGAAGCAAGCTTGGATCGGTGGAAACTGTTAAATTAGCGCGCACGATGCCGTCTCATTCCTACCTTTGTCCATTCAGTCAGTGTGCCCAGCACTCCGGCAAACCCGACATAGAGCACGGTGGATAAAAGTACCCGGCAGGACCGTAAACAAGTTGTTGTAATGCCGGTGTTTGGTGAGAGCATCAATCTATCGTCACCGATTGGCGTCCGATAAATAGAATGAGGCTTAAATTAAGCGAGCTAATCGCATAGGATGTGGTCAATGTCAGCGGCGTTGCAGCCTTGGCAAACCCTGTGCCAAGCCCTTAAACGTCATTAGGCAACAGAGCTTGACATCAGCTCGAGGAGCGAGGGAAGGAACAAACCAACTGACGAACGCGAAACAAAGATGGCCGATAAGAATAATTACATCGCAGACTTTCCCGCGCCAGGTGTGCCGCCTCCGTTGCCACCACGGGAACTCGTTATTCCGTCGTCTCCACCACCAAGCTACTCTCTATTACCGTCGGCCGAGGATTCGTACTCCGGCTCCTACTCGCAGGGCGATTACGATCCAGCGATACAAACCCCCGCGCCACTTAAATCCCCTCCGGACTCCATCCCTAGGGGGAAGCGGAAGCTCCTTTTAGTCTACATCCATGGCTTCATGGGCAATGAAACCAGCTTTCAGAGCTTTCCCGCCCACCTTCACAACCTGTTGTCGATCACTTTGGAAGACTTGGGCTGGTACGTTCACACAAAGGTGTATCCAAAGTTCAAGACTAGATACAACATCTCCGTCGCAACCGAAGGGTTTTCGAAATGGCTTGCGCAATTTGAGAATCCGGACACGGATGTGATATTGCTTGGACACTCTATGGGGGGGATTCTGGCGGCGGAGGTCGTGTTGTTGCGGAATGAGCGGCGGGGATTCAGGCATAGGATCTTGGGGGTTGTCTCGTTTGATTCACCGTTTATAGGGATGCATCCGGGGGTTATATCTGCTGGGTTGGGGAGTTTGTTTAGGTCAGAGGGGAAGAGTCCTGTCGAGGAGGATGGTTCGGGTTCGGCTGGGGGGGTGTATGCGGGGGAAAATTCAAGTATGGCTTCGTTGTCAACGGTTCATTCTGGCAGCACGGCGGATGAGTTTTTCGATAGGAGGCCTGAGCGGAATTTCACGATTGTGCAGAGTAAGCAGGGTAAGTGCTAATAATATCCCCTCGGGGAGGTGGAGGTGCTAATGTGAGTACTAGAGGGAACTTTGGATTCGGCGCTAAATTTTATCAATAAGCACCATTCCCGGCTTACCGCGGCCACCGGGCAGTACTTGATGTCGCATCTTGAGTTCGGGTTCGTTCCCTATCCTAACCGCCCTCTTTGCCGAAATCGCTAAACTAATGGAATAGTGGCTGCCTGGCCGATGCCCCGGGACTGATTAATCGCTACAACGCCATTCGGAAGCTCGAAACTGGTGAGCACACTCCAGACGGTAAAACAGTACGGGTGCGTTTCGTAAACTACTACACATCCTCCACTGGACGCTCTCTGGATCCGCAGAAACCGGCACCGGCGGCAGTCCATCCGGAACACTCATTTGACCTCGCAGATGCGGGAGTGGAGGGCCCAGGCGGTAGCACACTACAAGAAATGACTCGGGAGACGCACCTTGGAGTTGGCCCACTCACGCCTAATGCACATGCCAGGAATCTTAGCACAAGCACTATCTCCTCTGAGGGCGGAGAAATGACGCGTCTGGATCCCGATCCTGTATCCGGTAACGGGGAGTTCTACGAAACGCAGGACAAAGGGAGATCTACCCCTGTACCTGTAATCGCGACCCAGATGAAAGAGTCTGAACCTCCGATGCCCGACCATGCTCCCCCTTCTATCCCCACTGATTCCGCCACTCCTGCACCGGCACCCCCGGTAGCCTCACCGTTGCCACCAAGACCGACGGAATTCGACTACTCGAAAATCCCAGACCCAACTGTGCGTAAAGCCGCTGAGAAAGCGGCTGCAAAGGCAATGAAGGTATGGGAGAAGAGCGTGAAAGATTACGAAAAAACGGTCAAAGACTGGGAAAAAGCTATTGAAAAGAACGAGCGGAAGAAACGCGAAAAGGCAAAGAAGGATGAGAGGAAATCCGCTACTCAACATGACCGTGAGTTGGAGAGGCTACGGCGGGAAAAAGAAAGAATGGAACGGGAGGAGCGACGATTAAAAGGCATTCCGGAGCCACCTATTTCTAGCGCGTCTGGACAGAGCGCTCCCGCCCTACAAAGTTCCGTACCAATCCCTTCCCCATCAATCTCCCCCTCTCCATCGCCAACTCCCTCGCCTGCACGATCCCTGGCCCCGGTTCGTGAAGGGGCGAAAAAGAAAAGGCGCGAGAGGAAATTTTGCATAACCCCGCACGCGCCGGACCCCTGCTGGATGAAGGTTGAAATGACGGGGGTGGATGAAGTGGGTGCGCATTGCGGGCTCTTCTTTCTGGGAGACGTGTATGAGAGGCTGGTTGGGGATGTTGCGGGGAGGATTGAAGGTTGGGTAGGGGAGGAAGGCACTAGGCGGGTATTGGAGGAGGAGGGAGGTGGTGTAGAAAGTGGCTTTGGCAGTGGTGGTTGAGAAGATGGGGTTGGGGTGGGTGGGTGATGTAGCCGAAGAAGAAAAGGGGGGTAACAGTACTGCGGACTTTTTCTTATTATATTATTCTGATTGTTTACTTGTCCATTGCAAAACTATCCGGACAACTGGGCGCCTTGATTTGCGTATTCAGGCGCAAACACGGATGTCTCGGCGCCAAGGCGTCCGGATACTTTTGGAATGAGCAAGTACTGGCTGCTGGTAATTTGATATCTCTACTCAATGAAGACTCCTGCAAACGGGGTGAGCTAGGCATTAAGTTGAATCCATTGCTACTTTATTCGCCCTGAGCGGCCATCCGCTCCTACTTCTCCCCCCCCCTACCGGTAAGGCTAAACCTCCCGCAATGCCGGGCAATTCATCACGTTTATCCCATTTGCCACCTACCCTTGGACAACCTATTGCGCAGCACGGTGGGTATAATACGTTGGCAAATGCAAAGGCAAAGGAAGTGCCCACCTGGCCCACTTCACTTCTTGGAATTTGTACTGCACGTCGTATGGCGAGGATATAATCCACAGGATCTTGTGAAAAAAATATATATCTAGCGCAAAGAGCCCTTGTTCCACATTGAGAGCATACATAACATCTTGACGTTGTCTCGTCTCGGAGGGGGGGGAGGGGGATCGACAAATGCTTGTTGTGGCTGATGGGATTTTGTGACGCGTGCTTTGTCCGAAGGAGTTTTTATGGTACGAAGGTGGTTGGAAGGTTGGACAGGAAGGGGAGGGTTGGTTAGATAGGTATGATAGCACAGCAGTGTATGTATCATGCGGTATCATAATTATCATATCATACAATTTGCCGTGCTTTCTCATCGTGTCTGGGTTATGATTTTTGAAGGTGTCGGGCGGAAAATTGTTTTTCCGTGATGGTTAGGTTTTTTTAAAATGAAATTTAATAAAATTCGGACAGTTTAAGGTAGGGTGGTCGGTGAGACTCGTCGTTTCGGAGGAGATGGCTAGTTTTTTTTCCTTCTTTGCTCCTTTTTCACCGGATTTGGTGGGGAAAATGGTGCTCTGGCTGGACATGTTTTTTCCCCGCGTTGTGGTTTGCTTTGAATAAGTTATCTGTGGAGGTGGTTGTTGTGGGCGAGAGTATGGGTATACCGGCTCCCACGTGATTGCGCCGGTAGGTTACGGTATTAAATACGTGCATGGTAGTAGTGAGTGAGGGTTAGGGTTCTACATTGCCTATTTGGAATCCTCACGTGATCGTGTAAGAGAGAAGGGTTTCCCAGCGAGTTGAGATAACGTATTGTCGGTCACGTGGATGGCCATGGGGAAAACTAGGCAGGAACATACAAAACACCGTGAACGTTCGATACCATCACACTCTAGTAGCTTAGAACTATAGGAAAAAGGGGTATTTAAGGGAGGAAAAGCGGATGAGAGAAAACAATCACCACCTCCGTACCCAGAAAATAATTGACCTTCATCACTTTTTCATTGTCCTTTATCTCATTCCGCAATTCAGCTCGGGAGCGTGTGTCCTTGGGAATTTGCCATAACCCATCAAAGAACGCCGGAGAACCCAGGAGAGACGACAGTATCATACGCTTAAAGTTCGATTAGTTAAGTTAGGAGGTGAGGTAAACAATTGTAGCCTACCCTAACCCACGCTGGAATAAGCAAATATCACAGCTAGCAAGTAAACATAGCTGTCACAGAGATA
>Ga0307510_10009268_pt1 | contig 11734 bp, 9 predicted proteins | sample 12_EM_MG_FD_207224 | JGI IMG/M metagenome (GOLD analysis project Ga0307510, IMG submission 207224) | Populus trichocarpa ectomycorrhiza microbial communities from riparian zone in the Pacific Northwest, United States - 12_EM | ecosystem: Host-associated > Plants > Roots > Unclassified | place... | reverse complement strand
TAATCGTTATGAATTATGATGGATTAAGAAGATGATGATAGTTTAGGCTTTTGAATATTGTTCCGAGGGGCACCTAGTCAGATGCAGAGAATGTGGAGCTGTTTTTTTGTTTTTTGTTTTTTTTTTATTATTATTGTCGGTAAGATTGGATCTAAAGAATGGTGAGGTCAATTTGTCGTGGTATGCATTAATTGTCATAATATGGGCATTAATGGGCCTTATCTGGCACTGAAGAAAGGTGTGTAATCGTACAGGTATGAAATGATGATCTTATCTCATGGAACAGGATAAGAAGACAACAATGAGGAACCCATAAAAACTATTCCTCGAATTCTCAATTTGACAGTGATAGATGATGAGCTTGTTTCCACACAAAAGATTTAATCTAATCTCATGATCTTATCTCTCAGGCGTTACGTTTTGTTTGATCTGAAGTTAAAAATCAAATTTTAAATAACCCGTGACACATGAAATACATAAATATAATTGATTGAAAAGATATAAATAAAAATAATTTTAAAAAGATTATTATTTTTTTCTTATCTGCAATGTATGACAGGTTAATGGACTAATTATAGATAATTATTAATATTATTTTAATACCCAAACAAGGATTGATCTATACCAAGGTTTGGGTCCTAGTTTGATTTGGGTTATAATTTAAAAGGGTTAATTTTTGTTTTTAATAATTAAAACAATACTGTTTGGCCTCTTAAAAAAATCAATGAATTTTTTATTAAGGTTTTATCTTGGATCGACCAAGATTTTTTACCATATCAAGCCAAATTAATCTTTTTTTTTTTTTAATTTCGATTGATCCAAACCTTGAGTTAGTTGAGTCCTAGGTGACCAGCTAGGCTGGTCTAGGTTTTATATCTATGTTTATTATATTATTATTAATCTGAACACTTAATATAAATTAAAGAAAAAAATATATATCTTTTTTTAAAAAAAATATAAGTTTGATAATTATATATATTAAGAATAAAACATACTTTTTTATAACTTATTTTGTCTTGGTAACTATTAAAAGTAAGATACATTATATCTTATACATCACTGCTAAATACTATTATATTTCTTATTCTATCTTGTTTATTTTTCTTTAATTTTTTTTATCTTTTCTATCATAAAATAATAATTAAACAATATCTTAATATTAAAAAAAATACACTAAACATCTTATAGTTTGATATTTTTTTTTCTTTATCTCTATTGTTCTAAAAATTATAGTTTAATTCAAATATTCAAAATTTCAAATCAATATATATATATGAGATTGTACAATATGACAGATCAAATTTCTTTGTTCTCGGAATGAAATTGATTTAACTAAAATCAAAATCTACTCTAGTTTAATCCAAATCAAAACTATGTATAAGAATCTAAGAATGTTTTTGTTAGATCTGGACCGTTCATGCCATGTCAAAATGTCATTTAAACAACAGTGAAGTGGATCACCTAGATTGTTACGAAATGATAAAGAAATAGAAGATCAAATACTCTCAGTGTGTAGAATGAAGAAACAGGAAACCTTTAAATAGGTTGTACAGTAACCAAGAAATAGCAACAGAATAACAATAATATCTCCACTACCTAAAACGTGGATTGAACTCCTATAAAATAGGTATTTCCTATGGAATAGGTCTTCCACTACTTATTGCAGATAAACTCAAAAACATAAGCAACATAATTTATTTTTAACACCTTCCCTTAAACTAATATCTGTAGATATTAGTTTAGGAATTAACAGCTGCTACTCCTTCTCTGATGACATCTTTTGAAGAGTAAAGTCTAACTAGATTTCGAAGCTTGACAAAAATTGCAGGCTTAAGAGGCTTAGTTAATATATCTGCAATCTGATCTTCACCCTTGCAGAACACCAAATCATTAACACCCTCCATATATAGATCACGTAAGAAGTGAAACCTAACGTCAATGTGTTTGCTCCTTCTATATAGTACTGGATTTTTTGAAAGCTTTATGGTGGACATGTTATCACAGTAGATTAAGGTTAAACCTTGTTGCTGGTTGTTTTGTAAGAAGTCAAGTAGCCTGCGTAACCAAATTGCTTGACTCGAAGTTGATGCTGCAGCAACAAATTTAGCTTCAGTAGTTGACAAAGCTACTATTTGTTGTTTTTTTTATGACCATGAAACAACTCTAGAATTTAACATGATCACCAATCTGGAAGTACTCTTTCTATCATCAAGGTCTCCAGCATAATCACTATCTGAAAAACCAATCAAGCTTGAGTTTCTATCCCTTTTATTCAGGATTCCATAGTCTGCAGTGCCTTTCAAGCATCGAAAAATTCTTTTTGCAGCCAAGAGGTGAGCTTCAGTTGGACACTCCATGTATCTGCTGATTAAGCTAACAACATACATGATATCTGGCCTAGTTGATGTTAAATACATAAGACTCCCAATTGTTTGCTTATAAAGAGTAGCATTCACTTTCTTTCTCGCGTCATCTTTGATGAGTTTCAAGCTGAGATCAGTTGGGGTGGAAACAGAATTACAATTCTTCATTTTGAACATGTCTAAAATCTCCAGAGCATATTTTTTATGTGAGATAAATATACCATCAGATGATTGCACTACTTCAATGCCTAAAAAATAATGCATCAACCCCAAATCTGTCATATCAAATTCCTTCATCATAGATTTCTTAAACTCATTAAACATGGATCTATCATTACCCATATAAATGAGATCATCAACATATAAGCACACAACTAACATCTTCTTATCAACTCCAGATTTAACATATAGGGTGTGCTCATAAGGACATTTTAAAAAAACCTTTCTTATTAAAGTAAACATCTATACAGCTGTACAAAGCTCTTGGTGCTTATTTCAGTCCATATAATGCTTTCTTTAATTTGTATACCTGATCCGCATGACCTTGTTTCACATATCCAGGAGGTTGATCAATGTACACCTCATCTTCCAATGTTCCATGAAAGAACACTGACTTTACATCAAGTTGATAAATAGGCCATGAGTTCTAAACAACAATTGATAACACCAAGCAAATAGTGTCCATTCTTGCAACTGGTGTAAACACCTCTTTGTAATCAATACCAAATTCTTGTTTGTACCCCTTCGCAATGAGTCGGGCTTTGTACTTGTCTACATTGCCATCTTTCTTAGCTTGGTTTTGTAAATCCATTTAACACCAATGGATTTTTGTCCTTCGGGAAGTTTGATCAATTCCAAACAGTTGTTTTTTTCAATTGACATGATCTCTTCGTCCATGGCTTTTTGTCATTTTGACTCTTTAGCAGCTTTTTTTAATGTGATAAGATCACAATCTGATAAAAATACATAATAGGAAAAAAATCATCGGATTGTTCACCAGATTGAACAACACCACTCACCTCATAATCTTCCATCCAAGCTGGCCTTCTTCTGCCTCGTTGAGATCGTGAACCCTCTTGAGCTAGTTGATCTTCATTAAGGCTCAGCTGTTGTAATTCCTGGTTTGATTGCAGGCTTTGTAGGTGTTGCTGGTGTTGCGGTTATTAGTCTGATTGTTCACGTACTTATGCTTCTTTTTCATCAAACAATACTAGTATTTGCACTTTGTTTTGTCTAATTCCAAGTGCTATCCTCCTTAAACACAACATCTCGACTGATGACAATCCTTTTTGTGATAGGATTGAACAATTTGTAGGCTTTCAAGTGTTCGTTGATTCCAAGGAGTACACATTTTTTGCCTTTGTCATCTAGCTTTTTTCTCTTCTCATCTAGAACATGTGCATACGCAATGCATTCAAACATTTTAAAGTGATCAATTGATGGCTTTCGTCCATTCCAGGCTTCTTCAGGTGTCATGTTTTGAACAACAAATGTAGGACTGCGATTCAAAATATGAATGCTCCATTTCACAGCTTCTGGCTAGAAATTCTTCGGAACTCTCATATTTGTCAATATGCATCTCACCATATTCAGAATGGTTTGATTTTTTCTCTTCGATATTCCATTTTGTTGTGGTGTGTATGCTGCAGTCAAGTGTCTTTGAATTTCATGTTCATCACAAAAATCTTGAAACTCTTTTGAACAAAATTCTCAACCACGATTTGTACGAAGAATTTAAAATGGTTCTCTCTACTTCATTCTCAACATGTGTCTTGAAGTTTTTGAATGCATTAAAAGCTTCAAACTTATCCTGTAAAAAATAAACCCATGTTTTTCAACTACAGTCATCGATGAAGGTGATGAAGTATCGTTCACCTCCATTTGATGATAGGTTTATTGGTCAACAAAGATCAAAATGTACTAGCTCCAAGATCTTATTTGCTCTCCATGATTTTCTTTATGGAAATTCTTTACGATGTTGTTTGCCAACAACACAATTTTCACACACCTTGTTGAAATGAATAATATTAGGAAGACCAATCACCATGTTTTTCTGATAAAATATCTTTAAGCCATTGACATTGAAATGGCCATAGCGATAGTGGCACAACCATGTTGAATCAATTTCCCTAGCCATAAGGCAATATTAAAGAGTCTAAATTTGCAGCGGAAACAATCTGTTTAGTGTCATTTTAGCATGAGCAACCAGACCCCTTGTAGGATCATAAACTTCACAAGCACCATTCTTTATTGTTGTCACGTATCTCTTCTCTTGTAGTTGTCCCAAGCTTAGTAAATTGCTTTTCAAATCAAGAAAATAAAAAACATTTGAGATAGTCTCAATTGTATCTTTTTTAGTTTTGATTTGAATATCACCCTTGCCCATAACATTAACTTTAGAATGATCACCAAAACTCACAGTAGTATGAAAGTCTTCATTTAGATGAGAAAATAAAGACTTACTACCACACATGTGATTACTGCAGCCGGTATCTAAGTACCAAACATCTTGCTCACAATTGTGATCCTTCGTATGGAACGCCATCAATAAAGTTTCTTCTTCTTTGTTCTCTGCAAAGTTCGATTTTTGCCACTTCTCTTTGTTATGAGGCAATTTGGTATAGCATTCAGATTGATAATGACCAAGTTTGTGACATCTATAGCACTCCACATTAGTTCTGCCAAATGGTTGTTCACGTCCTCTTCCTCTACCTCCATCTTTATTGTCTCGATTTCCTCTGCCTCGACCTCTGCCTCTACCTCTTCCTCTCATGTGTGAGGATTCAGTAAAGGTAGAAACCTTTAAAGCATGCTCCTCTATGATGGTGCTTCATCTCATCTTCTGCTTATGTACTAACAATGAGCTCTGAAGTTCATCAAGAGAAAAAGCTTTTATATCTTTAGATTCTTCGATTGAGCAAACAACATAATCATACTTTGACGATAAGGAATGTATAATCTTTTTAACAATTATAGTATCGTCCATTTTTTCATCATGAAATCGCATTTTGTTTGATATCCCCATGGTCTTTGCACAATATTCGGTGTCTGATTCTCCATCCTTCATTTGTAAAGTCTCAAAATCTCTCATGAGAGCTTGCAATTGTGAACGTTTCACCCTTGAAGAGCCTTGATATTTCTTCTTCATGGAATCCAATATTTGCTTGGAAGTATCTTTGCTAAGAATTGTTTCCAAGATAGAACGATCAATGGCCTGAAATAAATAATTATTTGCCTTCAAATCTTTTAATTTCAAGCCGCTCAACTCAGTAGTTGTGCTTCTATTAAAATGATCCCATTTTATGGTTCTGCTATCCCAGAATCGACCACCTGTCAGTACTCTTTTGATCGTAAGAAATTCTCCATTAGCATGCTCCAATGATTATAGTGACCATCAAAACGAGGGATTGTTGCCTGCATAAAATTTGTCTCTGAAGCCATCGTATTTTTATTTCTGCAAAATAGAGAACAATTAATAAAAAGAAAGTTGTTGCTATTGTGGACTATTTGGTGGACACTGTTTTGAGACTCTCACACTTTCTCTTCTATTTGTGGCTTTGATACCACTGTTATGAAATGATAAAGAAATAGAAGATCAAATACTCTTAGTGTGTAGAATGAATAAACAGCAAGAGGTTGTTCAGTAACCAAGAAATAGCAACAGAATAACAATAATATCTCCACTACCTAGAACGTGGATTGAACTCCTATAGAATAGGTATTTTCTATAGAATAGGTCTTCCACTGCAGATAAACTCAAAAACATAAGCAACATAATTTATTTTTAACATAGATTTACCTCGTTTTCTGAATGAAGTTTTCCGAGCAGCTTTGATTCACCCAGATTTAACTCTTTATGTTTTTCTTTTAAATTTATCTCATAACATTAATCAAGAAATTGCTTTGAAATTTGATCAAAGTGATTACTTATTTTCTTTATTCTTGACCTTCTCTCTCTGACTTCCCTACTTTTCTTTATTTTTACTCTGTTTTACTCGTTGATTTACATTATAGATATCTTTACAGAGTTTCTAGTACAAGTATTTATTACTTAGAAGTTAAATGAGGAGTTTTTGTTTCAATATCAAATTAGTATTTTTATTAATTTTTTATTTTATTTTATATGCTTGGATATCTATAAATAAACACTTTATGTATACATTGAGATTAAAATGTATTATTGATTGAATAAAATAAACCCTAGTTTTCTTTAAAATCAAATGTGTCACTATTGTTTCGGTGATTTTGTTGGTTGTTCTATATGTATAAAAAAATGTATTTAATATTTTTATATTTTAAAAACTTTAATGAATGGACAAACAATTATTGAATTTGAAAATCTCAATGATATATCAAATACCAACATTGTGTGGTGTTTTTTAAAATTATTTTCGTTTGAAAATATATTAAAATAATTTTTAAAATTTTTTGATATCATCACATTAAAATTATAAAAAAAACACTAAAAATACAATAATTTAATATTTTTCAAGATAAATATATTTAAAAAGATATTTATAAATATAAATTACCACACTCTCAAACAAATTGATAACAAGCCCAACAAATTCATAACAAGCCCGTCATAGACAGGCCGAACCCTATAAACTATGTTAACTAGCAATCTGTAACTCATGTTTACAACATTGATTCTCGACAGAAAATGAAGCTTTTTACATCATCCTTTCTTGGTGTGATTTTGCACTCTTAGAAGTAGCTTCAGTGTCATACATCTTTTCAAAAAATTTCACACAAGCATCAATCTATACCTAAAAAAACCAAGTCCTTTACACCATGTTCTAAACCATGATGCCCAATCAGTGAGATTTCTTCCCTTAATCATAGCAGTTTCTTGTTTCTGATCTCAACCTTGTGTGTTCCATCTGCTGCATCACGGTCAACGCTAGCCATAACTAGTCTCTCGTTTTTGGTTCTTGGCCTCATTGGTTCTGATAGAGTGATAGCTGCTCTAGCGATTTCTTTCTACGTTACACTACTTGGCCTCGATCTTCAAGCTGCAGCGTCCAGTCCTTTCTGCTTCTTGAGCTGTTCCTTGGCCTCCATCAAGGCCCTGCCCAGTTCTTCATCCTCCGGGGCTTCGTTTTGCAACATCTCATAATCTTTGATTGAAACTTCCCATTTTCCCAACTATTTCAATGAAGCAAACATTAGACATTATCAAACCAAATTTGACATCATCTAAATTTCTGTAAAAAATAAAAAGCTACATCACATTTCAAAACATGCTGCACAAACTAAATATAGTCACCTTTGCATAGCAATCAGCTCTTCTTAGTCTGGCCTTTGCGTAACCTGGGCGCACAGTAAGGGCAGCGTTGCAATCCTCCACCGCTTTTTCATACTGGCCAAGCTTGGACCGGCAGGCAGCTCGATTGCACAACAACACTGAGTTGAAGGGATCATGCTCAAGTCCCTCACTATATGCATTACATGCCTCATAAAATTTTGCTGCCTTAAAAAGCTGATTGCCATGTGATCGAGCTGCAGCTACAGCTTTAGCCTTTTTCAGCACCGTATATGCTTCCTTGTTGTTAGAATCAAGCCTTGTTGCTCGTTGTGCCGTGGCCAGAGCATCATCAAATCTGTTAATCCAGAGGTTAAAAGCTTTATTAACTCGATAAACAATAAGGACAATTAACCGATGCATTCCTTCAATTATATTGGACTAAATTAAATGGTTAGCGAATAAAAGCTGGCATTAATTATTTCAATTAGACAGGCTCAGTTATAGTCAAATATATGTTTTGGCTCGAACGTGAACCCCATTAATAGTAGTCAACAATAGAAACCTGTCAAGTTCACGTGAGAAGTGTTCAGCATATCATTAACAATCTATAAGAAGATTTTTGAAAAAAGCTGTGTTATTTCGTAAATACTTTTTACATCAGTTTTATTTTGCTAATTTTTAATTTTCTATACTAATAAGCGAAAATACCAGAGAAAAGCATGTCTTTTGTTATATATAAAAAAAAAAACCCTGCTTTTACCATAAAAGCTTAGGTTCAAAATCAAAGCATTTAACCCAAACAATCATTAGGGAATAGTTGAGCAAGTTGGTGACTGGTGGGTAAGTGGTCAGATTTTTCCTTGACTTTGTATGTATTTTGGTTCCACTTTTTACCAGCAAAAATATGCCTTTTGAGCTGTTCCTCAACACCAGATTACAGTCGTTCCTTTCTTTTAATTATTTATGAGCCTATGCAATCATATACTACGCTCTCATGCAGATTCACCTCTAATGCAATTCTAATAATGTGTGACTATGTAACACAGATCACTAACCTGCCAATAGCCATGTCAACCTGAGCTCGTACCATCAACAAATTTGCATTGCCAATGCAATTCTAATAATGTGTGACTATGTAACACAGATCACTAACCTGCCAATAGCCATGTCAACCTGAGCTCGTACCATCAACAAATTTGCATTGCCAATTGGACCAAAAAATTGTGTACAGGCATCCACATCAAAATTTGGACCCTTTTGCAATGCTTCGTCGGCCTCTTGGTGCCTATGAAGCTTTATCAAGGCCTCAGCTTGCAATGCATATATCTATATTAGACACACAACTAGTTTAGCAAGCACGGCGGTATTTAATATTTGAACGTGTTCAATGAAAACTAGGTGGATTACTTGCAGTGCTGAATCTGACCCAGCAGATATGGTAGCCGCAGTCTCCTTGATCAAGGTGTTCCAATCTCGATGTCTACGAGCATCAGTGCACTTGCTGAGATGGGCTTGAAGAGCTTGAGCGTTTGAAATGTCAGCATGATCAGCTTCTGGCCCTGCGCGTTTGTAGTGATATATAGCCTTTTCTGCCTCGCCTAATCTATGAACACATAAAATTTTCACCAATGGAAAGAAGAAACACCGTATAAAATTAGCACATGGCACTAAATTGAATTAGAATCTCCGGGCAATTAATGGTATTTTTTTTTTTTTTACCTGAGATGCAAGTTTGCTAAACGATGATGAGCTCTATGATAATGGGGTTCGATTCGAATGGCTTCTCTGCACTCGAAGACTGCCTCCAGAAGTTTACCTAGAGCTGTTAATGCCGCACTTCTGTTGCTCCGATAAGAAGCCTTGTTAGGATCAATCGAGATTGCTGCATCATACAAAGCCAATGCCTCTGCAAAATTCCCATTCTTGTAATCCTCATTACCCATAATTTTAAGTTGCTCAGGGTCCATTCTAGTAGAGAGAGCCCTGCATAAAGACCCTGCAGCAGGCTGCGCACCTACGTTTGGTTTCTCTTCATTCTGTTTCTTCACTACATTTCCCATTACACTATTAGGGTATTTCCCATTAGGAGTTGCAACCTCTTCTCTTGCGGTCTTAGGAAGGTAATCAAGAACATCACGAGAAGTCGTATTTCCTCCACCCCCTCCCTGCCTCAAGTTACCTAAATTGCCAAGGAGCATCACATTGCTGGATGAAGCACGAACAAGCGTGCTGCTTCCTTTAGATTTCTGATGATCAGAGATATAGCTTTCGAGCTCACCTGAAAGACCAACTGCCTCCTTAGGAACCCTCCTACCATGTTTAACATAAGCATTTTGATTACCGTAACCTTGATTTTGATTGGCATGACCTTGATCAGATGATATTTTGGTTGCGTCCTCGGGAAGTTTTCTACCGTAGTTTTGGTTCTTTGAAGGAGGGATCTTGGGATGCATGGGAGCTTTTGTGATAGATTTTCGCTGCTCTTCTGCTATGCTAGACGGATTGCCTAGAAATGCAGCCTCATCTGAGCCACTCCTTCGCCTCTTCGGCGTGCTAGGTGTTTTGGTGAAATTGGCTGCATTCATTGTACTAATTGAACCTGTGGATGTTGATCTTCTTGGCCAAAAAACTCTTTGACCAAAAACCGCTGAAAATAGGCCGCAACCTGCAGATTTCTTTTCGGGCGACAAGTCTCCCATATTCTGTGATGACCTTTGAGCCTCTCTCCTCGAGTCTTACAGGTAATGCAGCTTTTATGGTAGAGAAGGTTGGCACATTTTTAAACCAACAAAGACACAGAACATTGCTAGCTATTTAGCTATGAAAACAATATTGAAACATTATGATGGAGAGACATTGAACACAAATTATCCATCAGAAATGAGAGATTCGAAGTATAAATACATATATATCATGGGCTTTGCCAGTCAGGAAGATTGAACCCTGCCTAAATCCAGGAAAAAAGAAAGAGAGAATGAATGGACGTGGGGTTTGAAAATAGCTAGCTAGCTCCAGGAGATGGATTGGAAGGGCCCCTGAAGTGGCTGCAAGGACATAGAATCTCTTTGATTTCGCTCTCTTTCTGTTACAGACAAGACATGAAATGGCATGATGAATGTGGGGGGAAAATTTGTAAATTTCTTTAGCAAAAGGAGCACACTAATTTACAGTTGGTATAGTTTTATTAAACTTTAAAAGGGGGAAGATGGTCTTGATTGTTCAATTTTTTGTTCTCTTTTATTTCATGTTTTGTGTGTGGTGGAAAAGGGGGGAACCAAGAGACCCGGTCTTTTACCAAACGTGGATCTCTAAATTTTTAGCAAAGAAAAGAAGTGTATTTCCTTGCCTTTGCCCTACATTTGGCATGAATATTCTTAAAATACTCTTATATTTTTAAAAGAATTTAATTTTTTTATTTTAAATTAATTTATATTTTCAATCATTTTAATATACTAATATCAAAAGTATATATTTTTAAAATATTATTTTAATACATTTTCAAACAAAAAATACTTTAAAAAATAACCTCTATTATACTCAAAACCAGGAAATGTAAATAAAAAAACAAATAAACGAATAATTTGTACCTAGACAAGTTCTGCAGTGTCTTGCGTGTTGATGCAATACATTGTATGTGATTGATATGGATTTGAAAAACGTTGGATTGGATTAATTTGCTCAAAAATAATTGCAAATTCCTGTAATCAGAGCAAAACTTTGCCGTGATTTGTTTGCCCCAGCCCACAGAAAGGCACGGACGTAAAAAAAACCAATAAAATTACATATGGGTGAGAAAAAACCTAAAAAATTAATTAAATTAAGAAAATAAAAAAATAATTGAAAAAATTAAATTATAAAAAAAAACCGATTAAATTGATTAAAATTTTGAAAAAATCAACCGGTTCGGTTCGGTTTTGGTTTATTAGCCTGAAACCGAAAAAACCGAATCGAACTCAAACTGAAAAAACCGGAAAAAAACTGAGTCAAACCGGAAAAAAACGGAGCCAAACTGAAAAACCGAGCCAAACATGTTTGAACCGATTTTTATCTAAAAAACCGAACCGATCTGAAACCAATTGGTTTAAACTAGTTTTGATTTTTTTAAAAAAAATTAATTTAATTA
>Ga0307510_10009266_pt1 | contig 11735 bp, 7 predicted proteins | sample 12_EM_MG_FD_207224 | JGI IMG/M metagenome (GOLD analysis project Ga0307510, IMG submission 207224) | Populus trichocarpa ectomycorrhiza microbial communities from riparian zone in the Pacific Northwest, United States - 12_EM | ecosystem: Host-associated > Plants > Roots > Unclassified | place... | reverse complement strand
ACCCACTCTTTTTTCCCCCCCCCCCCCCCCCCCCGGCCCCTTCCCCCTCAATTCCGAGAAATCGATAATCGGGCTTGTCAAAGTGTGATACCAAACAACCAATTATATCGTGTTGATATCCTGTTCCCAGGGACTAATGCCCCTAACTCTGTAATTTCCCGGCCACCGTTGCGTACTGTACCTCCCCGCCGAGGGGAGGTTTCCCCAGAAACGAAGGGGGCCTGAGTGAGGGTTTGATGGGATAAATGTTACACAAGGGCATCCTACACCAATATGGATATATTGTTGGCGATTCTTGTGCGCGCTTGGTCGGATATGGGCCATCTACAGTATGCTCCAGGGGATATGTTCGCAATGTGCGCATCCGTTCTACTTATCAAGATGAGCCGTAGGGTGTTCAACCAGTCTATAACGGGGAAAGTAAGGGTCACAATCCAACTATAGTCGGGTGGGACATTGAATATTGTATACATCCAACCGCTTTTCCCAACATTCCACACCAAACTTCACTCGGCGAGAACAAAAATAGAAAAACACCAAGCCCCGAACAGCATTTATTTATTTTAGAAAAAAGGGAAGAGAGTAGTGGAAAAGAGAAAGAGACAGAAGGAAACAATCATAACGCAAATCCAACGATTTAGTCAGTGTTAATGATGGTCTTGAAAGTCTCGGTCTTTCCTGGTCGCTCCTTGACCTTCTCCTGCTTGGCACAACCCAACTTCTGCTCCGAAAAGGCCTTGGCATATGGGTTGAGCCGGAGAAGTATCTGTCTGTTTTTGAGAGGGTTCTTCTTGAGGACGCCGGCCTTACCCCCCCTCTTCTGCCTTTTTCCTCCTTTGGCGGGCCTAACGACGGCCTGGACTTCGGCAGAGTTGATGAGACGGCCGATGTCGGCATTGAAGACAACGTTCGAGGGGAGGAGGTAGTCCTTTTTCAACTCTGAGGGTGTTGCGGTGGTGCCATAGACGGTGTTGAGAGCGTTGAAGGCAGACTCAGTCCAGACGACGAAACGTCCAAGATGCCCACCAGGAGCGAGCTGGAGGAGGTTAAGAGAGGTAACTGAGGCGGTCTCAACACCAGGAACATTGCGGAACGACTTAACAACGGATTGAGCATTCTCGTCGGCAGGGTTGATAATGACCAGGGGTCCACGGCGCTGGGTGTGACGGCGCCCTCTCAACTTACCCTTACCAGCACGAATCTTGCGTGACTTGGAGGCCTTGGTGACATCCTGGTAGGCACCGACAGACTTGAGGAGCTCGACGGCAGCACGGGTCTTATTCATGGTGGTGAAAGCGGAGTCGGCGATAACCAGAGGAATCTCGGGCACGGTAGAAATACGGTGACCACGAGCCTGGACAAGAGGAGCAGCGGCAGAAGCAGCCAAGGCAGAGGCGGTAGCGAAACGCTTCTGTCCAAGGTTGATTTTGACGTGCCATCTACGCCAGACCTTTGTGGGGGCGAACATACGACCGGAACGGCACTGATTGCCGAAAGCTGCCTGACCAGCACGGTGGGTACCACCACCAGAGACACGGGGAATACGGGCAACAGCGCGACCTACAAACCCCACATCATTAGCCCAGATTCATTGGGTTTGTGCAGAGGACAGGACAGATCCAAGGAAGCGAGCTTCCTCGGCATGAGGAAAGCCTGTCTCGCTACCAATCCGACCCCACAGGTTTCCCAAAATCCTATGAAGATAACTAACCAGTTCCCCAAGATTCAGCAGAGGTTTGGTGACCGGCCTTCTCGCTCACGGCATATGGCTGCCTCTTGTTCTTGGCCATGCCGGTGTGAACTTGCTGGACGATATCAGGACGAATAGGAGCCTTGAAAACGCTCGGAAGGGTAGCAGTATTTCCGCAGGGAGCGCCATCAGCTCCGTGGATAGTGACGGTAGGTCGGGTGGCCTATTCAATTGATCTGTTAGCAACCCACTTCCCGTGGTCTCCAAATCTCGAAAATTCTTCCAAATCCTTCCCGGAGCCCAAACGCTTTCGGAATAGCGACTCGAAAACTTGTAACAAACTAAATAAGAAGTCGACTTTTCAACGTACCATTTTATCGTGATATGTTGTTGGTCGGTCGTTGGTCGTTGGTCGTTTGGTGGTGGTGCCAGTAGCGGTTGATTTTTCTCCAGGCTAGTTTGACAAATTCCACAATGAGCAATTTGTGGGCAACTGTGCGGCGTTGGACTGCTAGGGTTCTGCCCCGCAGTGCGAGCACACCATATCTTATCAGATGCTGGTCAGGGTTACCCTCCCTTTCCACTTTGGCAATAGATCATCAACCATCACCTACGAGCACTACTTAGCATCCGACCGTGTTCGTACTCTTACCAGTATTATTATAAGTCACAATTAGCTTCATGCGTGTAAGTCGGTTCCTGTATTGCATTTGTGCTCTTGGCACAGCATGGTGAAGGTCTCTTTTTTTGGGATCTAAATTAAGTCAAGCTTTGCTATCATAGAGTCGTCGCTCACAATGTGGGGTCGGGCATGTATCATGGTTACTGAGCCGGCGCCTACCGTTTGTTCACTGTACTGGTACTCAGCACTCTACTCCCAAGATGTAAACACGCAACCTACCGGAATCCTGCTTGCCGGTAATGGTACGATGCAATATTAGTACCGGTACGGTTAGTCGAGCCCAAAGCACCCAAAGCACTTTCATTGACGAGCCCTTCGAGAATGAGCACGGGACAAACCAGGCGCAGTAGCGGTATCATAAGGCGGTTTGTGAGATCATGTTACCGTGTCGGGTGAGAGCATGGTATGCAAGAAGGCGTGATGGTCCACAGGATTGTGTGTTGATCGTGGGCCAGAATAGAAAGGGAAAAAATATGCTCGCCCGGGAAATTGCATTGCCGGTTGTCGACCCATTCTTATCCCTGCGCGTCGTTCCATGCGTACTGGTAATACTTGTACGATGCAGTAGGAACGCCCGAATAAGGTGGGATACATAGTTGGCTGTTGATTGGCCGAAGCTTAGTAATCCATGAAAATAGGCCAATTAGCGGAGACTTTATTTGCAATTCTTCCGCAATTGCACTGTCCGGTACTATACTGTCGATGCTCGTACTCGTGCTAGTATCATAATAATACTCGCACCGTACTGGTACTGGCACGGTGCCCGTACGTAACCCTTGCACAACGATCCCAAAATTCCCCAACCTGGATGCCCTGAGCAACGCAGGGGTCACGGGAGAAAAAAGAAAAAACAATCCCGCCACGGAAAAGGAGGTGCCTTCATCTAAAAGGCTTTCCCTTCCTATCGTTCACCTCCATCTTTTTCTTTCTCCCTACCTCTTATCCATCCCCCCCAATTCTCCACAATCTGCTGGCCAAAGACTCTTTCTTTTGCTGGTTACAGCCATGTAAGTAGGCAATTCCTCCTTCCCATTATTCCCATTTCTAACCCTACTTGCTACAGGTCGAACTTCACTACAATACTCCCGGATTCGGGTGCCTACTGGGCCGCTTATGAAAAGATTTCGGAAGCGAACGTTCATTTAAATATCTTCGAACGTCTTTGGGCAGCGTGTTGGTTCTCCTGTTCCTTTGTTAGACGCACTTGTTTATACCGTTTTTAGGGTATCAATACATGGAAAATGACACCCTCGCTACTGGGATCATGTCGTTCGTAATGCATGAAGCTGTTTACTTCGGGCGCTCACTACCATGGGTTATTATTGACATGATTCCTTGGTTTCGAAGATACAAAATTCAAAACGTGCGGCCCTTCTTATTTCCTGATCATAGCACTAGTTCGAGACTAATCCACAATAGACCAAGCTTCCAACCGCAGAAGAGCAATGGAGGTGCGCAAAGATGGTCCTCCTGTCCCACTTCACTGTCGAGCTTCCCCAGATCTGGTTTGTGACCAATTGCCCAATTTCCTTTCCCCGATCTCTGACTGATTTTCGTAGGCTTTTCCATCCCATGTGCAAGTACTTCGGCATGGATACGGATGTCCCTTTTCCACCATGGACAAAGATTGCTTATCAAGTTGCCATTTTCTTTGTCCTGGAGGATACCTGGCACTACTGGTTCCACCGTGCCTTCCACTGGGGCCCACTCTATAAATACGTCCACAAGATTCATCACACATATGCGGCGCCCTTCGGTCTCGCTGCCGAGTACGCTTCTCCTATCGAGGTTATGGCTCTTGGTTTTGGCACCGTTGGTGTGCCAATGTTGTGGTGTATGTTCACCCAAGATCTTCATATTCTCACTGTCTATATTTGGATTGTTCTTCGGCTGTTCCAAGCCATTGATGCCCATTCTGGCTACGAGTTCCCGTGGAGTTTGCACCACTTCCTTCCCTTCTGGGCCGGCGCCGAACACCACGATGTTCATCACGAAAGGTTCATTGGCAATTACGCGAGTTCTTTCAGGTGGTGGGATTACCTTCTCGATACCGAGGCTGGTCCGGAGGCTGCTAAGAAGAGACGTGAGAAGAAGTTGGCCAAAGACGCTGCTAAAGTTAGAAAGGCTCTGTAGCCCGGTTACAAGCGCTGTCTGTTGTCGCGGTGGTGTGGCCGAGGGCCACAAGATATTACATCACTAATTCTGTTTGCTTTCATGGTTACGACGATTCGAGATTGGCTTCACCCGAGGAGTAGATGGATGGAGAAGCCTTTCCGCTCGCGAGTAGGGTCTTTAGGAGAACTGGTGTTTTGCTAATTTTGCTTTTCCCTGTTTATTAAAGCCATTGTTAATATTGGGTTGTGGATTAGATGTCGGGTTACTTGAAAATAATACCTTTGCATGTTTGGACTGAATAGATTATTATGGGCTTTCAACGTTTAGACTGCCCGGTAGGCAGTTCAAATTCTTCGATCAATTGACCCCACGACATCCTACCTGCATGTGAAACCCTGTCGGAAGCTGGACAGTGGGAGTTTGGAGAATATAGCACCGTACGGCACACCATGCGAGATCACCATCACTATCGGTGCACTCCCTGGCGCGTAGATTTTGCCTGCTAGAGTCTAGTAGTGAGAGAGAAAATACATATGTAGCGTCGCGACTGTCGCTTATCCCGACTGTAAGAAATTGGTCAAGATTGGGGAGCTTCTTCTCTCTAGATATCGGTGCTACAACAAAATCATCTCAACTAGCAGTGGCAGACTAGGAACAAGACCTGTGTGCTCACCAACCAGAGACTTGTTTTCATGAAATCCAAATGCTCTCTTCCCACAATTTAAATGTCAATAGCTTAAAAGTATACATGTAAAATGCTCAACAAGATGCAGAATCTATCGGGACATATAATAGCTAAGCTACAAGTAAAAGGTTGGGCAGCAATAAGTATATCCGGCGATTCCAAAATGCTCGGAAATCTTGGCACTTCCTCGACCTGAACGGTGCCAGGGTTCCCAGGTGCGTATGGAATCAACAGGCAATCCCGGGCACAAGCAGTGTGCCAGATTGCACGCGATGTTATGGCCTTTGAATTGCTAGGGAGAGCCAGAAGCTGTAGCGAATCTCAGAGGGAGAATGCCAAAGCACAATATCAACTGTATCGCATCTGATATGATATGCTAGGTATAGCGTGTTGGGATGCCGTAGTTTGCCGGTACGAGACGACAAAGTTGAACTACCGGTAGTCCATTTCTCGTTGAATATCACCAGACATTTTTCACGTGATTGGGTTCCTGTAGATAAAGTGAACTTTCCAGAAGGGTTAGGGTCTGACGTGCGTTCGAGCCGCATACTGCACCATCATTTTTGTATTCCGAAGCCATCGAACCCGCCTCAGATCGTTCTCCTACGCAGCTTACCGATCGTTACTAGCTTGACCAAAGCTTCCCACCGCTTCCCTCCACATATTAAATACATTTTAACAGTTAATTCTATGAGCACGGTATTTCCCCCTGAGCGTTTCTCCCTCTCTGCTCAGACTTCAGTCCCCTTGCTTCTATCGGGGAGCGTCGTCGTCACTAACTGGAGCTCGTCCATGGTATAGGTAAAAGCAAATAATTATCTGCAGTTTTTAGACACTGCCCGATGCAGTGGCGCGTGGGAATCAGTCCCTGAGCTCTGTAGGAAGGTGGAGAAGCATGCCCCTGGGAGAAGATGTACCCCCTCTATTTCTCCTCCCTCCACCAGCTCATTTGGAATAGCTTACATATGTGATATTAACCTCTCCTCCCCCTTGACACAGGTCTTGCCCTAGCTGCCGCCACCGAAGCTCGCTTATATCTCCTTCAACGATCTTCTTCTGCATCTACACCCGCCAGTGTTGCGGACAAGAATACTCTCCCTAACCTCCAGGAGTCTCTTCTGAAGGAGCTCGAGTCGTGCCCACCCTCGTTACCCAATATACCAAGCCCTGCCGGGGGTGGACAAGTTGGTGTTGTAACGCTTGAGGATGTGTTACAGGCTAGAACTGTCCTTGCATGGATATTTTCACTAGACGGAGAATGGGGATCCGCGCTGAGGGTTGTACCTACTGAGGAGGAACTCCTTGGGGAGTGGAATGGGGGAGTCGGAAAGGCAGAATATTTTGGGGTTGCCAGAATAAAGGCGCTTGTTCTCAGAGGTTTGTTAGCCATCATTTTGAATGTACCGAATAGGGCTTTCCCGCAGAGACCGAGCACTCATGAAACCTTTGGGGGTTCTAGGAATTGCCCTCGCCCATTTGAATCCGGATAATCCTTCATTAGCCTTACAGCTTTACCGTGCTGCCACTCGCCTTCCGTCTACCTATCCTAGCTCTGGGCGGGATTCTCCTTCTTTTCTCCTGTGGACAGAAAAGGCTCTCTCGCACCACGCCCTCGCTGCCTACCATTGTTGGCTCGAGGCCCACACCTCCCAGGACCCTTCAAGGAATCATTACCCACCTACTCCTAACGATGACACCGAATGGCCTGAGGCCGAACTAGGAAATGGGGGCCAACTTGGGACAGCCGCTGGAAAGACAATTGTAGACGAGGCTACAGTTGCGACGACGTTCAGGGGATTTCATAACTTTGTTGTTGGCATTGCACAATCACAATCCCAACAAACAACTTTGGGCCCTTCGCCTGTTGTGGAAAAGGGCCTGACCCCAGAAAAAGAGATGGAGAGGCGTGAAGTTTATAGGAACTACCATAAATTTCTTTCACTGCTTCTTTTGCCTGATGGCCACCCTAACAAGCCAACATCACGAGACTTGAGGCAGTCAACCCCTGGGGAAGGTGGCACAATTTCTGTTGTTCCCCATAATGGGCCTGTCAGCGAAGTAGGAGCGAAAGCAGGCACCCGAGAACAATTGAAAAAGGAGCTCGAAACCATTGGAGGGGTATATGAAGAGCACCTCCTTAGAGGACTGCCTTTTCCAGGGGCTGCAGAGTGCCACGATGTTATCGGGGAATGGGTTGACCGTGTTATGGAGAATTGGCGAATTTCTGGAGGTTCCGGAGAGGATGCATCAGCCGTGATTGAGAGCCTCTACAAAGCTTCTACCAAAAGCTTCCATTCCCCACGGATACTTAGACACCTACTCACCGCTCTCACAGCTACTGGGAATTTTCCCGACGCACTACTCGCGTTGAGCACCTATCTTGAACTTATCCACAAGGCTAAAGAGAGAATTTCCAAGGGACATGTAGAGAAGGACTTCGATGATGACAAAACTATACTCCAAACTACAGTTGAAGGGATCCGTCTAGTATGTGTCGTCACAGGAGATGGGGAGAAAGCGATGGCAATGGCTGAAACTCTGGAAAAATGGATCGACGAATGGGACACAAAAGATCCGGAAGTATTATCCGATGTCTACAGAGGCATTGGTATGGCGAACGCGACATGGGCACGACAAACGATCGATGCAGAAAGGAGGCCCGATGCACAACTGGCTGCAATCAAAGCATTCAAAAAAGGGCTAAGTTATGATACTTTGGATGTCGATGGATGGTATGGCCTGGCTCTAGTTCAGGTCGAACACGGTGATACCGAACCCGCGATAGAGAGTTCAAAACGAGGCCTCACATGCTTAAAGCGCCTTGCTGCAGATGACGAAGCGGACGAGTTTTGGGATGGGCGGGGGCCATATCGGCGCCGCGCCATCCCTTTATTGCATCTTCTAGCTATACTTATGACCGTAGAAGAGGACTTCAAGGGTGCCGAGCGAGCTTGCGAAAACGCTTTCGAGATTCTTGGAGACAACATGGCGGTTTTTAGGGACATGGGTGTTGGAGAAAAGGAAGGGGTGCTGGAGGTCAAGATGACGCAGATTGCTATTGAGGAAGCACTTGGCGGACCAGAAGCTGCTGTTGCAATGACTGCTAACCTACTTGATCTTTACGGCCGGTTATTTGAAGTAACAAATGTAGTCGGGGCAGATCTACCTACAAGCACATTTCGAAGTGTCCCAGCGGGGAGCGCCCCTTCTACCCGACCGAGCACTGCAAGTAGGAAATCACGTCTCCTGAGTGGAAGAAGTCATAAGAAGGAGTTTGCGGCTTCTGCGACTAATTTATCACAAGACAAATCTAGTTTTCAGCAGTCCGGGAGTGATGGAAGTAGTTCACTAACGAAGCGGCCCAAGTCGGGCCATCAATCTCTCCATCAGCCAACCGGAACACCCAATCCAAATGCCCCGAAAATCCAAATCACACAGCATAGCTCAACACAATCCGCGAGCGCTTCAAAAAAGCAAAATCGGCCCAAGAGTGTGTCAGGCGGTACTATCAGACGAATGAAGTCTTTTGGGAGCTTACACTCCTCGGGGCATTCAGCAAAGCAAATTCCCGAAGTCCCAACCCCACCACTGCCTAGCAGCACCGAGGCTTCCTCTGTAAGTGCTGAGAGGAGTCCTGTCGGAAGTGTCAAAGGACACGAACATCACCATCCACACTTATTCCACATGCTTAAAATGAAGCTACAAAAGCACCAACTGCAGGAGATGGGAAGTAGCAACAGCAGTGTAGTCGTTGCTGGGCGATTCGCAGGCTCAAGCACATCCTTCGTACCCGACGGAATTAGGACACCCGTTGATGGGACAGTTGATGCTGTCTTGGATAGATCTGACCTTCCTAGGGCCGACGATATTCCACATAACCTTGAACAGAGTAAACTACCGCATCCGATTAGTGCTGTTGGAAGTAGAATCACAGATGAGATCAGGGGCAAAGGCGCAGAGCCTAGAAATATCAAACGGCCAGCCTCATTCCCGGAGCCCAAATTAAAAGAAGAGGACGAGAGAAAGAGGGCAGCGGGTGCGCTCAGGGTGGTTTGGATATTTGTCGGAGGTCTCTATAGGAGAGCAGGCCATTTGCAAGACGCTGCAATGGCTGTTGAGGAGGCAGCTAGTTTGGTGGGCAGTAAGGGCGATGGCGAAGCCGACATGTTGACGCAGGCAAGTTTTTCGTTTCCTTTGGCCTACCCAATTGCTGACAAGTAGTGACGTGTTTAGAAAGCACTATTGGCATTAGAGGAAGGCAGAAAAGAAGTTTCTGCGAAGTTTTTTGACGAGGCCTTATTCGTGGACGTCAATCACCCATTAGCCACAGTTGGATTGACTAATATCCTTTTGGACATTTCCATCTACTCAAACCCTTCCACTCCCACCGCAAAGCAGGGGGCTCTTGTGACTACACAGAAAAGCGAAGGCGACACCCTCATCACGAGAAACCGTGCAATGGGACTTCTCCAACAACTAACGAGCTCCCCTCGAGGCTGGGACGTCCCAGAAGCCTGGTTTGCTCTAGCTAAATCATACGAGCTCGCCGGCGAATTGGAGAGGGCTAAATCTGCTCTGTGGAAATGTGTCACGCTGGAGGACAGTAGGGGCGTTCGAAGTTGGAGCTCTATTCGGCCGAGGATCGTGTAATAGCTTATATCCCACAAGCTCTTTTACTTATTTCACCTCTCTCGGGCCGAAGAGTGCGGGTCTTCATTTTTATTTGTTTTTGCTTTTTTTTTTCTGCATAAGGGAAACCGCAAGTCTCGATGATTGAAGGTTCCGCATGGGCTACCGCCGCTGCTATTGTTCTCATTCCCCAAACCTCACCCCCGGAAGTTGTATTATTTATCGGGAGAAGGAAGGAAATCAAAAGGCCATCATGTTGAATAGAGGTGTGGGGGTGTCGAATACTATGATATCCACACTGAATTATTGTCAATACGCGTACACCTACGGTGCTTTGCCCCAACACCGGTTCATACCACATCATTCAAGTTCACTAGCCATTACAGCCTATAGCGAGCATGATACGATAAACTACTGTGTACTATCGAATTCTCCCGCATGCTCCTTGAAGCACTTGAGCATCTCGCAGGCTACACGGCACTATGGGGTTAACATTGGCGAATGATCCGTGAGACTCTGCGGAGAAGCCCAGCCCACGGCCAACCCGCGGTCCCTTCCCCTTCCAATTCCCAATTTGTTCTGTAGTTCTAAGCTCAGATCGGACACCAAACCAAACAGCTTTTTCTATACCCCCAGGGAGAAACTGCCGGTATAGTGGATATTCCGTCCCAAATATCGTGAAGTGTGTTCTTCAGTAAGGGGATGTATAATACAGTGCTCACGAACAAGTGCCAAATTAGTGGCACTACTACAAAACCTGCACACCAGGAGGGGTATCTTTCTGCCATCTAGCAGCATGAAGAATTTTTTTGCAGAGTTTTCTCTCTCCCCCAAGGTCGGGGGAAAGCAAATCAGCTTTCCAAGAACAACACATAACACATTATTATAAAAAGAAATTCTTGCTTGATATTTTTTTTCTTATCCCTACGTGACAGATTGTTCAATCATAACTCAGTTTTTGAGGGAGGATCGAACACGCCTGGGCTTCTGCCAAATTGTACAGGTGGTTTGTTGTTTCCCGGCATGTTAAACCGCTGTGCCGGCCAGGTATTTTCACATATCGTATCGCTACGAGAGTAGGGTACTTATATAATACTGTCTTTAGAAAGAGAGGAAAGAAATTCTTTTGGGGGCGAGGAGGAGGAGGACGGGGTATGATGGTTGAAGGGGGAGGGGGGGGGGTAAGGAGAAAAAAATTGCTTCCCCCACTTAGTCCGGAGGAGCGATGGTAGCTGTGGGTTCCTGGGGAATTAATGCTGTGCGGACTCTCCGGTCACTGTTGGTACCGGCAAGCTGAGCTCCAGCCATGTAGTACCTTGTAGTACCATCCATTTACCCCCTCCCTAAGAGTTAGGTATGGATAGTGTGATAACTGCTAAAAGAGCTGAAAATCAGCCTAATGCGGTGATAGCTATATCAAGAATTATCAATCCTTATTATTCCAAACTGCCCCAGAGGTTTTTCCCTCCGTTGAAATACTTGGAGAGGTGTCCATGAGTAGTTCCTTTCTAATCACAACCTTCTACCCCCTCTTCACACAGCATTAGATATTACACAAGAAATGTATGTGATAATAATAGAAAATATACGAGTGAACCCTAGCAGCTAGCAATCACCATCACAGGTGATCACTCGCATGACTGGCAATGCGTGGGCGGGCTGGAAGGTCAGGCAAAATATACGTCTGTCGTAAGTGTTAGAATCCCTCGGTCCAGCATTTATCCACATAGCGACAATTGCGCGCAAGCTAGGGCGCGCGAGTGGAGTATCATACAATGTTCGGCTGTCTAAAATTTCACCATATAATTACGTTCCTAAGGTAATAAACTGGTGTAAGGACTGTCTCACTCACCCGAGACATCCACTCATACCTACGCATGCGGTGGAGAAATGGTGATTCTCTGGGAGAGAAGAGAGAAAAAATTCCTCCAAGG
>Ga0307510_10009265_pt1 | contig 11735 bp, 7 predicted proteins | sample 12_EM_MG_FD_207224 | JGI IMG/M metagenome (GOLD analysis project Ga0307510, IMG submission 207224) | Populus trichocarpa ectomycorrhiza microbial communities from riparian zone in the Pacific Northwest, United States - 12_EM | ecosystem: Host-associated > Plants > Roots > Unclassified | place... | reverse complement strand
CTCGGTCTCGGCTCGGTCGCAGGGCTCGGCGCCGCGCGGCTTGCCGCCAGCCACTATTCCATCATGACCCGGAAGTCCGCGATGTTTGTCGCCGGCCCGCCGGTGGTGAAGGCGCTGGGGCAGGACCTCTCGAAGGAGGAGCTCGGCGGCGCCGACATCCAGACCCGCGCCGGCGCGGTCGATCATGCCGTCGACACCGAGGAGGAGGCGTTTGCCTGCGCGCGGCGTTTCCTGTCTTATCTGCCGTCGTCGGTCCATGAGCTGCCGCCGACCTTGCCCTGCACCGACAATCCGGAGCGCAGCGAAGAGGCGCTGATGAACGCGGTGCCGCGCAACCGCAAGCAGGTCTACAAGATCCGGCCGATCATTGAATCGGTCGTCGACAAGGGCTCGTTCTTCGAGGTTGCCAAGAACTTCGGCAAGCCGATCATCGTCGGTCTCGCCCGGCTCGAGGGCAGGGCGGTGATGCTGCTTGCCAGCGACAGTTTCCACTATGGCGGCTCCTGGACCGCGGATGCCTGCCAGAAGGTGGTGCGCTGGGTCGACTTCGCCGAGACCTTCCATCTGCCGATCGTCTATTTGATGGATTGCCCCGGCTTCATGATCGGGCTCGATGCCGAGAAGGCCGCCACCATCCGCCACGGCGTCCGCGCCATGGCCGCGGTCAACCAGACCACGGTGCCCTGGTGCACGGTGATCCTGCGCAACGCCTTCGGCGTCGCCGGTGTGGTGCATCAGCCCGCAGACCGTTTCTCGATCCGCTACGCGTGGCCGTCGGCCTATTGGGGCTCGTTGCCACTCGAAGGCGGCATTGAAGCGGCCTACCGCGCCGACATCGATGCGGCCGAGGACAAGGCGGGCAAGCTCAACGAGATCCAGGAGTGGTTGAACAAGCTGCGCTCGCCGTTCCGCTCGGCCGAAAAATTCTGGGTCGAGGAGATCATCGATCCCCGCAAGACGCGGTCGCTGCTGTGCGAATTCGCGCGGCTGGCCGAGCCGCTGCGCAAGGCGGGACCGCCGGAGAACATGACGATCCGGCCGTAGGCCCGGCGCTCGCAATGACGAACTCACCGAGCTGAATCCCCCGACCCGGCAACATTCAGCCAATCTCAGCAACATCTCAAAACATCTTCGCCAACATCCTGCGGCTGTTCGCGCGTAGGACGCGCCCAGATATTACGGGATCAGGATTGGCAGATGCTATTGAAGACCACCGCCGCGCGTATCGGCGTCGGCGCGATTTGCCTCGCACTCGCCGGTATCAGCCCGTTACGCGCAGAGCCGGTATTCGACAATCTGGCCGGCGCATGGTCGGGCATCGGCACGATGAAGCCGTCGGACGGCCCGCGCGAGAAGGTTCGCTGCAAGGTGGCCTACAACGTCACGAGGCCCGGACGGTCGGTGAGCCTGGACCTGCGCTGCGCGAGCGATGCCTACAAGATGGTGCTGTCGGCGAACATCGAGCAGAACGGGACCGAGCTTTCCGGCAACTGGTTCGAGAGCGAATACCGGCAGGGCGGCAAGGTCTACGGCACCAACAAGGACGGCCTGATCGAGGCGCGGATTGAAGGAAACACGGTCGCCGCGCTGGTGACGATCCAGACCAAGGCCAGTCATCAGTCCTTCCTGATGGAAGCGCCGGGCTCCTGGATGTCGGAGGTCGCGATCGAGTTGAACAAGGACGCGAAGTGACCTCGATCGCTCCTCATGCACCCAGGCCCCATGAAGGAGAAATGCAGATTGCCGTCGCCGATGTGCCCATTGCGAACTGCCGGGTTAGTACGAAGCGGTGGCCGATGACGGCCGCAAAGCGGGGGACGGAAGGCGTTCGCACTCCGCGCGTTAATCGTCTCGGTCGCAACGCCTGGCATATGAAAATTAAGGAGCGCGGCCTGTCAACGCAGCCATTTTCAGCCGCTGTTTAGGCCCATTTCGGCCAAACTGACATTGGTTGCTCATTCTCTGGGGCAGGACCTTCAATTTGGAGTCCTGCAATGTTCAAGCAAGTTCTTTCTGCGTGTCTCTTGGTTCTCGTCAGCTCTATCGCTTCGGAAGCACGTCCCAACCGCCTTCAGCAAGCTCCCGGATGCAATGTGACCATGCCTTGCGACTTCTCGTATTCGCAAACGCGAAGCGAGCGAGTTTCGAGATACTCATTACAAACATATCGTTCAAAGCAACTCACAGTGGCAGCCACTGACCGCGCCGCTACTGACAACGCCGGCACAGTCGTGACCCACTCTGGCGATCGGATCGTCGGCGGTCGGCCCGCAGGCTGCCCTTCGTCGTTCTGCGGCTGCGGCGCAGCCCTGCGCGTGTTTGGTCGTGTTGTGCCGGAACTGAACCTCGCGGCCAACTGGCTGCGTTTCCCGCGTACATCGCCGGCGCCGGGAATGGTTGCGGCTCGGCGCGGGCATGTGTTCGTTCTCGAGCAGCACCTCGCTGGCGACGTTTGGATGGCGTATGACGCCAACTCCGGCGGACGTGCAACGAGAGTACACGCGCGTTCATTACGGGGTTATACGGTCGTCAACCCGCGCGGTTCGGCGACTTGAAGGAAAAAGCCGACGCCAATGTCAATGCGTGACCGGTCCGCCGCTGCCCTTATACAGGTGGCGGCGCTCAGGTTGCGACGACAATGAAGTCGTCAGTTCGGGCAGGGCTGTCCGGCGGCTCCCCACAGCGCCATGTCCTTGACGTGCTCCTCAAAACTGCCCGGCGGCGTCGAGCGGCCTGCGCCGGGCGCCCATCCACGCGGGATGAATCCGTTCAGGGATGCATCGTGCCGCAGATGTTCGACGAGACCGGCAGCGTCACGACCGCCGTTGCGTTTGGGATCTTTCAGCTGCGTGCAGATCTCCTGGCCGCTCTTGCCGAACCAGATGAAAGCGACCGGAGCAAGCTGCCAGTCGATGCCGGCGCGCGGCGGCGACGGTGCCGGTTCGTTGGCCTGGGTGGAGGTCATGTGACAGGTCGAGCAGGGGATCGCTTCAGCCCCGATGCGGCTCTCGCCGCCATGGATGTTCATGCCATGCACGCGGGGCCTGGTTTCGCCGGCCGGCGTCCAGATCGGGATTGCCTTGGCATCGACGTGGCAGTTGGCGCAGCGCGGATGCGTCACCACGGCTTCGATCCGCTTCCAGGCCTCGAGCCCCTCGGCGCGGCTGACGCTGCCCGGCGGCAGCACGCCCTTGGCGGGTTCGTCCTTGGCCACGACGATTCCCGTGAGGGCCGCGATTGACGAAGCCGCGAAGACGACCGCGATCAGAGATCTCTTCATGGCGCGCCTCACACGAAATCGATGAACTTGTTGAAGGGCATTTCGCGGATCCGCTTTCCGGTCGCCGCGAAGATCGCGTTGGCGAGTGCGGGCGCGGCAGGGGGGACGGGCGGTTCTCCGACGCCTCTCACCTTGGGATCGTTCTCGAGCCCGCGGACTTCGATGACGGGGCACTGGTAGATCCGCATCGCTTCGTGATGGTTGTAATTGGTCTGCTGCACCGCGCCCTTGGCGTAAGTCAGCTCGCAGTTGATGGCGTGGCCGAGCCCCCAGATCACGCCGCCTTGCACTTGGTTTTCGAAATTGACGGGATCGACGACCTTGCCGACGTCGACCGCGATCCAGACCTTGTCGATCCGGATGCCTCGGTCCGTCACCGAGACTTCGACGACTTCGGCCGTCGGCGTCCCGAACGACTCGACGAAGGCGACGCCGCGCCCTCGGCCGTTGCCGAGCGGTCCTTTCCAGTCCGACATTTCCGCGACCGTCTCCAGCACCTTGCGATAGTGCGGCACGGTGCACATCGCGATGCGCGCCTTCATGGGATCGAGACCCGCCGCGTGGATCAGCTCGTCGATGAAACTCTCGGTGAAGAAGCCCGACGTCGAGGCGCCGACCGATCGCCACGTGGTGCTCGGCGACAGTCCCTGCGCCTCGTAGCTTGTGGCCCGGAAATTGGGGATGTCGTAATAGACATTCCACAGACCCGCGGCCAATTGCCCGTCGGGATCCTTCGAGGGGGTGCCCGAACGCTCGAGCAGTCCCTTGAGAGGAGCCGTCGAGGCCAGTTGCAGATCGGCTGCAACGATCTTGCTCTTGTCGACGCTGCCCCGGTGCCGGGCGATCGCAATCTGCCGCGGAATATCCTGGAGGAAGTCTTCTTCGCGCGAGAACACCAGCTTGATCGGCGTTCCCTTCATCTGATTGGCGATCTCGGCGAGAACGCGGACGTTCTCGTATTCGAGACGGTGGCCAAAGCTTCCACCCGTCCACTGATTGTGGAAGGTGACCTGCTCCGGCTTGAGGCCGATTGCGGTTGCCGCGACATATTGCACGAAGCGGGGGCTCTGATGGCCAACCCAGATCTCCATCCCCTTGTCGGTGACGAGGCCGATCCCGTTCAGTGGCTCGAGCGGCTGATGCCCCACATAGGGCGCGCGATATTCGGCCTCGACCAGCTTGCCCGTCTTCAGCCCGGCTTCGATATCGCCGATCTTCCGCCACTCCTTGCCGAGGAATTCAGGTTTGAACGAGGATTCCAGAACCTTCCAATGATCGGCCTGCTCGGCGGGATAGGCCGAGGGCGCCCACTCGCAAGTGATGGCGTCAACCGCCTTCATCGCGTACCAGCTGTTCGTGGCGATCACCGCGACGCCATTCTTGATTTCCAGGATCTGCTTGACCCCCGGCATCGTGCGCGCCTTGCTGGCATCGTAGGATTTCAGCGGCTGCCCCTTGCCGGGGTTCAGCTTGACGGAGGCGAAGAGCATTCCGTCCATTTTCAAGTCGATACCAAATTTCAGCTCACCCATGACCTTGTCGCGAATGTCGAGGCGCGTCATCGGCTTGCCCAGCAAGCGCCATTTCGAGGGATCGCGCGGCTTGGCATCGAGCACCGGCGGAATTTTTGCCGCATCCGCGGAGAGATCGACATAGGCGATCCTGGTCCCGTTGGGCAGGATCACATGGCCCGATTGGGTGCGCAGGTCAGCCGCGGCGACGCCCGAACGCTTGGCGGCGGCGGCCTTCAGCGTCTCGCGCGCGACCGCGCCGGCCACACGAAGCTTTTCGTAAGTGTCCGGCAGCGTGCTCGACCCGCCAGTCATCTGCAGGCCGGACTGTCTCAGCCATTCCAGCGTCTTGGCGCGCGCTTCCTCGGCGGCGGGACTCTGGTCCGCAGCCACGAACGGCGCGAACTCGTCGGCAAAGCCGGTGTTGAAATAAGCGGGGCTGGGGCCGGCGAAGCGAATTTCGAACTGGCCGGGATCGAGGTCCATCTCCTCGGCAATCATGATCGGCTGGATCGAGCCGACACCCTGGCCGATATCGGCATGCTGGGCGATCAGCGTGATCTTGTCCGGGCTGATCTCGACCCAGGGATTGAAGGTGACGGAGTTCGGCCCGAGGCCCGCGGAGAGGGGATTGTCGCCGGCGGTCGCCGCCGCCTCGGCATTGCCAAAGGCGCCGAACGCGATGCCGCCGGCGATGGCGGCGGAGCCGAATACGAAAGCGCGGCGGGAGAGGTTCTCGATGTGGCCCATCTCACTTCTCCGCCATCTTCTTGGCCGCAGCCGCGTGGATCGCGGCGCGGATGCGCGGATAGGTGCCGCAACGGCAGAGATTGCCCGACATCACCTGGTTGATCTCGTCGTCGGTCGGGTTGGAAATGAGATCGAGCAGCGAGATCGCCTGCATGATCTGACCGGTCTGGCAGTAGCCGCATTGCGGCACCTGATGCTCGATCCAGGCCTGGATGACCGGGTTCTGCTCCCTTTTCTCCAGGCCTTCGAGCGTGACGACCGACTTGCCCGCGACCTCGCCGATATGCGCCTGACAGGAGCGGACGGCCATGCCGTCGATCTGGACGGTGCAGGCGCCGCATTGCGCGACCCCGCAGCCGTATTTGGGACTGGTGATGCCGAGCTCGTCGCGCAGCACCCAAAGCAAGGGCATCTCGGGAACGACATCAACACGATGTTTGGTCCCATTGACGGTGAGCTCGATCATGTCGGTGCGTCCTTCGAGATATTGCCGTCCACACGGCCGAAGTACCGGTCCAAGCGCAGCCATCGCCGCCTCGGCAACGGCGGAATCCCGACCGTCCGTGCAAGTCTAGCGCGGTGTCGAGAGGGCCGCGGTTAAATGTGGTAAAAATGTACGGTCGGGATGAGTTGGAACTTGTACCGGCGGCGCTGGCAACGCTGCCGGCGTTTCGAACCGAAAGACCGCTGCCGAAGATGACAAGCTTGCCCTCGCCGGATTCGCCCGCGGCGAACCGATCGAAAAGGTCCGAACGTACTGGTGACGCGCGGAGCGGCGGCTACCTGAACACGATCATCTTTTCCGCAGTCATCTCGTGCATCGTGTAGGGAATGCCGCCGACACCATGACCGGATACGCGGCGGCCCGCGAACGGCATCCAGTCGGTGCGGAAGGCGGTGTGGTCGTTGATCATCACCGCAGCCGCGTCGAGGCGCTCCGCTGCATCGAGCGCGACCGCGAGATCGCGGGTGAAGATGGCGGACTGGAACGAGACCGGCAGCGAATTGGCTTCCGCGATCGCGTCATCGATGCGATCGAACGGGTAGATGCAGGTCACCGGCCCGAACACCTCCAGCGTGGAAACCTTGGCATCGCGCGGCGGCGAGATCAGGATCGATGGCTTGAGCGTGGTCTCGCTCAACCGTCCGCCGCCGATCTGGCGCGTTCCGGCCGAGATCGCCTCATTGATCCAGCCTTCGACGCGCGCGACCTCCTGCGGCGTGATCAGCGGCCCGACCTCCGTCTCGGGGAGCGTCGGGTCTCCCACTTTCAACGCCTCGACCCTGGCCGCGAACCTGTCGACGAACTCCTTCTGAAGCGCGGAATGCACATAGATGCGCTGGACCGACACGCAGACCTGCCCCGCGTGGTAATACCCGCCCTTGGCGATCGGCTCGATGATCTTTTCGAGGTCGGCGCTGCGGTCAACGATGAGGGGCGCGACACCGCCGTGCTCGAGGGCGCAGCGGGCACCGGGCGCGATACTTGACCGCAGATGCCAGCCGACGCGCGCCGATCCGATGAAGCTCAGGAAGGCGACGCGCGGGTCGGTCGCGAATTTTTCCGGCAGGCTGCGATCCTCCGGGAGGAACGTCTGCACCCAGCCTTCGGGCATGCCGGCTTCGTGAACGAGCTTCACGAATTCGACGCAGCACAGCGGCGTCGTGCCGGCCGGCTTGACGATGACAGGACAACCCGTTGCGATCGCCGGTGCGACCTGGTGAACGATCAGGTTGAGGGGATGATTGAAGGCCGAGATCGCCGCGACGATGCCGATGGGCTCCTTGATGGTCCATGCCCGCCGGCCATCGCTTGCGGGCGTCAGGCCCATGGGGACCTCGACCCCGCCGCGGGTCCGCAAAAAATCCGCCGCCGAGCGGATGCCGTCGATGGCCCGATCCGTCTCGATCAACGCATCCGTGAGCGGCTTGCCGCCTTCGCGTGCGATCAGAATGCCAAAATCCTGCCGCTTGGCGGCGACCAGATCGGCGAGCCTGTTGAGAATGGCGATCCGTTGATGCGGCTTCAGCCAGGCCTTTCGGTCCGCGAACAGTTTCCGTGCGGTTTCGAACTTCGCCTCCAGCGCGGCTGCGTCGTCGCTGCGCAGCTCGGTGATCTCTGCTCGGTCGAAGGCCTGGACAACTTTAATCATCATCGACTCCATGGTGGGTTGTGTTCTCTGCGTGGCGCCGGAGCATCGTCGCGCTCTTGAAGTTCAGCGTGACGCGGAGCGACCTGCCGTAAACAGAAGTAAAATCGCTCATGCTTCGGGCGAGGTGGAATGTAAATTCTGTGACGGCCGTGACTTCAATTTGTCACACGGACTTGATCACGCAAAAGTCACGAGGGACCGGACGAGATATTGCTTCGCAGTCGATCGAGCGTATGCCGAGCGCGCGCAACGTCCGAGCCTGCGCCGTCGTCGGCAAAGCGCAGGCAGATCGGCTCCAGCATTGCGATCGCAACGGAAGCGGCCCCGGCCTCAGCCCACACATCCGCAAGGTCGGCGGCTGCGCGGAGCTGGAAGGAGAGGGCACCTGCCTCGCCGGCCGCCTGCACCGCGCGGATCAGGGCTTGCTCCCCGCGCACGCGATCGCCGTGCTGATATTCGATACGCCCGAGCACGCGCAGCAGTTCGGGTTGACACCAGGCCTCGTCCAGCTGTTCGGCATGCGTCAGCGCAGCGGCAATGCTAGCTCGCGCGAGCTCAATCCGGCCCCGCTCAAGCGCTGCTTCCGCGAGCATGCCGAGGTAGATCGGTGCGCGTATCAGAAATTTGCTGGCGAGAATCTCGTTGACGGCGATGCGCATCTGTTCCACCGCATCCGCCTTGCCGAGCTGATGGTGGATCGCGGCACGGAAGAAATGGCTGAGCGGTGCCCAGCTCGCAAGGTTCCTCTGGTTGAGATTGTCGTCGAGCAGGTTCAAATGCTGCTCAGCTGCGTCGAGATCGCCCATCCAGATGGCAATGGGAATGAAGGCCAGGGCAAGCGCGTTGGACTGGGTCACCAGATGCTCGGTCGCGGCGGCACCGTCGACGGCGGCCCCGGCGGTCCTGACGGCTTCGAGCGTATCCCCGCGCACCCAACCGACGAAGGCGAGTGAAACGCGAATCACGACATAGGGATCGACCTGGAAGCGCGATATGCGCGTGCGCTGGGCGAGACGGTCGTGCTGTCTGGCGAGCCGCATCAAGGCGTCGTGCGCGCCGACGATATCGCCGCGATAGAACTGCGTCATGATCCGGAAACGCGCGCCGGACGCTGCCGCCGAACGATCCTTGGCCCGCTCGCTGATTGCATCGAAGCGATCGAGGCTGGCCAGGACGTCGCGGTGGCGGCCGGCGAAGGACTGGAGCACCGCGAGGCCCCAGACTGCGCGCAGCTGATAGTCCGTGTCGCCCTTCAGCTCCGCCAGCCGCACGCTTTCGCGACACGCCGCTTCCGCCTCCGGCTCCAGCCGCGCGGTGAAGGAGAGGCTGCGCGCGTAGGCGGTTGCCAGCTTCATCTGCAATTCGAGATCCGGATGAGCCGTCCGCTTTGCGATATCCAGCGCCGTGCGCACGCGCTGCCGGCATTCGGCGACCGACGAGAGCTCGTCCCACAGCGGGATCGCGGCGGCGGAGAGTCGGAGGCCGGTCTCGACATCGCCTTCCGGGCCGAACGCCCAGTCGATCGCCTTGCGCAGATCGTTGGCGCGCGGCCGGTAAGTCGCCATCCACTCTTCCCGCGCCAGCCACTTCCATTCCGCTTCGGCCCGTTCGAACAGATCGAGCAGATAGACGGCATGGCTCTCGCAGGCATGTCGATGCTCACCTTCGGCGCGCAGCCGCTCGGCGGCGTAGCTCTTGGTCGTGTCGAGCAGCCGGTACGCGGCCTTGCCGTCCGTGAGAGTCTGCGAGACCAGCGACTTGGATGCGAGGTTTTCAAGGCATGCCGCTGTCTCGCCCGGAGAAGCCACGATGTTGCTGGTGATGCCGAGGACGTCCTCGGTCGTGAAGAGGCCCGAAAACACCGACAGGTGGCGCAGCAGTGACGCCTCAGCCTCGGACAGAAGCCGGTAGCTCCAGTCGAGGGTCGCCTGAAGCGCCTGGTGCCGAAGCGGCGCGGTGCGCGGGCCGTAGTTCAGAAGGTCGAAGCTCTCGTTGAGGTGCCGGAGCAGGGTGGCCGCATCGCAGCTCTTCAGCCGCGGTGCCGCAAGCTCGATGGCGAGGGGAATTCCGTCCAGCCGCCGGCAGATGTCGGCGATCACTGGCGCGTCGGGATCGCTCAGGCCAAAACCCGTCGCCTCCTGGGCTCGTGTGACGAACAGCTCGACCGCCGGGAACGCCATCGCCTGTCGTCCATCGAGACGCAAATCATCGGCGGGACAGCGAAGCGGCGGCAGCCGGTACACATTCTCCGTCTTCGAGTGAAGCGGCTCGCGGCTGGTTGCGATGATGCCGACATCGGGCAGCGCAAGATGAATGTGCTCGGCCACGAGGGCGGTGGCGGCCAGCACATGCTCGCAATTGTCCAGGATCAGCAGCATGTCCCTGGAACGCAAGGCTTCGACGATGCCGACGAGCAGATCGACCAGCCCGGCACCCGAGCCGAGGGCGGATGCGATGGCCGCGCACACCAGCTGAGGATCGTTGATCGCGGCGAGATCGACAAAGCAGACGCCATCGCCGTAGCGCTCTCCGAGCTCCCGGGCGGTTGCGACGGCAAGGCTGGTCTTGCCGACACCGGCGGGGCCGACGATGGTGACAAAGCCGCGCTCACGAACGCGCCTTGTGAGTTCGGCGACGTCGTCTTCGCGCCCGATCAGGAGGTGAGGCCCTTGCGGGTGCCGGTCGAAGCCGCCGCCACCTTGCGAGGGCGCTCCGGATGAGGCGGACGCCGTCTCGAACCGGACCGGCGCGGCGAAGCGATAACCGCGGCCGGGAACGGTGACGATGTAGGGAAGGTTGGGCTGGTCCTGCGGGAGCGATCGGCGCAGGGCCGCGATGTTCACTTTCAGATTGCTCTCATGCACGAAAGTGTCGGGCCATGCGAACCGTATCAGATCGGCCTTGCTGACCAGCTCGCCCTGACGTTCAAGCAGCAACTGAAGCAGATCGAGCGCACGCGCGCCGACCCGGACAGGGACCTGCCCCCGAAGCAGCAACTGCCTCCGGGGAAAAAATCGATACTCGTCAAAGAAATACGCGCCTTCGCTGACCGGGCGCAAGCTCGCCTCCCAACGTTTCGGATCAGCAGTTTATGGGATAGGGCGTGGTCTGGCCAACGTCGCGGATTGGCGCGGAGTGGATCCGTCGTGCGATTTGGCAATGGTGGCATCATGCTCCTGTTTTGCCCGACGAGTCAAGTTTCCTTCGGAAAAAACGCAAGTCATTGATCCGCCACGCCTCGGCTACTGTGCATGGGGTTGTTTTCGCATTTTTTGTTGGAGTGCTCCGTCCGAAGCGCCTTACGCGCTCTCCGTCTCCCGGTGCACGTCGTGCACCACGAGCCCCATGCCTTCGTCGGGCATCTTGATCCAGTCGCGGCGCTTCAGCGTGCGCTTGGTGTCCTCGTAGCCGGAGGTCCAGTGCTCGCGCATCGAGGTACCCGAGAATTCGTGGTCCTTGGCGTCGCCCTCATAGGCCTTCTGCTGGTAGATCAGATGCAGGATCGCGATCTCCGGCATGTTGCGCAGGCTCGCCTTCAGCTTGCGGTCCTCGTCGGAGAGCTGCTCGTCGGGAAGCTTCGCCAGGGCCTTGTAGAGCAGGACCTTGAGGTTGTGGGTGCGGCGGTAGACGTCGGTGTTGTGGCGGGTGCGCGAGGAATACATGATGTCCTTGTGGCGGGCCATCACGTCCTGGATCGAACGCGGCAGCACCCCGCGCGCGCTGAACAGGTCGACCTGGAACACCAGCGAATTGAGCGCGTCCTCCTGGTCGAGCAGATGCTGCAGCGGCGTGTTGGAGACGATGCCGCCGTCCCAGAAATGATCGGTGCCGATCCGCACCATCGGCAGCGCCGGGGGCAGGGCGCCGGAGGCCATGATGTGCTCCGGCTCGATCTCGTCATGGGAATTGTCGAAATAGATGAAGTTGCCCGACAGCACGTTGACCGCGCCGACCGCGAAGCGGACCTTCTTCTCGTTGATGAGATCGAAGTCGACGAGCTCCAGCAGGCTCTCCTTGAGCGGCATCGTATCGTAGTAACTG
>Ga0307510_10009263_pt1 | contig 11736 bp, 8 predicted proteins | sample 12_EM_MG_FD_207224 | JGI IMG/M metagenome (GOLD analysis project Ga0307510, IMG submission 207224) | Populus trichocarpa ectomycorrhiza microbial communities from riparian zone in the Pacific Northwest, United States - 12_EM | ecosystem: Host-associated > Plants > Roots > Unclassified | place... | reverse complement strand
AGGTCAGGCTGGCCCTGGCGCTGTAGGTGATGCGTTGCCAGTCCAGAAGGAGGGCGTCGCTTTCCCGTAAAAAGCTCGGTCGGCGGATATTGAAGATATCGCGGCTATTCAGGGCCACGCTGGCCTTGCTATGCCAGAGATCATACCGGACACCTCCGTCAATGCCATAGACCGGGCGGTACCTGTCCTGGAGGATGACATCGCCTGCTTTATAATCGGCCCGTATCTGGAGCGCCAGGTTTTTGACGAGGGTAAGGTTATTGGTAATGTTGACGTTCCAACTGAATCCATGTGTGGCGCTGATCCCATATGCTGAATCGGCGTCGTTGATCCGTTCGTACAGATTTGCGTTGACGGTAAAGTCCCATGCTTTTGTGGGATGAAAATTTCCGATGAGCTCTATGCCGGTGTTAATGGCTCGTTTTAGGTTTTGGGAGATGGTGTAGGTCACGTCATTTACCGGGGGAGTCTGTATATGTTTGATGACATTGTTCACCTGGGTGAAGTAGGCGCCGGAGGTCAGTGAAGCTGTTGGCCAGGTGCAGCTGTACGTCAACTCTACCGAATGAATGTCTTCGGGCAATAGCCTGGGATTTCCGGCGTCATAGTTCACGGGGTCAGAGACATCAAGGAAAGGATTTAGCTCGCGCGCCGTGGGTCTGTTCACGCGCCGGGAATAGCTTAACTGGACCTGCCGGCCGTCACCGAGACGTTGAGTCAATATCAGACTGGGATATAGCCCCCTGGTATTGACCGTTATCGGCAGCAGCACTAATTTGCCGGTGGAATCGAAACTTTTCAGATCGGCGTTGAACCTTCCGAGCTCGGCCCGGACCCCCAATTGGAAACTAAAGTTATTTATTTGCCGTCGGAAACTAATATATGCGGCATGCACCTGGTTGGTGCTCTTAAAGAAATTGATCAGGCTATAGTCCGGATCATACCCCCCGGTCGTTTTGTCGAGGTTGTAATCCCATTGCCGGTTATCGGTTATGCCGATCTGGCTGCGATAGCCCGTCTCCAGCTTACCGGTCTTACCAATGGGTGCTGTATAATCCAACTGAACATTGTAGTTCCTGCTATACCCCTGCTTACTGTCCTTCAATACCGCGGTGGAATCCGTGGCATGTCCATTAATGTTGTTAATATATGTCTTGTAAAGCTGAAGATTATTGATGACACCCCGGGAATAATCAAAATCGAAGGTTAGCTCCTGTTGTGGCTTCCTGAATTTATGGGTATAATCGACCGTAAGCTCATAACTATTACCATTGCCGTTGGTAACATTTTGCCGGGTACTGAGCTCCGCGGGCAAGTGGGCAGCCGTCAGGTTATTGACTGTCAACCATTCGTTGCGGTCTGTTGTCGAGGCATTATAAGCACCGGAGATGCTTATCCCATCCCTGGGGGTCAATGTATAATCGATGCCGCCTTTGGCCGAATGGAGATGGGTGATGGTAATAGATGGGAATGTTTCGTTGGAGTAAAAGACAGGGCTGGGGGAATGCAGGTAGGTCATGTTCTGGAAACCGTTGCTATAGGTGTTGCGGCGTTGGTAGCTGTAATTCCCGTATATATTGAACCTGTTATGCTGCCAGGTTATGGAGGTGGCTGTATTATAGTTATCCCTGGTACCTGCGGTTGCGGCCGCAGAGCCATTGAATCCCGAAGCGCTGTTCTTTTTCAGCACAATATTGATAAGGGCCTGCCCCTCCGCGTCATATTTTGCGGAAGGGTTGGTGATGATCTCTACCCGGTCGATGGAACTGGCTGGAATGGATTGCAGCACCTGGGCGATGGTACCTCCCCCGATAAGGGAGCGCTTGCCGTCAACCAGCACTTTCAGATTCGTTGCTCCCCGTAAGCTTACATTGCCATTGGCGTCCACCTGTAGGGTAGGGACGTTTTGCAGGAGATCTGCCGCTGATCCACCAACGCTAACGAGACTTTGGTTGACTGAAAAGACCTTTTTGTCCGGGCCGCTGCGGATCGTCGGGGCTCTGGCGGAGACGATAGCCTCAGTAAGCACCTTGCCGGCAGGAATCATAAGAAGATCGCCGAGATCGATCGTACCACTTATCGGAGTGACAACGATACTATCTCTGATCAAGGGTTGGTAACCGGTATGACTGATAGTGCAGGTAAACGGACCGTAAGGTATACCATCGATAAAAAACCTGCCGGATGAATCCGTTTGTGCAACCTTTGTAACAGAGGTGTCGTACAGGTCAAGCAAGGTCACCGTTGCGGATGAAATGGGTTGTTTTTGTACATCTATTAACCTTCCTTCCAGTATACCCTTGTCTTGTGCCCGAAGGGCGGGGGCAGCAACTGTTGACATCCACGTGATCAAGACCCATTTTTTCAAAAGAGTTGTCATAACCGTTTTTATTGTCACAAAAGAATACCGGATCCGGCGGGTCAAAAAATTTGTTCAACCTGCCGGTCAAAATGCTAATCAATCGCCTGAAAGGGCCTTTATTGAGAAAAATGGGGTGTCTGTTGAATGCGTTCAGGATGCCAACGGGAAATCAGGTATTTTGCAGCGGGAATGGATAAAATGAAGCTATTTAAGGAAAAGGCAACGCTGTCCAGGCTGCAATACCTGGTCTGGGCGACCATACTGCTGATCAGCTTCTTCGCGATGGTGGCGAGCGATGGGGTCCAACGTTCGGCGGCTTACGCCATTAACAATACCTGCTTTTACGCCCTGATCATTTACGGCAATATCCGATTCCTGTACCCAAGATTCTATCAAAAGAAGCGCTATGTGCTGTATGTCGCAGGATCTCTGTTGCTGTTGCTGCTGACGGGCGCGGGTAAGGTCTATCTCTCTTCCCTCATCCATAACAACTACTTTTATGCGGCACCGAAGTTGCTGGATCCTGGAACCTATGTCACTTTCTTTTTATCAGGCATCACGGTCTTTGTGCTGAGTTTTATCTTCCGGCTGGCCATTGCTTATTTTATGATAAAACAGGCCTCGGAGGAAGCCTTATTACAACGGAGCCAGTTTGAGCTTAAGCTGTTGAGAGCGCAGGTGCAGCCGCATTTTCTTTTTAATACACTGAACAATATGTACTACGAGGCATACCTGGACTCGCCGCGTACTGCGCTGCTGATCGAAAGGCTGTCGGATATCATGCGGTATTTTGTCGATCAGAGTATACGGGAGACCGTTCCGCTGGCTACGGAAGTACAATTTCTTGACAACTATATTGCGCTGGAAAAGATAAGGATAAGGCCGGAGCCCGAGATCGAATTTGAAAAACGCTATGATGGCGCGATGTTGATCCCCCCCATGCTGCTGATGACTTTTGTGGAGAACATCTTCAAACATGGCATTGATAAGATCAGTGGTTGCAACAAGATCCGGATCTCCCTGGTTCATCAAAATGGCTACCTTTATTTTAATACAAAGAATGCTATCAACAGGCATGCGGGGCGAACGATGCCGGATGGACTGGGTTTAAATAACCTTCGCAAGCGTTTGTCTATCTTGTATAATGATAATTTTGAGATGGAGACCCTTAATGACGGTCAATATTTTTCGGCGTCCTTAAAAGTACCTCTGTATGAATCTACGGTGCATGATAGTTGATGATGAACCTAACGCGGTAAATTTACTTGAAGTGCTTATAGGACAAAGCACGTCCTGGCAGCTGTTGACGAAGTGCTACAATGCGCTGGAGGCCATCAATTTCTTAAAGGACAATGCGGTGGATCTTATTTTCCTGGATATCAATATGCCCCTCCTTACGGGGATGGAGCTGGCCGGGCTACTGTCAGGGGAAACAGCTATCGTCTTTACTACTGCACATTTTGAGCATGCCGCGGAAAGCTATTCTTTCAATACCATCGACTATCTCTTAAAGCCGATCACGCTAAAGCGATTTCTGGCGGCAACGAAAAAGATCGAGGCTTACTTCCAGCCGCGCATGCCCACGACAAGCAAGGAAGCCGAGACGGGCAATGAATACTTTTTTGTGAAATCGGGCACTGAACTGAGAAAGATCCTTTTGCGGGAGATCCTTTTCTTTGAAAGCCGGAAGGAATATGTGCGCGTCGTAACCCGGGCCTTTGAGGTATTGACATACCGGCGTCTTAAGGATATCGAAGCGCAACTAAATATGCCATTCGCCCGGGTGCATAATTCTTATATCGTTAATATCGGGCAAATGGATAAGATCCAGGACAACCACATCCATATTGGAGAGGTGCAGATACCCATTGGCGAAAAATTCAGGGATGGGCTGATGGAGATGATTCGGAAAAAGACGTTTTGAACCGGCAGCCTGGACCTGCTTTTTACGGCGATGTCTGCGCTGACAGCGTTGCTATCTCTTTGTGTATCTGGGCTGGTCTTTTTTTGAAGCAAATAAATCGAGGCTTATTGTCGGTGTCAGCGTGAATATGTAGATAGAGAAACTTATATTTGGCGGGTATGAAAGGAACCCCGGATAAAAATATTCTATGGGACGAATTTGCGCATTTGTTCAAGCGACGGGAGATTCCTGCAAAGACGATCTTATTACGGGAGGGAGAGGTTTCGAAAAAAGCGTTTCTTATTGAAAAAGGCTGTATGAGGCTTTGGTTTAACAACCAGGGGAAAGACGTGACCTTTCAATTCTTTTTTGAGGGACAGGCTGTTTCTTCTATAGAAAGTTTTGAAACGAATCAGCCCAGCCTGTATTCAATAGAAAGCATTGAGCCCTGCGTCATTCACGTCATTACCCGAAAGGATTATCAGCATATGCTGGAGATGTCTGCAATTGTAAAAAAGCAGGTTGAGGATAGTCTTTTTCAGCGGCTTTTGTTTTATCAAAAATTATTTTTGTCGCGGATCAAGGACAGTCCGGAAGAACGATACCGCGAATTGCTGGCAAGCAATCCGGAGATATTGAAGCGGGTACCGCAGCATTATATCGCCTCCTTTTTGGGTATAACTCCGGTTTCCCTGAGCCGGATAAGAAATCGGCGATAGGGATTTATTAACAATTGTTATTGCCTGCCTGTACAGGGTTTCTAAACTTTGTTGGTATAAAAACAAAGGATTATGAAAGCAGTTATTATTTTCAATCACCCTTACAGTGGCAGCTATTGTAATGCTATTCTTGAATCGGTAAAAAGAGGATTGCAAAAATCGGGGCATATCATAGATGTATTGCATTTGGATGAAGAAGGATTTAACCCGGTGATGACGGCGGAAGATCTCAAGGGCTTTGTTGAATGCAAGGCTGTCGATCCCAAGGTGCTGGAGTATCAGCAAAGGTTGCGGGATGCAGACCAGCTGATCTTTATTTTTCCTATTTGGTGGGAGCTGATGCCAGCCATGACAAAAGGGTTTATCGATAAGGTTATCTATCCGGGGATTGCTTACTACAATGACCGGAGTGGGAGGATCCCAAAAATGGTCAAAGCATTTGAGCGGGTAAAAAAAGTGACGGTCATTACAACCATGAACACGCCGGCGCTGTTGTATCGCCTTTTGTTTGGCAATGCCATCAGGAAGGCGTTGTTTACAGGGACATTATGGAAGACAGGGTATAAAAACCGCAAGTGGATCAGCCTGAATATGGTCAAGTTTGTGTCGGACAAACAGCGCCAGAAGTGGTTGACCGGGATAGAAAAAAGGTTTGCCAGTTAAAAATTTGCTTGTACGGGCTGACGATGCCCGTTTGTGCTATTTTCATTGGCTGTATGATTTAGTGCTAACTATAAGTAAGCAATGCAATCCATTTCTACGAGCGAGTTGCCAGGAACACCGCCCTTTGCTACTGCGACGGTAGTGCGTACCGGCGGTTTGCTTCCGAAGCGGCCTTTATACACCGAGTTCATTCCATCGAAGTCGGCTATGTCGTTTAGGAACACGCTTACCTTGAGTACCTTTTCCATCGATGAACCGGCTTTGACGAGCTCTGCTTCGAGGTCTTTGAGGACGGCTTCGGTGTGGGACTTGATATCGCCATTGAAATGGGCGCCTTTACCGGCTATGAATACCAGGTTGCCAAGCTTTGTGCTGCTGGAAAACATAGGGACTTCCTGGTCGTAGACGATGCCGCTGACTTCTTTTTGAAGACTGGGGGAGGTGGCTGTTGCCGATGCCCTGGCGACTGTGGCAGATCCGGTGTCTGCGGCTTTGGCCAATGAACCAATGCCAATGATAGACAATACGGACAAGGATAATCTCTTTAGCGCTGATCTTCTTTCTTCTGTTTGCATATTTAAGTTTTAAAATTGTTAATTAGACGGCTTCTGATCCGAGTCAGCGACGCTCAGCCCGTTGAGGTCCCACATTATTTTACCTGCGCGGATGGTAAGTTCCGCCTCCAGTTTCCGGGTTCCCCTGATCTTTGTTCGTTTGGTATCTATAAAGCCAAAATTTCCTTTTCTCACGCTAAACACGGCTACGTCGGCGTCTGTACCCACGCTGAGATTGCCCAGCTCGGGGTGTTGGATGGCGAGAGCCGGGCTCCAGGTGGATCTCTCGATCACCTGCTGCAAGGTCATGCCGATATTGAGGAATTTAGACATCAGGTTGGCCATATCCTTAAAACCGCTGTTCATGCTTTGCGCATGCAGATCGCTGCTGATCGTATTGGGCAGCAATCCCTGTTTTATTGCCGGAACGGCCTGATTCCAGGCGAATGCACCACCGCCATGGCCGATATCGAAGAGCACTCCTTTTTTCTGCGCCTCGAAGACAAAGGGTTTTACTTTTCCGGTGGCATCATCCACAAGCGTCTCCCTTTCTTTGGGACCATCGGCAAAGGCATGGGTAAAGATATCTCCGGGCCGGAGATGTTTCATGAACAGCTCTTCGATGGAGTTGGGCGGGTCGTGTTCGCCGAAGTCGACTATCACCGGTACATTTGCTATTTTCCCGGCCTCCAGGGCTTTATCGACGGATGTGAAGTCTCCCCAGTAGTGGGCGGATTTTATACCGACGATAAGGTTTGGATAGAGCTTCCTGATCATATTGGCCGTCATCAAAGGACTCATATCGTCGACGTTCTGTTCGTCATACCGGCTGAACATACCACCTCCGACGATGTTGATAAAGGCAAGGATCCGCGTTTGGGATCTGTCGATGGTTTGCTCTTTAAACTGTCTGAAATTCCTCCATCCGGAGGAGCCTGCATCCACCATCGTGGTTACGCCGGCCCTGAAAGAGAAGGCATCAGGAGGCAGACCGTCGTGCGCATTAGCCAGGTAGGAGTTGGGTTCGGTTCCCCAGAAGACATGGACATGCATATCGATAATGCCGGGCGTAACGATCAGGCCGGTGACATCGATGACCTTTCTGGCATCTGTAGCGGGTATTGACGGCGCTACCTGTGCGATCTTCCCGGCGGTTATGGCCAGGTCCATGTTTCCGTCGATCTTATTTTTCGGGTCGATCATATGTCCTCCTTTGAGCAGGAGGTCATAAGGCTGTGCAGCCACTTTCGTAGCTATGGTGCTGAGGAGGCAGGCAAGAGCGAGTGCTAATATGCGGAACATATTTAGTTATTTAAAGTTAAGTTGCCAGCGGTGGACCGCCGGGCACGGTAATGGGGCTACGTTCCTCCTTGTATTTGTACCGGCTGGCGGTGAACTTAGCGGTCCCGTATTCCACCATGTAGATCGACCCGGTCATCGTGTTGCCGCTGACTTCACCGGTGAAGGTGAAGGACAGGTTATCCCCGGCGGGACGATCGTGGTTGCGAAGCCTGATCTGGCTGCCTTCCATTGTTCCGAGTATATTCTGGGTGGAGAATGGCCCCGTATGAACACCCTGCAGCCAGTTGCCGTCCTGCTCGATAGTCCAGGTATAGGAGGTCTGGCTGCTATAAAAGGTGACCAGCACATCCCAGCGCCCGGAGATATTCGAAGCCGGGGCTTTCATGGAATCGGGCTTTGGGCTGCGCTTCGTGGTTAGGACGCCGTAGATCCGGTCGGCGACGATCTTGTCTTCGCCCGGCTGCATCTGGCCGGCGGTGATATTGATCGTAGTAAGGCCTGGTTCGCTGGGCGCATTACGTTTGGCTCCGAACGCCAGCGCTATCCGGGGCTTATTCCGTCCAAGCTCTTCGGCCAGCTCTTCGCCGGTGATGTTAAGCTTTGCCGGGTCCCAGGAGATGACAAGAGCCGGACTGTTATTGGAGAGACCGGTGGGGTTGCGTACCGAGATCTTTACAGAGTCGATCGAAGAAAGCTTTTTGGCTACTGTGTCGAGATAAGAAAGCCATTTGGTCCATTGTTCCTTGTGATCGAGGGTTACCCACGCCTCGATGGCAGCCAGGGCGCCGATCATTTCTTCGCGACCCACCTTGTTGTCCCGTCCCGGACCATGGTGTGGGGAACTGGCCTGCCAGGCCGATTGTAGGATATCCTTCTGACCGAGCAGGATGCCGGAGCACTGCGGACCGCATAATGCCTTGCCGCCGCTGTAGGCGACGACATTGGCGCCCTTTTCGAGGTGAATACAGGGGACGGTAAGATCTTCTGCCGCAGCGTCCACGAGGAGCGGAATATTTTTTGGCCTGGTCAGCTTTGCAACGGTTTCGACTGAGAAAAGACCTTTCTCACCGGCCATCAGGTATACCATGGCAGTCTTCGGACCAAGCGCACGTTCCAGTTCTTCCAGCGTATCCACATTGATCATTTTTACGCCGATGTTCCGGATCGCATGATCGTATACGTTACGAGAGCTTCGTGGCGACACCACTTCATTTTTTTCGAAACCTGTGAGGTCGGGAATACGTACCAGCTTTTCAGGGTTCCCGCCGGTGACGCAGGCTGCGGTGACATGCTTCAGGCCCGCGGCACATCCTGCTGACACCATACCCCATTCTGCTTTTGTCAGGTCGGCCAGCCGTTGGCCCACTCCATATGCAAGCTCGTCGTACTGTACAAAGTTCCTGGATGCAGCTTCCATTGCTGCGCGTACGGATTGTCTTTCAAGCGAACCGCCGATGATGGTAAAGGTCCCCATGCAGTTGATGATCGGTTCGACCCCGATAGATTGAAAGATCTGCGGTCCCGGAACAAGCGGACCGCCCGGATAAGGAGAACCCGGCCCGGCGAAAACGGATTGCAAAGGAAAGACACTGGCTCCGCTAATAGGTAGCAGCGACAGGCCTTTGAGTACATCTCTGCGTTTCATGTTGGTTTTTTTAGTGATAGCTAATGAATTTCAGACATGCCGGCTGTGGCACGCTGATCTTTTTTCCTGTAAACGTGAGCAGCCCGGTTCCCGCATCCCGGCGAAATACAAGGACCTCACTGGACTTTAGATTTGCTACCAGCAGGAATCTGCCGGAGGGGTCGATGACAAAACCGCGGGGTGCAACACCCAGTACCGGCTGACGGCCTGCAAAGCGCAGCAGACCATTGGAGGCTATCGAAAAGATGACCAGCTCATTACGATCTTCCCGGTTGGAGGCATAAAGAAATTTGCCATCCGGCGATATATGAAGGTCTGCGGCCTCAACCGTTCCACTAAAGCCCTCCGGTAAAATGGTAATGGTCTGTTTATGGGTCAGTGTTCCGTCCTTATAATCGTATCCATCTATAGAGCCACTTATTTCGTTCAACACGTACACCGATCTGCCATTCGGGTGGAAGCAGATATGCCGCGGTCCACTGCCGGGTGTGATGGTAACATAGGCGGGATCGGCGGGGCTTAAAGGCTCGACCGCCTTTGGGTCGAAATGATAAACGTAGACATGGTCATTGCCAAGGTTTGCGCTGAGTACATAACGATCGTCAGGCGAAAGTACCGCGGAATGTGCATGTGGTTTGGTCTGGTCTGCTTTGATACTGCCACCCGTATGCTGGATGGATTGAAGGGCGGCGGTGTCCAGCGATCCGTCTGCTTTCAGCCCGATCACGCCCAGGCTGCCGCTGCTGTAATTTGCCGCGAACACATGGGTGCCGGCGTTGTCTGTGGATATATAACAGGGGCCTTTCCCACCGGAAGGGGCCTGGTTGATGAGGCTCAGCTTTCCGGAGGTCTGGTCGAACTGATAGGCGTAAACGCTGCCCAATTCCCTGTTCTTCTCGCTGACTGCATAGATCCTTTTCCCGTTGCTGCCGATAGTGAGATAGGATGGGTTATCAATTCCTTCGGTCGCGGACTTGAATTGCAGGTCTCCTGTCTGTGTATCGAAAGTATACACGGAAATTCCTTTCTCACCCGGTTTTGTGTAGCTGCCGATCACTAAATAAAGCAGCAGCGCTTGTTTGATCGCGGCGTGTATCATATTAATTATTTAATCAGGTTGCTAATGGCGGACCACCCGGGATATTGATAGGCTCCCTTGTACCTTTGGTTTTATTTCGCGTGGCGGTGAAGCTTGCGGTCCGGTATTCACCCAGATAAATTTCTCCTTTTATCGCATCTACGTCAGCTGTCCCTGAAAAAAGCCAGGTGATACGGTCTCCAGGGTGTCGCGCGCTGCTTTTTAATTTGACCAGGCTGCCTTCGATAGTCCCCGTGATGTCCTGAACGGAGAAATCGCCCTGATGTGTCCCCTGGATCCAGTTGCCATCCTGCTCGAGATAGATCTTGTGTTTGCTGGTGCTGCTGAAGTATTTTATGTTCAGGTCCCAGCGTCCCGTGATATTGACTGAAGGCGTCTTGAGTGTAGTATCCTGTACCGGGCGTTGTTTTGTCAGCAGGCTATAGATCCGGTCTGCAACGAGCAGCTCTTCACCTGGCTGCATCTGGCCGGTGGTGATATCGATGTTTGTCACGGTGCCCGGCTCTTTCCGGTTCTTACCACCGCTGCCCACCGCGATCCGGGGAGTGGTGCGCCCCAACTCTTCTGCCAGCTCTTCTCCTGTCAGGTTCAGTTTAGCAGGATCCCAGCTTACTACGAGAAAAGGGCTGTGATTGGATAACTCTTTTGGCTCGTTGACGGTAGCTTTTACTCCGTCCACCGTAGTCAGCTTTTTGCTGATGGTATCCAGCCAGGATAACCATTTTTTCCATTGGGCATCATGGTCCATCGACACCCAGGCCTGCACAGCGGCGAGCATGCCTATCATCTCTTCGCGGCCAACTTTGTTATCCCTGCCGGGACCGTGGTGAGGCGAACTGGCCTGCCATGCAGACATCAGGAGGTCCTTATCACCGAGCAGCAGACCCGCGCATTGCGGGCCGCAAAGCGCCTTTCCGCCGCTGTAGGCTACTACGGTGGCGCCCCTGGCCAGGTGGATGTTGGGTATCGTGAGATTTTCCGCGGCGGCGTCTACCAAGATCGGGATATTTCTGTCTTTTACCAGTTTCGCAACCGCTTCCAGGGTAATCGGGCCTTCGTCTTCCGATGTGAGATAGATCATGGCTGTTTTTGCGCTGAGCGAATGTTCCAGCTGTTCAAGGGTTTCTACCGTGACGATCTTCACGCCGATATTGCGTATGGCGTGGTCATAAACATTACGTGAGCCGGCAGGAATAATGACCTCTGTCTTTTCCATCCCGGTAAGGTCGGGGATGCGGATCAGTCTCTCCGGGTTACCACCGGTCACGCAAGCTGCGGTAACATGTTTCAAACCTGCTGCGCAGCCAGCCGACACCATTCCCCAGGGGGCACCTGTCAACTCTGCCAATCGTTTGCCGATGCCATCCGCCAGCTCATCATATTGTACGAAGTTGCGGGCTGCGGCGTCCATTGCGGCGCGTACGGAAGCTCGTTCAAGCGACCCGCCGATGATGGTAAAGGTACCGCGGCAATTGATCAGTGGTTCGAC
>Ga0307510_10009261_pt1 | contig 11737 bp, 8 predicted proteins | sample 12_EM_MG_FD_207224 | JGI IMG/M metagenome (GOLD analysis project Ga0307510, IMG submission 207224) | Populus trichocarpa ectomycorrhiza microbial communities from riparian zone in the Pacific Northwest, United States - 12_EM | ecosystem: Host-associated > Plants > Roots > Unclassified | place... | reverse complement strand
GGGGTGGAGTATACGGTGAGGGGATGGGAGAATTGCACCAGGCTGTGTACCGCAGACACAAAACCAGGGTGATGCCGATGTATAAACAAACGCTCACGATCACAGCGGAGTCACTTCCAGAGGTCGGCATGATAAGTCCCAAGGGGAACATGAAGATGGAGAGGTGCAAGAATGTGTTCAGCGATTCGATCATGCGCTGAAGGTAGGCCCCGTGATCTTTCTTGGGTCAGGCACGCCCGAATTTGCGCACGCCTGTGCGGACTGCACCGTGTCTGAGTGAGAAGCATGTATCTGCGGACCCATTCGGGTGCTAAGGTTGCAAACACGGCAGAGGCTGGACTCAGCACTAGACTCGCAAACCAAAAAGCGTGCGTCGCCGTGGATGGGGATGCTGGCTTCGGAGAAGGAATCGGGTGATGGGAGGGAGGAATTGTTGACGTTGGCCTGGAGTTGATGGATCTAGGCGAAGTGGAAGGCAGAGACGTCTTGGGAGCTTGTTTAAGAGCCCAGGTAAGAAGTTGAAAGGAACATTGCGATTATGGCCGATAAAAGGCCACTCTAACGTTTCTCGGTGAGCCTCGAAGAGGTCAGCGAAAGCGGCCGGGGCAACTCACCAAGAGCATGATACCCTGCATATCCTTCGTCCAGTTCGCGGCCAGGTTCTGGTCGTATGCCCCTGCTTTCCCGTTATACAGGGAGAATGAAATGTCGGACCCATCGGTAAAGTCGCTCTCTGCGTGTAGAGCTGGATTACGGCCCTGCGGTTAAAGAAGCGTATATTGTGCGCCACCTAGGGCACCTGATCATAGACACGTTAACCAGAATGACGGGTGGGGCAGAAAGTCACCACTCACTCGGATCAGTTCTCCCATGGAACACACTACCGGGGTGGCTAAGGACCCGAGTGATCTGTCCAATGTCCGGAGGCATTGAGAGTGAGAGGGAGAAGACAGCTCGTCGATGGGACGGTAGGGGACAACAGTCCTGTGGGAGGGAGCGGACCACAAAAAGCGATATGCGGGCAAGGGAGGTCAATAGTCAAATCATCCGGCCAATCAAATGCACCGGACTCACCGCATTACTCCCCTATCACAAGTTGACCGATTGACCCGGACACGGTATCGTGAGTGATAGCTGCACTATAGCCTCCAGCCGCCCATGTGCCCCCAAATTGTTTGAGGGCCGATAGTTAAGGGTCGGATCGAGTTTGGCGGCGAAGTGGTTTTTCTATTCTAGGATTTGCGTGTGTAGAGAGGTCACAATAGACATTTGACTTGCGCTCGTTCCGCTAGCCCTACAGCCGAGCCAGAGGTCCAATCAACGGGTATGGCAGTTCCTGTAGGCCATGCAATTTTCGGCGTGTGGATAGATACTGGGGAGTAAAAGTAGATGTGCGGCGAGGGTGGTGAGAACCATTGGGAAAGCTTCGAGGATAATGCGCACCTTATCCCCAACAGCAGCCGGTGTGAACAAGATGTGGACCAAAGTGCTTGAAAAATATCGAACCTCGCAACGGTGGATCACGTGATGTGCAACCAAGGGTGGCGAAAGGACTACAGTACGATAGGCCAGTTATGAACCTCAGTCATGATCGGCCTCCCATTGACAGATAACCTAGCATGACGCGTCCACATGCCCGTGCTGGACTTTCCATTCCCAGTAGCTCAAGTCCCCGTCTTCCCACCCATTGTTAACTCTGCATCACACGAGTATTGCGATGCCAGCTTCGCAGATTCTTGCTTACAAATCAATACCTTGGACAACTGAATGACTCAATCGTCATGAAAGCCATCCTTTCCTTTGTCCACGGCTTTGAAACACCGTGACGGGATATATAGATTCAACGCCGATCGTCCCACTCCCACTCTTTCCTTTTCACCACCACCATCCGATGGCGTATTGCGATCGCTGTGACCGACCGTTCCGAGACAACCGAGCCCTCCGCCGACACGAACAAGACTCGAGCAACCACTGGATCTGCGACGACTGCGGCCTCGACTTTCCAAGCTTCGTAGGGCTACAACAGCACTACATACAGAGCCCGAAACACCACTATTGCAGGGAGTGCGGTACTCATTACAGCTCAGAGAGTTCGAGATTGCGACACATGGAGGATGATCATTGGTATTGTCGATTGCATGATAAGGTGAGTCTCCCCCATGTCATCGATCCGGCGCGTCTGCTGAGACAGATTGTTGCGCGTACTGCAGGTCTTCAAATCCAATCACGGCCTCCAATCGCACTACTTACAGAGTCTGGGCCACCATGCCTGTCGCGCCTCGGGCTGCATGAAGGTCAGTAACACCTTTTCGACCTCGCATACATCCCATTTTTCCTTCTCCACGCGCATCTCGCTGAATCAGACCGGCACTTTCCCACAGCCATTCGAGACCTACGCGGAGCTCCAGGAACACGAACGCGACGTGCACCTCTGGTGCACCGACTGCAGCTGTTCCTTCCAGAACGAGTCCAACCTCCGTCACCACCTCAACTCAAGGCTTCATCGACCGGCTGACGTGCGCTGCCCAGGCCGCGGCTGCAACAAGGCCTTCGTCTCGCACGCCGCGCTCGTTCTCCACTTCGAGTCGGGCACGTGCCCGTCCCGCATGACCCGCGAGCAACTCGACCGGCTCGTCGTCCGCGCCGACACGAACAACTACATCACCAATCCTAACCGCCTGCTCACGGGGCCCATGGGCCGCTACGAGCCTCCCGCGCCCACAACGAAGTGGGCGACTGACCGCTCGTGGAACGGGTACGCGTATGAGTGTTTCTTGTGCAACAGGACGTTCGATACGCTCGTGCGGCTCAACCAACACCTGAAAAGTCCATTCCACGAGGACAGGATATATCGGTGCCCAAAATCGGACTGCCGCGTCGAGTTTGTCACGCTCAGCGGGTTGTGTCAGCACGTAGAGGGTGGATCTTGTGGCGTGAGGATGTTCAGACAAGTTCGTGACGTGATGGACAGTTTGACGAGGGGCTTTAACACACTGACTATGTAGGGTTCAAATTCGAATAGTGGTAGAATTACTTGTTCAGAACTCAATAATCACGCATCTATACGTCGCCTTGTCAGAGTAAGCGAACCCGGGATCGTCCCTCAGTGACCGGCTAGGAAAGATACTATGGGCTACCGTCATTTCGGCACTCACCATCATTTCGGCAGTCACATTCGTCACAAATCGTCACGAATCATCACACATCGTCACGGGTGCCTGGATTCAAACTCCGGTAGGTGAGCAGAGACGAGCTGTGCTTCATGTGCTGTGATGCAGTAGTTTTGTATGTACAGTACCTAATTGAAGGGTGTTTGTCCTGAATTATGAGAGCCACTGTCTATGAAGGCATGAGTAGTAGGTGTGTCATGGAAAGTATGGTGTGAAAGTAGCAGCTGTTGGTCATGTATCGCTAAAAGGGATAGTAAAAGCAAGGGTGAATGGTATAGTGGTTATTATGTTTTGCTTACATGAATGAGCAGGGTGGGTCCGTTGGTTCGATTCCGTGATAGTGCAATATATGTTTTGTCATCCACATTGGCCCATCAACACTGAATGACCTTTGTTTTCCAGCAAACCATCTCATATCCTGTATTTAAAAATATCTACTATTTTTTGCAGCTTTTACATATCATTTGAGAGGTTGGGTACAAAATGCCCCCCCAATGTGTAAGATGCCGAACCGTTGCAGACACTGTGGCTGACCTGTCACTTTTGAAACTCCGCATCGGCACATTTTTGGGGGGTGCTCTGCGTGAGTCGGCGTGACGAAGGCCAACTTCAGGATCTCAGCAACCACAGCACCGTTTTCACTCATTCAACTTCGCAGACAATGGTATTGAGCAAGGGTTTCCATGTGTAAAGTAAAATAATCAAAAATTTGCTGTATTGATGGAGTGCCGAAATGGTAGTGAGTGCCGAAACGATGGTCACCCATAGTATCCCGGAGATTCGCAAGTAAAACTTCTTCTGAGATAGACAGCGACCGTTCGGGTACGAGGATCCCTCCGCGAACACCCCCCAGGGACGACCATGCTTCGACCGCCGACGTCTACCCACCTAAACAGTGGGCCTACGACTATTGGTGCCACGAGTCGACTCCATTCGTTTCCTTTCTCCACATTCCCTCAACTGGCGCTCCTGCGAACCGCCCAACGGGAATGTCCCCCCTCCCGGAGCCCTCTCTACTGGCAGTCTCCGCCTTATTTGCGCAGCCATCCAAGTCACGTCGGGCCATTGTGATCCAGGTCCCAGCCTCCTCCAAAGTTTCCACCTCGCGACCCTGTGCTTCCTTCCAGCGGGGCCGGTCGGGATGAGATCGCGCTTCATGAAGCGTCTTCGGGTCGCCGCCGGCTTCCTGTACATCAACTGTCATAGCTTGGTCGAGATCAACATGGAGAGCGAAATCAGCATCGTTATTATCAGAGCTGAAGTAAAAAGTCGACTCCCCATGACTTCTCCTGAAGTTGGACGCCGGTGGGAGAGCTTTGTGCGTCCGCGCACGTGTTAACATATGTAGTCATACCACCACCGGCGCTGGACGCATTGGCTGTTCGTGACACAGAGCGTGTTGTTGGGCGCGATGCCGTCGGAGTCGAGGTCTTGGACTGAGTGGGTGCGGGAGTGTGAGAGACAGTGTCGACTTTGGTGGTGTCGGTGACGGCGCTGAGTGACTCTTCCTCTCGCTGGCTGAGTTGTGTCTGATTGGCCGGTGTGCTGGAGATATCCTGCTCCCCCTTAGCTGGGAAGAGGAAGGTGATTTGTAGGACCGTCGACGTGAATTTGATGTTGCGCTCGACTGAGACCGAGTTCTTTCCAGGCCAGTAAATACGGTGAGCATGTATGCTCACGCTGTAGAAGCCAACCCATCGACCCTCGATTCCTCGTGCATCGAACTTGGTCCCAGTGCTGCAGTGCACCTAGACGTGGTGGCCCGACTCGGACAGTCCTGCAAGGTTAGGCTTCTCACGGTGGAGGCGTCGATACGGGGTGATGTCACCTAGGATTCAGGTGGAGGTCCGGTTCTTGAGCTATAAGGCAAAGTGGATGACCTCGCCTCAGGGTGTTTGGGGAAGGCGGCCGTGGTGGAGGACGGCGTGGACACGCTCAAGGAGACGGCGGTTGAGTGATCCCGCTACTCCATTGTGCTGTGGCATGTCGTGTGCAGTGAGGCGACGATCCACTCTGTCCGTTAAGGAAGTTGTCGAATTCTGCCCTGGTGAACTCACCCCCACGATCGGAACGGAAGCGCCTGATGGCCCCATGTTGGTTCTCAGCCAAGGCAGCAAATGTAGGCGTCGAGAGCCTCATCTCTGGTGCGGAGGAGGATGATGCGCATGTGGTTGCGTGTAAATGTGATAATAATATCTGCGGCCCTCCAGACTCTGGACAGGAGGCCCACACATCTGAGTGGCCTTCCGCACCAATTTGTCCACCTGTGGTAGAACGCGCTCGTTCCGAATTGGCTTGTGGGGGATCTTTGCATGCTCGCACGAATCGTATGTGTGTATTGTCGGAGAATCATGAGTCCTGTGATGATGCCGTGCTGGGAAGCGTGTTGGACTGCATGAGATGTGTCTCAGCCACTGGTGGAGTCAAGGATCTGGTCGGCTAATGCCGATGACCTTCGCTTCCGCTTCGCAATCGGAACCCAAACACTACCCAAACTTGATCAAACAAAACCAAATATACTATCACCCTGGTCACAGTACCTGGACTAACTCGACCTTACCGGTGACTTGCCGTACTTTGTATTTTTCTTGGCATTGCTGCATCCTGTTTGTTTATACACTATACAGTGGACGTCTAAGGTCATTCATTTTGCATCCTAATCGAAATACTATTTCCTTTCCCTTCCTGCCCCCGTTCAATCTCTCCAAGCAAGTCAAAAAGCAACCAACCTGTCGGAACAACACCCTACTGTATTCTCCTTCCCGCCGCCTCTCACTACTGCACTGGTAATATGGCATTTTCTTGCCCTTGGGACGACCGTTGTCTCCCCCTTCCGGGCTATCTGCAATGTTCGGTAATCTCCTTGTACTAAACTGAAAACCTTCGGCGCTCGACCCTGACTTGCGCCCATCTACTTCAAGCGATCGACTCAATCAAACTCAATCACCTCGTTTCTGTGTGGGAACATGGAACATACCGTTGGGGCAGTGCTCTCACCTTCGCCCTTCCCCCCAACCTTCTACCCAGTGTACCACACCCCGGTGTCTCGCCATTGTTCTGTCACCGAGAACCAATCCTCCTCCCACACACCCCATCCTTTTCCTACTCGTGATATGACTGACCAGGCAGGTTCGGCTCGTTTCCAAGCGCTCCTAGAGTCTGCCTTACAGGAGTACGAGAAAAAGCCGGGCGTCATATTGGCAGACTGGGACGACTCGCTTGCTATCCGACTGCAGCGTTGCCACTCCATCGATGGCATTACTGCCTTGTTACAAGACAAAGCGCAGGCCTTCAATGATTTTCGACAGCGTGATAGGATCTTCAAGTCTATCAAGGCTACTGTATCAATTTTAACCCACGTTTCTGCCGTCGCATCCGTCGCCGACGACGCAGGCCTGGTACGCCAGAAGGTCACGAAGGCCTATCTTGCATTTCTGACCGTTTGTACAGAAATTACTCCCACATGCAAAAGCGATACATTCTACTCTTGGTATCCTCCTGGATGTATGTGTCGTTCCTACTTTGATACGTGGATATCTTCCTGACGCCCAGGTCAACCAGGCAACCAATGGCGTAATCACGAGTTGCGACGCACTCGCCGAGATCCTCGAGTCGATTGAACGTTTCATCAATCGTCTCAGAATATATACTGAGACGTCTCACCGTATGCCTGCATTGGACGGGATAGTGGTTGGGTTGTTGGTGGAGCTAGTCTCCACGCTCGCTCTTGTGACCCGAAAGCTCAAGAGGCGACGTTCGCGTGAGTCCTTCCTCGATGAGGTATTACCTTACTTAACGCGATGCAGTCAAATTGGTAAAGAATTTTTTCGGGGTCAAGGATATCAACAAAGCACGTCAGAAGCTTGACCGCCTCCAAGAAGAGGTTCTGGCTGTTGGAGCTCAGATTCTCAGGGCTGTCGACGGTGAGTGAACGTTAACGAGCGAGTTCCGTGTCTGACTGAGTGCTAGACCGAACGACAGGTGACACGAACAAATCGAAACGTCAGCTATCTGCTGAAATTAGCTTTGCTGTTTGAAAGGCTGAGATACTCTAGCAGGTGGCGAGTTATTGGCAGTGGCTAATATTCAAAAGTGGCTCTGTCCACCTGATCCTCGGAAAAACTTCAACATCGCGCGCGAATCACGGCACAGCGAGACCGGGGAGTGGTTCATTAAGGGCAACACACTCTCAGAATGGAAGGATTCAGGACCGAGTTCGCTCCTGTGGATCAGTGGGAAACGTCAGTTGTCGCTCAGCACGCTCAGCACCTACATTTTCGCAGAGACTGATGCCCCCCCCCCGTTCGTAGCAGGCGCTGGGAAGAGCGTCCTTTGGTACGTTCAAATTTCCATTATTTTGTCTTGAGGACTTACAGTGTGGTTAGTTCCGCGATCATCGAGGAGATCGAGGCTATGCGGAAATCTGGACTGGCATCACTTGCCATATTTTATTATGATTTCAGGGAGGATAGAAAGAAGCACATCGCTGGGCTACTCTCATCAATATTATTCCAGTTGTGCGACCAGTCCGATTCCTACTACGATGTCCTGTCCGCTTTCTATTCTGCACACCGCAATGGTGCAGAAACTCCCGGCGACGACGAACTTGTCCAGTGTTTGATCGACTTATTGAAACGCCCAGAACCACGACCAGTGCATCTGGTCATAGATGCCTTGGATGAATGTCCAAGCACATCTTCTCTGTTGTCCCCCCGCGAAAAGCTCTTATCGTTTTTGGAGGACCTCGTCGAGGCCCAGCTCCCAAACGTGCGCATATGCGTGACGAGCCGACCCGAGGTCGACATCAAGGCTATCCTCGAGCCTCTAGCTTTCCGTTCCGTTTCCTTACATGACAAAAGCGGACAAAAAAAGGACATCATAAAGTATATCAAGTCGATTGTTAACACGAATACAAACATGCAAAATTGGAATCCGGAGCACAAGCAGCTTGTGATTGATGTGCTGACGAAAAAAGCGGATGGGATGTAAGGCATTTATACCTCATCTCATTCGTCCATCTCACCTGTACATCCGATAGGTTTAGATGGGTAGATTGTCAACTTGCATACCTCGCCAACTGCTTCCCAGGGAATATCCAGGATATTCTGAACGGATTGCCGGAGACTCTTGATGGGACATATGAGCGCACTCTGCGAGAGATTCAAGAACCAAAGTGGGAATATGCCCAACGACTCCTCGTCTGTGTCACAGTGGCTCCCCGCCCGCTCCGAGTTGAGGAACTGGCGGAAATTCTGGCATTCGATTTCAAGTCTGGGGCAATTCCGAAATTTCACAAGAACTGGCGCTTGAAAAATCCGGTCGAAGCAATACTATCCGCTTGCTCCACATTACTTTCCGTTGTCAACGGCGTCGAAACGTGGTTTGGAACTTCCAGAGTCGTACATTTCTCTCACTTCACCGTGAAAGAATTCTTAATGTCTACCCGCTTTGCCGAAAAACACGACAATATTTCTTGCCGTTACCATATTTCTATGTCACCTGCTCATAGCTTGGTCGCCCAAGCATGTCTGGGTATGCTATTGCACCTGGGAAAACCCATTACCAGCCAGAGTCTGGCGGAATTTCCTCTCGCTGAATACGCAGCGCAGCACTGGTCAGAGCATACCCGTTTAGGCGGAGTATCGCAAGATGCAGTGGAAGGGATGAAGCAGCTATTTGACCGGACGAAAACACACCATTCTATCTGGCTCTGGATATATGACCCGACAGTGCCCCCCTGGAATCAAGGGAAACGGGCTGAAGGGCCGTCTCCACCCTGTGGTAGCCCCTTACATTATGCCGCTTTTTGTGGTCTACACGACATTGCGAAGATCTTGGCCATTGAGCACCCAGAGGATGTGAATTCTCTGAGATTTGATAAGGTATCAACACCTTTGCATTTGGCATCAGAGAATGGCCATGTAGATGTCGCACAAATGCTCGTCGAGCGCGGCGCCGACGTGTCAGCCCAGAACAAGGACGGGTGGACTGCGCTGCATTTGGCATCCCAATATGGTCGTGAAGATCTCGCACGGATGCTTATAGAGCATGGCACCGACGTGCAAGTGTCAGCCCAGAACAAGGACGGGTCGACTGCGCTGCATTTGGCATCCAAATATGGCCCTGTAGATCTCGCACGGATACTCATAGAGCACGGCGCCGACGTGTCAGCCCAGAACAAGGACGGGTCGACTGCGCTGCATTTGGCATCCCTTAATGGGTGTGTAGATCTCGCACGGATGCTCATAGAGCGCGGCGCCGACGTGTCAGCCCAGAACAAGGACGGGTCGACTGCGCTGCATTTGGCATCCAAATATGGCCGTGTAGATTTTGCATGGATGCTCATAGAGCACGGCACCGACGTGCAAGCGTCAGCCCAGAACAAGGACGGGTCGACTGCGCTGCATTTGGCATCCCAATATGGCCGTGTAGATCTTGCACGGATGCTCATAGAGCGCGGCGCCAACGTGTCAGCCCAGAACAATGACGGGTCGACTGCGCTGCATTTGGCATCCCAATATGGCCGTGTAGATCTCGCACGGATGCTCATAGAGCGCGGCGCCAACGTGTCAGCCCAGAACAAGGACGGGTCGACTGCGCTGCATTTGGCATCCAAATATGGCCGTGTAGATGTTGCACGGATGCTCATAGAGCACGGCACCGACGTGCAAGCGTCAGCCCAGAACAAGGACGGGTCGACTGCGCTGCATTTGGCATCCCAACATGGCCGTGTAGATCTTGCACGGATGCTCATAGAGCGCGGCGCCGACGTGTCAGCCCAGAACAAGGACGGGTCGACTGCGCTGCATTTGGCATCCCTTAATGGGCGTGTAGATCTCGCACGGATGCTCATAGAGCGCGGCGCCGACGTATCAGCCCAGAACAAGGACGGGTGGACTGCGCTGCATTTGGCATCCCAATTTGGCCATGTGGATCTCGCACGGATGCTCATAGAGCGCGGCGCCGACGTGTCAGGCCAGAAGAAGGATGGGTCGACTGCGCTGCATTCGGCATCCATTAATGGGCGTGTAGATCTCGCACGGATGCTCATAGAGCGCTGCGCCAACGTGTCAGCCCAGAACAAGGACGGGTTGACCGCGCTGCATTTGGCATCCCTTTATGGCCGTGTAGATCTCGCACGGATGCTCATAGAGCACGACGCCGACGTGTCAGCCCAGAGCAAAGACGGGTCGACTGCGCTGCATTTGGCATCCAAATATGGCTATACAGAGCTCGCATGGCTGCTTGCACGGCGTAGCACTGACGAAGTACCCCAGGCAACCCCACAGATCCCAACCACAGGCGTTGGAGTCCATGCTAAGTAGCATTGGTAGGAAGATAATTTCCTATTGTATGCCCATTATTATCATACTGTGTTAGGCCTCAGCCTGATAAACCCGATACAAGAGCACGGGACAGATTACCAACACGCCCCTGAGTACAGTAGAGTATATATAAGACTGCATAGCATAGAATAAAAGATCACATAAGCGAGTGGGGAGTCCCGCTCCATAACATTATAACCCCCGCGTGCTCACATTTCGCTCGCACTTAATCTCATCTATCTTATGTTTACATACTGTGCCTGTGCACGTTGTAGCAAGGTACTTAGGTCGGGGGTAATAGAAAAGGACATATACCCTGTGGGCTGTGGCGGGTACCCTGGAGAGATTTGAACAGGCGACCTCAAGCTCCCTGCATTGGAGATGTCACAAGCCATTGGGTTCCCCTGGGTTTGGGTTTCGTAGTTTCTTACTATGAAGTATGTTTAAGAATATGGGAAGTTGTCCAATCCTCGCTCAGCACCTGTAGAGAACACAAAGTTTTGAATAAATAAAATATGGCCCGATGGCGTCTTCACTCCCATGTACCCTTCTTATGCTTTACTCAGAACTTGCATGTGCTCGAAGAGATCGAGATGGCATAGCCGTAACCCTATCCCCTCATACATTTCCAGCCGCTCTCTCTTCTTAGGGAAAAGGCAATGCCATCATGTTCCTCGCTCAACACCCCGTTGCACTCAATGCTGTACGTCGTATGATGCATCTTATTCACTCTAAAATGAATCTCGCAGAGTGCTATTCTAGGGTGTACTACAAATAATTCCCATGAATTCGAAGTTATTAGCCATTTGTTGTGTTCCTCGTATAGTGGTGCGGTCAGTTCAGTGTTTGCCAAAAAATCGTGAGACAGTAAACGTTCCCGAGTGATAGACCATCACAGCACGCCTAGCTCACGCCCAACCTGCTTCAAGCATTCCTTCGCGAACACTTGAGCGTCGAACGACACATGGCCTAGGTTTGAGCGCTTTGAGCCCCCCCAGCTACCAGTAGTAATAGTACTAGTAGTTGTAGAAGCCTGAGTCGGCCTGCCACCGTGGTTGATCTGAGCCCCTGCGGCTCGTCCCTTCTCTTTTTTTTTTTTGAGAGCGCTTTATCTCAATGAGTATCTATTTTAGTTGCCTATAATAGATGTTGTCTTCAAGGATAAGTGATAAGCGGTGGGAGGGTAAACCAGCCCCGTTTATCGCGCTATAGCCAGACCGAAGTCCGGATGTGAGGGAAAAA
>Ga0307510_10009260_pt1 | contig 11738 bp, 13 predicted proteins | sample 12_EM_MG_FD_207224 | JGI IMG/M metagenome (GOLD analysis project Ga0307510, IMG submission 207224) | Populus trichocarpa ectomycorrhiza microbial communities from riparian zone in the Pacific Northwest, United States - 12_EM | ecosystem: Host-associated > Plants > Roots > Unclassified | place... | reverse complement strand
CATTGCGCACTGGGTGCATTCGGTTTCCGATTTTCGCATGTCGACAATTTCTGATCAAGGCCTTTGTGGGCTTCTGCCCATACCCTGTGTTTAACCTCCCACACCAGGGCCACCGACACTTCCTTCTGCACCCTTCTTTCCCCCGCCTTCTTCTGATAGTCCGCCTTTTCCTTAGCCGTTTTTCCTGCATTTTTTCACATTTAGCGGGAACTGGTGGCTTTATATCCTTGAACTTGTTTTTTCGCCCCTTGCCCTGTTGGAGGGACCGCCTCCTCGAAGACTTTTTCGTTCCCTAAAATCTTCTTCTGCTCTGGTGACGGTCCAGACTGCATTCAACCATTCGACATCGTGGATATATTCTCGTAACGAGAGTCGTCGTAATGCAGCTTTGCGGATTTGGTCTTCAATCATTTGCCTCTAGGCTATCCCGGTAACCATTGCATGGATGGTGAGATTTTCCATTTCTAGCAAGCATTTAGCGATATCAGTGTGGGATTTGATAAAGCCCATTTGCATAAGGGATTCTTCGGCCACTTGGGTAGGGCCGAATTGGCGGACCGCCTGTTCTGCAAAGACATGCCAGTGCTCCTATCCCTCTTGCCTGGTGTAACCTAATTCTCCGTTCATTTCTCGCCCGTAGGTTAACGCAACTGGTGCAATGTCTTTTCCTTCCATACGGCTTATGGCGTATCCGATTCGTTGGACGTTGTCTTGCCACTGCCAACTGTTTTGGCCAAATAATCCATGCATGCCAATAACCACATGCGTATATCTTGGTGTTTCTCCTTTTTGAACAGGGCAGGGGGTTCCACTGGGACTCTTGTACCTTGTCCCAAGGCGTTGGCCATGACTGGGAAAAACACAATAAACAGTTCGTCGTTCTCCGCGTCATAGTCACCTTTTAGCTGGTGTGCGGGTCTCTCGTCCCGCCTTCCTTTTCTGCTCTCATCAGGTGTCCTCCCAGATCCTTCTCCCTCATCATCGGAGTCTCCTCCGCCACCTCGGCGTGGAGCCCCTGCCGCTCTTCGTCGCGGTGGTGGTGCTAGGTTTCCTGCACCTGCCCCTGCGGCTTCTGGCGTCGGGTCTGACACCTTTCCTTTTCCCTTTACCTGTCCCATCCATTGTTCCACCAGAGCCTTAAGCACCGAGAGCTCACCATCTTGGGCTTGTCGGGACTCCTGGTCTTCTTGCAGCTGCTTTTTCATGAGGTGAATGCACATCTCATGATTTTCGAGTTCCCATTGGTGTTGCTTGTTTATCCAAACGATTTCCTGGTCCAGGAGTAAGTCCCGATGCATAGACTATTCGTCGGTTCCTTGCACAGCTTCGTGGAGTTGGGAGGTGACAGCCTCATGTCTGGCCTGTCTCTCATGTGTCTCCCCCAGTCGTTCTGCGACTTGGGTGGCGCACCTTTCTTGAACTTTTTGAGACTCCAAGTCCAAAAGGTGTACTTGATCATCTATTAGGGCAAGCTCTAGTCTGACTATTTTAACTCCTGACTTTAACTGTCTCTTGACGTTCAACAGTTCTTGGGCCATTAATAGGATGGTGGTTGGTAGGGAACTGGAGGCAAGATGTGGCCCATCTTGGCTCACAGTGAGCTTTGGGTCGAATCGGCATAGGATTCGATCTAGTCTTTCGATTCGAAGACGCATGATGGATTCGCTGCTGGGTTCGGGAGTTAGGCGACAGTCTCCCCGTCACGTCTGATATTTCGCCAGAAAGCCCCTTGCATTGCCCAGAGAGCTTGGTGTTCGGTCGTCTGAATGCGCCCGGGCCAGGTCGGTGACGGAGGTTTCCACACTAGGGGCGGAAGCTCTGGACAGTTGCTTCCTTCCTTCTTCTCCTTCATCATGTCCTGCTTGTTGCTGTAACATGTGTACATGTTCCGGTAACGGTACACAGGAGCGGGCAGTGCAGGATCTCCCATGTTTAGTTGATTTATATTTGGTTTATTTGATTTGATTTCAGCTCCGCCACTGTTTCTGAGTCAGATAGGCTATGCTATCGTATTGCTATGTTTAGTTTGCTTTGCTGGAAGTTTATATTTAGGATTCTAGGTATGGAATGGTCATGTATCACAGGCGAAGGCTGAGCACTGTTTGTTTGTTTCTTTCTTTGGTCTTGGAGGATTACAGGATTCCGGTATGCGCGCAGCGACTGGTAATGATTGTGATTGCAGGGAGGCTCTCGCTCTTGGGTTTTGTATTTAAACCAGTCTCCTGGCTAGCAGGAGACAGCAGACTTCGACAGACCTTCAGTCTAAGAATGCACTTGGTTGAACGGCAATCCCTGAGTCCCTTAGCCCAATTTGTCCTTCAACCATTATCCTTCTAGCTACTGGTCCCTTGAAGCCTCCCTTAGCACCAGCGCTAGCAGGTCTATCGCCGGTCCTATTGTACTTTCGTCAGACAGGAATAAACCTGTTACAGTTGCCGTTCCATGGCCTCACGCGCTTTTGGGTCAGACTTCATTTTTCGACTTCCTAATGGGAAACCTATCTTTTGTTGCCTCCGTACACTTCTGGTATCTCAAAGTCTGGGCTTGAGCGCCTTCCGTCAGAGTAGTACCCGACGTACCCGACCTGACCTATTTCCTCCTCAGGTTCGCAATATTTATAGTCTTCGCCTTCCCAGTGCCAGTACAAGGCGTTTAGGTCTTCAGTCGTAATGATATTATCTGGGTTTGTCCAGAAAGCTGAGGTTTCCTGATAGGGTTCATTAGTCCCTTTTTGGTTTATGAAGCTTTTGGGATAGATTTGTGCTATTGACGTCAGCCTCAATGATCTCGGTTCCCAAAGGGTCTCAGGTTTGGGATTATAGGTGTCTCTACCAAACATTCATCTCGGTAACAATAAGAAGTATCAATATACTGTAAGGTCGTAGCTTCGGCGTGAAGTATTCCAACAGCTAGGATGTTAGGCGCATTGACTCTCCGAAAGGATTTACAGGGTAAAGTTAGACTAACGTATTTCACCATGAAACCGCTCATCGCCGGGTAACCGCCCACTAAGAATACATGGTATTACCCCACTTTAGAGTATCCGTCCATAACCATTATCCCAAACTATACATGATTTTCAAAATGGGTCGAGTACGCCAGCGAGTTGATTCTTCAAGGGCAATCCTTTTTGATTTGGCATTAGAAGACTTGCGAACTGGGAAAATTGGAAGTATTAGGGCCACTGCAGAGAGATACGGCTTGCGGTATGAAACGTTGAGAGATCAGAAGCGGGGCACTGCAAATTGAGTCCTAGTCATGAGGACCAGCAGCACTTGACAAAGGCAGAAGAAAAGGCAATTGCAGCCTGGATTGGGAGAGTGGATGACTACGGATGGCCACCAACAATTGAGTATGTAAAGCAGATCGCTGCTAGGTTTATGAGAAGCCATGGGAAGGGGAAAATGGGGCTGGGAAAGAACTCGATGACTCGGTTTCTTGACCGGCATCCTTCTTTGGCGGCGAAATTTGCAACAAGCCTTGACAAGCAGCGTTCGTATGCCAGCAATCCGGTGGTATTACGTGACTTCTTTACCAAGGTATGTCAAGTAATAACATATCAAAAACCCCTATATGTGAACTTTAAAGTTAATACTTAGGATTAGCTACGGTCTATGATTACAGCTCATAGTATTTTACCAGAAAATATCTATAATGTCGATGAAAAAGGTTTCATGATGGGCCTTACTACGAAGGTTAAAGTCATTTGCAGGCAAGAAAAAAAAAAAAAAAAGAAATACACGTAAAACACAGATAGGAAAAAGAGAAATGATTACCGTGATAGAGACTATATCAGCTGGAGGTAGTGTGCTTCCACCTATGATAATATACAAGGGCCAGGCACACTACAAGGGTTGGACACACGCTTCTCGCAAACTCCCTCCCCCCCCCTACATTTCACTAACAATCTCAACTTTACCCGGCTATGCGTCCGGATCAAACCCCTCGCCCACCTCTCGATGCTCGCTCGCCTTCATGGCGGATCCACACCAGATTCCCCTGGGCAACCCTGCCTTCGGCAGGATGTCAGCCCTCAACTCCCCTGCCCCGTCAAGATCGGGTACCCCACTGACCGACTACCCCCTAGCCTTCATGGCGGAACAACTGGCCCAGGCCAGGAGTACCCTTTGCCTCAACCCCCGAGACCTCCTAGATTTCAGCGCCGAAACGCTGGCTAACACCATCCCCGCCGAATCCACCACCGTCACCGTCCTGTCCCAGCTCGTCAGTGGACTCGTCACCATTTCCCATGAGCTAACAGGGGTAACCCAAATGCTCGCAAAAATCTCCCAGGAAAATGTGGCCATCAGGGAGGAGCTCCACGATGTCTCCTCACAACTGGCCAACCTCCCCCCCACTCTAGACCATAGCCCCCCCCAAGCGCTGGCTGACCTTCAGGCATCCATCCGCGACCTGTCACATTGTGTGTCAGCCCCAGTCCCTGGTCCGCCGCAAGCGCCGGCCCCCACGTATCCGGCCCACCCACCTTTCGTCATCCCAGGCCCCGGCCCCTCCAGGAAGGTGCAGGACAAGACCCGAGCACCACCCATACCAACCCCCACCACAGCAGAGGACCCTAAATACCTTATACCATTCTACGACACCAAGCTTGGCAAGGCCTACGGGGACCCCGAGAAGTATGCCAGGCTCTACCCCCACAGTTACGAGGCCGGAGAATACTGGAGAGGCGCATATGACCTGGCCTCTCTCACTCCAGGCCACCTGCACCCTGACAACCACCCCTCCCCCTCCTACGCTCAAGCTGCCTCTGGTTCAGGCTCGGGCGGCCAGGACAAGAAGAAAGCCGGCAAGCAGCCCTCAGCCTAACAAGTTGCGAGTGCGGTCGCTCCTCCTGTTAACAAGGGGCCTCCCTCCCTCCCTGGTGCCCAACGCCGATTCTTTGCTCGCCGCCAGTCCCCCGCCCCTCACCCAGACGCTCCATCTATTGCAGCTACCTTTCCCGACATAGCTGCCAGTGTCCTCCACGAATCAAACTGCCTCCTCCCCCTTGGCTTCTCTGCTACCGTTAATCCACGCGGTGCCATCTCCCACACCGTCACAGACAAGGCGACCCCCGCCGCGTCATACGCCCCTTATTTCGACTCCCTCACCCGGGCCCTCAACCAGTCCTTCCCAATTGGTGAAAACCCTTGGTGTACCCTCGTCCTCGCCCCCACAGCCGTTCAACTAACCATCCACAGCCTCCCACTGCGCTTTCTCCCCCAAGATGAAGAGGAACTCTTCCCATATCTCCGGCAAGCGATCCTCAACGACAAAGCGACCCCGGTTCTCTCAGCCAGGTACCTTAACCCTGACCGAGATTCTCGGAACGCCAAGCAGGCCACTTCGGTGGTTGTCACCGTCGACCCTCAGCACGTATCAGCCCTCAAATAAGGGGTCTTCATCCTCTCACAGAAGCGCAAGGTCGATCTTGCCTTCTCAGCTAGCAGAACCTCCCAGTGCAAGAACTGTTGGAGATACGGACATGCCCATCAGCGATGCCCCGCCAACCACCCGACGTGCCCCATTTGTGCGCTTCACCATACTGGTGCGGCTCACAGATGTCAGAATCCCACCTGCCCCCGGGGCGGAAACAATAAGCCAGTCCCATCCTGTTGCCCAACCTTACCCCCCCATTGCTGCAACTGCGGTAACGACCACACTGCCACATTCAAGGAATGTCCGGCTCGACCTAACCCAACTAGCCCCACCAGACCTACCTCCCCAGTCCCACCTGGTCAAGACCCCATCGATATGGCGGTCGATGGCGGCCCAGCACCCTCTACTCCCCCGGCCAGGGCGGGTCCCACTGAGGTAGACCTCGTAACCCCCAGGCAACCACCCCCGGCAGGACCTCCGCGTCCCGGAACTCTTCATGGCTTTGGTGGCCCTCTCACCCTGGAGGCCCAAAGCCCTTCCCCCGCTCCTGCTGATCATCGGGCTCGTCCCGGAAATGATTAATCGTCCTTCTTCCGCTGGGAAAGGGCCGGCCCCGAACCCCAATTTGCTTTCTATCATTCAACATAACTGCCTTGGGAGCTGGGATGTTTTTCTGTCCTTATTCGAGTCATTCAGAGAAGCGGCAACCTATCCTTCTTTAATTTTTCTTCAAGAACCGCCGGTGAGCAAGTCTCACCTTCCCTCCTTCAATGGCTTTAAGTCCGTGTTGCCCCCGGTTAGGAAGCCACGGGTGGCAGCCTACGTTCATATGTCTTTTCTTTCCTCCTATTCGGTACTCCCGAAATTCAAGGGGGTGGATGACGTCCTCGCCCACCACATCTCCTCCCAAGAACCTCTTTTCGGGACCAACTTTTACGCCTTCAGGATAATAAACACCTATTCCACAAACAGACGGGACCATAGAGTTCACTCGGTCCCCCCAGAAACCCTCTTCCCGGCTCTTGGGATCCCCCTCCTGGTGGTAGCAGATCTCAACATACACAACCCCCTCTCGGACCCGCTACTGTCGTTCTTGCCACGAGAAATAGTCTCTTCGACCCCGTACTTCGAAAAGGCAGCAGAGGCTGGTTTCCCCCTCTTGCACCCTCCAGGGCAGTACACTAGGTTCCCCTTGGTCGGTAGGGCTCGCCCCCCTGTTATAGATCTGGCCTTCACCAACCCTCTCCTCCTGCCTATGTTTAAAGGGTGGGAGGGCTCCCTTCCCTCGACCGGCTCGGACCACGTGCCAATAATGATAAACCTAGCCCCCCCCTCCCTGATCCCGATCCCCAGGCGCCCACGATGGGCCGACACGGACTGGGAAACGCTCTCGCCAATCCTGAAAAGCTTTCAGATCCCCCCTGCACCCCTGTGCCCCTCACCAAGAGACCTGGACGCCTGGCTAGTTGGGTCGCTAGACCGACTGACCGCCCTCCTGAAAGAAAACAAGCCGGTCTCCAGGCCCTCCCAACACTCCAAACATTGGTGGTCCCCCCACCTCACAATCCTCCGCCCGGAGTTCCACAAAGCCTCTAGGATGGCTAGGCAACATGGCACCCCAGCCCTCCGGGACGTGGCTAACATTGCGAAGGTGGGGTACTTCAAGGCGATCAAGGCCGCCAAAAACAAACACTGGTCGTCATTTCTGTTGGGCGCCACCCCCCAAAGCCCGTGGACAGCCAAGAGGTTCGCCTACGGCCGCACCCCACCTCGCTTTCCCTCCCTCCCAGGAGCTGAGACCCCCCAGCAAATGAACAAGGTCCTGTTGGACCACTTCTTCCCCCCAAAGACTCCGTTCTCCCCGCCGCCCAGGTTAAGACCCCACAGGAAGGCGCCCCCGCTAGGCAAGGAGCAGATAACCATGGCTCTCTCCAAGTCGTCCCCCACATCGGCCCCAAGTCCTGACAGGATCCCCTACTCAACCTGGAAACAGGTCAACAAAACCAACCCTTTGATTCTCCTACAACTCCTTTCCCCGCTTGCGAGCATGGGATAGCACCCCGCCTCGTTGAAGGGTTCCAACGGGATCATGCGCGACAAGCCTGGGAAGCCCTCCTGCGAGTCCCCCGCCTCCTGTAGGATAATTGTCCTGATCAGCACTTTTTCGAAAATCCTTGAAAGGATAATAGCATCCCGCCTCCTCCTGGCAGCCTGAGCAAGGGGCAGGCTCAACCCCAACCAATGTGGCTCTGCAGTCCTCACCCTGTCCAACGACATAAAAACTCTGCAGAGGCCGCGCCTCAAGGTCTCGTCCCATTTTTTGGACATAAGAGTAGGGTTTGACAACGGCGACAACTCCACCCTAGCCCGAATCCTGAGGGAAGGCGGGATCGCCCCTTCATCAGCAAAAGGTTTATTCCTCGTCCTGTGCATCAGACGCACAGGACGCACAGGACGCTCAGGACGTAAACTCCCATTCTGGATGCGACGTCGATCCAACGCCGCGTCCAGAAGATTCGCTCAAAGTCCTGTTGCGTCCTGACAACGTCCTGAAACGCACCCTACGTCCTGTGCGTCCTGACGCCTTCCGACGCTAGTGTATCATGTCCTGACGTCTGCCGACGCTCGGGTATCATGTCCTGACGCCTTCCGACGCTAGGCCATCGTGTCCTGACGCCTTCCGACGCTAGGCCATTGTGTCCTCAAGCCATCCTAGCGTCTGTTGTATGCGCCTTCCCCGTCCCGATACCTATACCCTCCGCACTATTTACCGGATCCTTCCAGACGCCGGTTACTTCTTGTCACGCCTTCCAGACTCACGATACTCCCGCCCTCCATCTGCACGCGCTGATCACATAGCCACTATTCTGGACCTCTTCCTCACACTCTCCCATGTTCTAGATTCAAGGTCGTTTTCCCAAAATTATCATGATATTGCTCATAATTTATTGCAGTCATCCCGACGCCCTATACTAAAGTATCTACTATGATACTATGTGAGTATTGCATATGACCTAAATTACCCCCGCTTCTGCACGTCCCAGCACTAGAAAAAAAATTAAATCTACCTACACGTACCACCTCCCCTTAAGCACCCTCCGTGGTATTCGCACCATCCTGGCGGCCACTGGTTTCCTCCACCGCCCCCGACGCCCCCGGCCCAGCTTCTCCGCTCTGGGAATCCTCCAGGCTGAGCGATAAGCGATTGCTCATCTGAGAGTCGACGGCCCCCCCTGCGTTGTCAAGACTCCCATGATTCGACTGTTAGGCGCACGGACTCCCTGTAAGGATTTACAGGGCAATGTTACCCTACCTTGACGCACTCGAACTTCGAAGGAAAAAGATAACAGCCCCCTCCAGCCCCGGCGTTGGGACGGCGCATCATCACTGGCCGCCTGGGTAGTTGCGTCCCAACACCAAAGACCACTATCAACGAAACACATCCAATAACACCGTATACGTCGCGGCCGTCCGTCCGACCGGATCCTGTTCGCAGGATATATGAGGGGAGACCTTCCGGCACCGTATGCAACTGGAAGCAGGTGAATCGGACGACGGCGCATAAAGTTACAGACCCTTGAAGACAGGCAGTCTGAAGTGATGGTCGAAGGTAACGGGACGTTTTTCACGAAAGTTAGTCCCCTCGTACCTACAAAGTCGTGTAGAGCATGAAGGAGGTAACTATGCCCAGTAAGTGGATCGGGTGCATCCACAGAGGACAAGTTGGTAAAAAGATGGTGTCCGAGGGAAAAAGCCTATAGGTACGATCCCGAGGACAAGTCGTGTAATGCCGGAAGACTAGAATACGAGACGCAGTTGCATACCCAATTCTTGACGGAACCAAGCAAAGAAGAATGGCCATCTTCTGTCCAGCGAGTTAGACTACCCTCGACGAGCACGAGGACAAGATAATTCGTAACCATTGTTGTCAACGGATAAACGGATGAGCTGACACCTGACGTGGTCTCCACACCATCAGGAACAAATGGAAGCCCAGACCGATAAGTTGACCATGGGAGCAAAAGGTGTGGTAGAAGAGTTTGCAGGGTCTACGAGTGTTCGCACTCAGGTGAAGTTCGCAGAGTTGCGGGCAAGGTACTTAGTTAGTATAGAGATAGCATGTACACCGCGATTGCTCAGACGCGGCATATAAATATCGAAGCATCTTCGCTGCTATTAGAAAAAACAAGCACGGAGAAGAGATCTTATCAATATAATAAGTTATTCTACACTTTTATATCGTTACCAATACTTTGACGATCTATACCGAAGCGAACCATTATATCTAGCCCACATTACTCGTGTCTTCTTAACGAGTTTTCTGATATAATCACGATCAAGGTCCCAGCTGTCGGAATCTCACACGCCAAAGCTACCACCTAACAGTATATTGATAATTCTCATCGTTACCAAGACGAATGTTTGGCAGAAACACTCATACTCCCAAACCCGAAAACCCTTTGGAACCAAGACCATTGAGAACTATCTCGATAAACGAAGTCCTCACACCTATACCTGAATTACGGACACAAGCGCCCTATCACGAATCTTATTTCTGGTAGATAAACCCAGAAAATACCCTTACCCTCAAAGACATTACCGCACTATACCAATATCAATACGGAAAAAACTTCATCTATCACACCCACTCGGAGAAATCAAACTCCATTTGGCACACCAGGTACCCAGAAAGCGATCAACGCTCAAGTCAGCGTTTTGAGATACCAGTAGTTTGGGGAGGAAACAAAAGATAAGTTTTCCTCATAGAAGTCAAAGAAATGTCTTCTGACCCCAAAGCTCTGGAAGCCATGGAATGGCAAGGAGGAGACGGAGCCAGAGGAGATGAAGGAGATGAGGCAGGTGATGAACTGTCCCGAACCTCAGCCCCTAGCGTGGAGACAACGTTCACCCACCTGGCCCGAACACATTCGGCCGACCGAACACCCCCATCCCCTGTCGGTTTAGGCTTCCTAGAAAAATACGGAAAGGGACGACGACCAGGAGGTCGCCGAACGCCCGAGCCTACCGGCGAATCCCTCATGGCCGTTCGGATCAGAAGATTCGACCAAATCCTCGGCCGGTTTGACCCAAAACTCACCACAAGCCAAGATGGGGGGGATCTTGCCTTCAGCTCCCTTCCGACCAATATCTTATTAATGGCCCAAGAACTGGTAACCGTCAAAAACCAGTTGAAGTCCGGGGTCCAGATAGTTGGTCGAGAACTCACCCGAATAGATGAGCAAGTTCAGCTTTTGGACTTGGAATCTCAGAAGGTCCAAGAAAGCTTTGCCACCCAAGTCGCGGAACGACTGGGTGAAACAGATGAGCGACAGACCAGACACGAGGCTGTCACCTCTGACCTCCACGAAGCAGTGCAAGGAACTGGCGAACAGTCAATGCACCGGGATCTACTCCTCGACCAGGAAATTGTGCGAATAAATGAACAACATAAACGGGAGATAGAAAATCATGAGATAAGCATTAACCTAGTAAGGGATGAGCTGCAGCGCCAACAGGAGTCTAGAGAAGCCCAAGATGGGGAGATCGCGGTGCTTAAACCCCTGGTGGAACAGTTGCTGGGACAGGTCAAGGGAAAAGGCAAGGTGTCAGATCGGACACCGGAGGCTTCGGGGGCAGGCGGAGGAAGACCACCGCCACGACCACGACAAGGAGCGACAGGAGCTCCAGGCGGCGGAGGAGGAGGAGACCCCGATGATGAGGGAGAAGGGTGTGGTAGGAAACCAGACGAGAGTAGGAAGGAAAGACGGGACAGGAGACCCGCACCCCAGCCAGAAGAAGACCACTACGACGTCAAGAACGATGAACAGTATAACCTGTTCTCTCGAGTAATGGCCAATGCCTTGGGACAACGGACACGAGTCCCAGCGGGACCCCCTGCCATGTTTCGGAATGAGAAACACCAAGATATCCGCATGTGGCTAATGACATGCACGGATTATTTGGGTCGAAACTGTTGGCAATGGGAAGACGAGGCACAACGAATCCGATACGCCATAAGCCGAACGGATTGAAAAGAAGTCGCACCGTTTGCGTTAACCTACCGACGACAAATGACCAGGGAAATAGGTTATACGAGACAAGAAGGATACAAGTTCTGGCACGTTTTTGCAGAACAAGCCTTGCGACGCTTCGGACCCACCCATGAAGCGGAAAAATCCCTACGAGAAATGGGATCGGTCAAATATCGCGGTGATGTCGCCAAATTCTTGATGGAGATGGAAAATCTCAACATCCATGCAAGAGTCACCGGGATAGCCTGGAGACAAATGATTGAAGACGAACTTCCCGTTGAAGCATTGCGAGGGCTCTCACACAGAGAATATGTCGACGATGGGGAA
>Ga0307510_10009259_pt1 | contig 11738 bp, 4 predicted proteins | sample 12_EM_MG_FD_207224 | JGI IMG/M metagenome (GOLD analysis project Ga0307510, IMG submission 207224) | Populus trichocarpa ectomycorrhiza microbial communities from riparian zone in the Pacific Northwest, United States - 12_EM | ecosystem: Host-associated > Plants > Roots > Unclassified | place... | reverse complement strand
AGATATTGATGCATTTAGTGCAAAAAGAGACGAGAACAGATGCAGCAGAAAGCATTTCATGTGGCCTGTCAGGGAGGATGGGTTCGATTCTAGCAACGGGAACAGCCATTGGAATCGGGCGTATCAGTGGTAATGGAAGTTTTCCAATTCAATAAACAATCATAAATAATAAGGAAGACATAATTGCAATAATATTGCTTGCTTGTTATTTTCTTTTTCTTTCATGGTTACCCATTTTTGCTGTGTTATTTTCCATCTTTTCCTGTAAATCTACAGAGAAACCAAGTGACAATGATTGAATTCATAATCTCTTAATACCTATCAAGTAGCCATTACTATTTAAACTAAGAGTCCATTCAAATTACCCATTTCTCCATTGAAGTTGGTTTACCAAGTCCACCTCTTCAATCTGGCTACAGGCATGCCCATATAAGAAATTTGGAAAGCAATGTCTAAAGAATCGCTTCTCGCATCCATATATGAAGGGACATTTAGTAAGATTTCACCATAGCAACCAACACCATCAGAAAGTTATGTTAACCTCGTAAATTATAATCAGAGGAGATAGAGAGTAACAGTAGCTACAATTCAGACTTTATAGCTATATATAGCTTAAAAAATTAAAATTAATGACAGAAGAAATAACAGGAACTGGTATTTGGTGAGTACTCATGAAACTTTATCACATCAAGATCTGTAAAATACATGTATGGGAGGTTGGTACTTCTATCTGTACAAAAGGTCGAGCCTATACTGATTGCAAGACAAAATACAGATTTTGAGAGTAACATCAATTACCCTCATGAGCCATAACGGAAAAGGTAAGGATCTTTTCTTATAAAAAAATGTACATGATGTAATCACTTGCTGTTGCAAATCATATCAGGAAGAATCAGCACCGAAAAACCATCTCAGTTAATAAAATCTGGGAAATGGTCACCTATTTTCGTGAAATATCATCTTTCCACGGAAAATCATAAGTCGAAGACAGAGTCAAATTACCTTCTCTCTCGTTAGACTCAATAAGCATCAACACAACTTCCCGCATGGATGGCCGTTCAAAAGGTGACATACTCGTGCAAAGTAGAGCAATTTTCAATGCACTAATCATGTGAGCAACAGTGCTTTGGTCTTCAAGGTCCAATCGATCATCTAGTATCCCGGATGTCAATGAATGGTCCCGAACATAATGTCTCGCCCATGTGACAAGATCACCTCCTTGATCTAGTGGCTGTACAGGAGTTTTTCCAGTTAGCAACTCCAATAGAACAACTCCATAGCTATAGATGTCACATTTTTCAGTAACTTTCATTGTGTACGCATATTCTGCAGTGAATAAGAGGCAAGCCACGAATAAGTTAGAAGCTTATATCTCTTCTCTAACATCCATTGAGTTTGACTATGCTAAGCAGATGGTGTGTGAATGTTAAGAACGTATTATAACAGAAATGAAAGTTTTCTTCTCTGATAAACAAAGTTGACATCTACTACTTTTTTCATTTAGTTAAACTATATCAGCAGCAGAGAAATATCAAGAAAATAAATAACTTATACAACCTTAAAAGAAATAAAACCATCATTAACAAAAGAAAGATAATTTTATTAAATCTGAATTGAGGAAGGGCTCACCAGGTGCAATATACCCATATGATCCTGCGACTGCTGACATGGATTTGGACTGGGGCATGTCAATCACTTTTGCCAAACCAAAATCACCAACATGGGCTTCAAAGTTATCATCTAGTAGAATATTATTTGACTTTATGTCACGGTGAATAATAATTGGTTTGCAGTCATGATGTAAATAAGCAAGACCTTCAGCAGCTCCAAGAGCAACCATGAATCGAGTTGACCATTCCAAGCTACAAGAGGGCCCATGAAGCAGTTCACCCAAGCTCCCCCTAGCCAAGTACTCATAAAGAAGCAGATTGGAACCTTCGTGATAGCAGAAGCCATAAAGTTTCACAATATTTCGGTGCCTAATCTTTCCGAGAGTCAGAATCTCAGCCTGAAAACTGTTCTCAATGCTACTCCCCTCCCTATCAGAAGCAAGCTTTTTCACAGCAATGGTTTTCCCAGAACGCATAACTGCCTTATAAACTGTTCCGCAAGCTCCCCTTCCAACAACATAACTGTCATGAAAATTGTTGGTGGCCTGAACCAGATCTTGGAAGGTGATTCCGTCCTTTAGAGGGAAGTAGATATTTGATTCTGGAGATGGATTCTCCTTATCATGTACCGAAGAGGCTGTCGCAGTGGGATGTCTCATGAAATATAGTATCACTATAATCAGAATGAGAGAAACACCACCAACAACGGCTGCAACAATTGTGATGATCCTACCTCGAGGAGCATCCATATTTTTCTGTGGAACAGAACCAGAAGATGTATCTCCACTGCAGTAGCCAAGAGGCCCACCACAAAGCCCTTTGTTTCCAATAAAGCTGCTGATGGCCATGTTCTGAAATAGTGATCCGGAAGGCAAAGACCCAGTGAGCTCATTGTATGAGAAGTTGCATCCCAGTAAACTCGACAGATTTTCAAATGTTTTGGGAATCTCACCGGTCAAATGATTGTTATTGAGCAGGAGAAATTCCAGTAAATTAAGATTGCCAAGCTCTGGTGGTATGCTGCCAGTAAGACTATTATAACTGAGATTCATTCCAATCTGCAAGCTTGAAAGCAAGCCCAATGAGGGAGGAATTCGACCAGAAAATGAGTTGCCACCCATCTGCAATTCAGTCAAATGGGAGAGATTTCCTAATGCCAAGGGTATATTTCCAGAGAATTTATTTTCTGAAAGCCTAAGAAGCTCCAATTGAAGAAGAGTTCCAAGCTCATCTGGTAAAGCATCAGAAAAACTGTTGTGGCTGAGATCGAGTCGTTGAAGCATCTTGCAGTTAACAACTTCAGGTGGAATCTTTCCGGTGAGCAAATTTGATGATGCATTAAAAGTCACAAGTTGAGACAGATTACCTAATTCCTTTGGCAACTCTGAAGTAAAGTAATTGTTTGCAATATGAAGTCTTTGCAACTTTCGGCAGTTCCCCATCTCTGGTGGAAGTGGACCAGTAAACATATTCTGGTTCAGTTCAATAGCAGAAAGGTTCACCAATTTGCACAACTCTGAAGGAAAGCCACCTGTAAACTTATTTCCAACAAGACGAAGTTGTACCAATGTTTGGCAGTTCAGGACCCCAGTCGGGATATTTCCATATAGCCTGTTAGAATCCAGATTCAGCAAAATCAGATTAGAATGACGGCAAAGATGAGGAGGTATTCTTCCAGTCAGATCATTATCTGAAAAATCAACCACCCAGAGTTGGCTATAAAGTCCAAGCCGCTGAGGAATGCCACCACTCAGAGAGTTGTTAAAAAGCTGTAACTGAAGCATTTCAGTCAAATATTGAAACCCAAAAGGAATAGGACCAGTGAGGTGATTAATTGAGAGGTCAAGCTTAGTCAGGTTCCTCAAGATACTAAGCTCATTTGGTATGACACCAGTAAGTTGGTTCTGGAAGAGGTACAAAAGTCGTAGACCCTTTATCTTACTGAACTCAGTTGGGATCTTGCCAGTCAAAAAATTCTCTGAGAAGTCGATTTCTGTTGCCATTGAAAGATTTCCAATTTCTCTTGGAATAGTTCCATTCAATCCATTCCGATAGAGGTACAGCTTTTTCAGAAACTTCAGGTTCCCAATTTCCATTGGTATTGGTCCAGCAAGGGCATTTGCATAAAGAGCAAGTGTCTCAAGGTTTGTACAGTTCCCAAGCTCTTTTGGTATTAACCCCGAGATCTGGTTCTCCCATAAAATCAATTCAGTTAAGTTCCCTAGCATCGCAAGCTCCTTTGGCAGCTCCCCTCCAATTTTATTTTGGGCAAGACCAAGCAATTTCAAGCTTTGACAACCACTTATTTCAGCAGGAATACTACCAGAAATTTGATTCTGCCCTGCACGGATTGTTTTCAAATTCTTAAGATTCCTTATGGAACGAGGCAACGGGCCAGTCAGCTTGTTGGTATAAGCCACAAACTCAACCAATGAAGACAATCTGCCAAACTCCTCTGGAAGTGAACCAGATATCTGGTTGTTGCATATATTCAAACGTTCAAGAAAAGACAATCTACCCAGTTCAGCAGGAATTTCCCCACTCAACTGATTGTTATTCAAATAAAAGTATTGCAACAGGGAACAATTTCCAATCGCTTTAGGTATATCTCCGGTGATTTCATTGTGAGAAAGATCAAAATATCTAAGGTTGACCAAACCACCAATACCGGGGCTCAGTGTCCCAGAAAGATTCATTGAGCTCAAATCAAGAGACCAGACCAAAGGCTCATAATCTAAAGTGCAACTCACGCCAGTCCAGCTGCATGGTGTCTGATCAGTGGACTTCCAATTCTGCAGATGATTGAACTCGTCATGGAGGGCATTCTTCAGCTCTAGGAGGTGATGCCCATCAGAATTCAACCCCTCTGTGGTAAATATCAATAGGAAGGTAACAAGCAAAATTCCAGCAAGCCCCAATTCAAATACTCCACTTGATCTGAAATATGCTGACATATTGGTATCCCTCCACCTTATTGAAATTTCAGAATAATATCATCATGTAAACACCTGCACATCAGGGGATACTTTAGAAATTTGGATCACAATTGTGAATTGTCAAAGAACCAAATCTATGACAAGCATCAACCAAATAGTGCAACATTTAACAACTGGAAGAAGAATGGGAACTCTAAAACGATTGTGGTATTTTTTTTATAATGAGAAATTGTTTAACAAACCATTCCCCTGTTAAAAGGAACTCAACTGTGAGTATGATAGAGAAAAGTAATTACTACTAGAAAGAACAACAATCGTTTCAGTATTCAAAGAATTCAAGAGCTATGATACGTCACAAACTAAATATGAATTTGGTTTGTTGAGTCTCTTAATGTGGAATTTTAGTTTGTAGGAATTTTTTGAGCCTGGAAATTCAATCACATACAATTCATAGAAATCCTAATCCCGGGACAAACATAGAAGCAACAGTACTCATTTAGAAGAAACAAGGCAACGACTCTAAATATAAGAAGCCAAATTACCAAAGAGAAAATTTCTGCAGGAATTCACATATCAGACAAGCAGAGACGCCAATTTAAGCAAGCAAATCAACACACAGAATAAGCTAACAATTGAAGAACGAGAGATATACCTGTTAAAGCCAGATAACCAATCACTCGTCAAAGAAGAGATACTAAGGCAACAACTGCACCAGTTCCCCGTAACTCCTTGAGACCATAAGGCTAAAAAAACCATGGAATTCATGAATCAATAGAGAAAACTGCAGCCAACCCAGTTCAGCTTTCAGCATAAATGGTGGGGATCTTAGGATCAAAAGGCCTAGGATTTTGTAGCAAGAAAGATATCTTTTTTTCTTCCTTCTCCCACTCTCTTTCTTATTTGCTTTTCAAAAAAATAAACAAGCAAAAGGAAAAGGGAGAGATCTTTTATGGTTTTCTAATGAGATATTGAAACAAAAACAGTGAAAACTGTGTAGTCTTTATGTGAATTAAAAAGGGTCGGGCCCGAGCTACGAATTGAAGCTCTAATGGCTGACAAGGCAAGCCCTCATTTCATCTCTCTCTCTCTCTAACCTGTATATGGATGCAAAGGTTGTACCTTTCACACTCACTCACTCTCTCTATCAATATATGTAAGGAATGGGTGAGTCTGCTTGGCGTTATCGTTAGCTTCTCTCTCTGGGGAAGGGGGTGGAGGGTGGAGGGTGGAGGTGGGCTTGGCTGGCTAGTTTCTCTCCTTTTTTAGTGCCTTCAACTGTTACTGACTTTTTGTTAGGCAACAAAAGTTTAAAGTTTTCCTGTCCAAATCCAAAAAAAAATTGGACTTTTTCTTCACCGGGGTAGATTGGTGCTGCAGTCTCCAAATTCCACATTCTAATTCGTAAAAACTGAAAAAGGAAATTGTGAAAATCCTGATTAGTAACAATTTTCGTAATACGATGGAAGATGTTTTCAAAAGTAATTTGTAATTAAAAATATATTAAAATATTTTTTTAAATATTTTTTACATTTAATATTAGCATGTTAAAATTATTAAAAAATATCTAAACATGTTAATTTAAATTTGTTTATAAATAAAAATAGATTGAAAAATATTTTAAAAATCAGGTTTAACCATAATTTTTTATAATTTGATCTAGACTTGAGAAGCAACAATCTTCTAAACATAAACATGTTAGTCTATTTGGGATTGTGGTTGTGGTTTTTTTTAAAAGTGTTTTTTACTCAGAAATATATTAAAATAATATTTTTTATTTTTTAAAAATTATTTTTGATATCGGTGCATCAAAATAATTTAAAAACAGTACAAAATATTAATTTGAAGCAAAAAATAAAATAAAATAAAAATTAATTTTTTAAAAAAATATTTTTAAAATACAAAAAACAAACAAAACGATAATAACAACCGAAAGTAACTTTGTCCAACCAACAATTTCAAAGCTTGATGGACACTACAATCACTTGTGTATGGTCGTAAAGAATTTTTTGCGGTTGAGTGAGTATCGGAGCTTGATAGAACAAGGGATGTCCACAGTAGCAGCAGGAGCAAAACTCAGAGAAGGACAAAAGAAGGTTATTGATGATGCCAAACCAAAGGGACTTCAAGGCTAAGAATTTTAGAGATAGTGCATTGTCATATGCAGGAGCAAGTTGCTGATACAATGACTAAACCTTTAAAGCTTGATATGTTCCTGAAAATATGCTATTTATTGATTCCATTACTAATTTCTGAATGAAAAGGACGATGAAGTCCCAAAAATCAAAGTAGTTTAAGAACATAAATCTCAGGTTGTATAATTGATTAATCAATTGGTTTTAATAACCTCATTAATTCTCCCTGCTCAATGTAGTTGATAGCTTATACTTGATGTTTGGTAGGTCAAAGTAGCTTGTGACCACTACCAGTACCTATAAAAAATCTTTTTTGGTGGATGTGAGGACTCTTTAATGCTCAAATAAATATTTTTTTTATAAAAAAATACAATAATATTCCAGAGAGATGCTCTAAAAATATATATGCAATAGAAAATGAAGATTGTTAACCTATGAGTCTTGTCTTTTTTATGGAGATGAGGGACTGAAGTGTAATTTCACTTTTGTGATATTTTAAGTTGTATTGTGAGTTGTAATCCACTCATTTTATCCGGCAAAAAAATAGAGACATGACGAGTCATGAAAGACTTTAATACACCTAATGGTGTTGGCGGAGTGTAGACTTGTTTAATTGAGCATATTTGTTGAGAAGTAGATCCTTTGAGATTTTATATAAAAATCTATTGAATTGATGACGTTAAATTCAAGTATTATGCTTGAATCTGTGAGTGTAGCGAATCTGGCCATGCCCAATAACAAAAATCTTTGGGCTCGATACTTTCAGAAAACATGCATGAGGCCCACCCCGTTGACCTAATAGTGCATCATGCCAAGCTATCAGGCTTGGCAACACATGTTAGACCCGGATGGCGTCTTGCACCATCTGTCAGACCCGACAATATATGGGACTAGCGTTGGCCACACCCAGTAACCTTTAGTTATGAACAGTGCTAGACCCAAAGAACCTTTGGATTTAGCAATAATCAGACTCAACATGTTTGGGATTTGACATACTACCAAATTTAACTAAAGTTGGGTCTAGCTGTCGCTAGACCCAGCACATCTTAACTGGAACATGTTATAATAAATTTTTTATTACCTAATCTTTCTCACTCTTTATCATTCTTGTATGTTTTTCTTGATTTGGTATTTATTAGGAAAAACTTATAAAGATGCACCTATAAAATCTTGTCCGATATTAGGTAATATACGTTCGATAACTCTTATCCATAAAAATCCTCCAAGCAATTCTTCTTAAAAAAAAATCAACTGGGCTGGTTTATAAATTATATTTTACAGTCAATAATCATGTCATAAAAAAAGAAAGAAAGAAAAAAACACTCTCCAGATATGCGTGTGAAAACTAAGATCATGCTCGTACATAAATTGGATTAAGATAGAGCACGTCATGAATGATGGGACTTGGGGGGCCCTCCAGAATTATACAAATGTCCCACCAAACTCTTGGCAAGGAGTGGGGACCCACAAAATGGCCGAGACAGCTTCAGTAGCTGTCCAACCATCATGCCTTACATCCATATCAGACGATCCAGTTTTGTGGGTTCTTGTCTGACAAGTAACCATGCAATCTAGAGAGGATAATCTGTGGGTCCTGAAATAACTCTATAAACACACTGAATTGAAGCACATGCGAGGCCATCCATCACTATGGATTTGCTTGTTGACTCCCATGGATTTTTCATTTTGTGTTCGGCTCTTCTCCACTGGCATAAACCCTAATCTGTTCCGGTAGGTTAACGACCTCTTGAGCGTTAGGAAGACAAGGAAAAAATGGCAGTCATGGTTCTGGTGCAAAAATTCTACATGATTCGGCAGGACGAGCCTTCTTTCTTTGATTTTGCATGCTGATTAACCACTTGAAGTCGGTGTTGACCCGTGTTTTGAAGATATTCAGATATGCTGCGTGATTCATTTATTCGAAAAGGTCTTAGCGTAATCCGTGAGACTAAAATTGATGATGTTTCGAATTTTATTATATGAAATATAAAGTAAGAAAGGTGTCATCTATTAGCTGAACTTGAATTAGTGGATGCTTAATCAGTATTTTTTTTATCTTGTCCTTTTTGATAGATAATTATTTCTTCTCTATCCAAAAACAATATTGGTTGTTTTTGCCTTTGAATTCATTTTATAAAGGTGTTTATTTCAAGAAAAAATTAAATTAATATTTTTTTAAAATGTTTTATGATAATTTGAATTTGTTGGTGTTAAATATAAAAAAAAATTAAAAAAATTATTTTAATATATTTATAAATAAAATACACAAATTCTCTTCCTGACTACCTTTAATGGCATATTTTTCACTTTGATCTTGATTTGGTGTGCTTGGAAAAGTAAAGATAAATTCTAGATATTAATTATTTATGTTTGAACCGGAGAAGTAAGAGAAAAGAAGCGAGCTTTTTTTGGGTGTGTTTGAGAATGTGATGCAAATCGCATTTTTTTAAATTTTAAAATTTTTTATTTAAAATAATTTTTTTATATTTTAAATTATTTAGATGTGTTGATGTTAAAAATAATTTTTTTTATTTAGATTTATTTTTAAATAAAAAATATTTTAAACCGTCATTATTATCACAATATTCTTGTCTGCAAATTGCTTCTAGGCTTGTGTAATTGGCGTGAGAGTCTTGTAATATTTTCAAATTAATTTACATGTTTATCTAGTTACGAGGATCTCAGATATAATAAATATAAAAAGAAAAATTAAATTAATAGCACTTGACTAATATATATTTTTGTTTTTACTGTTCATATATCCAAATTAAATTAATTTTCAATAAAACTATATCTCTCACTAGTAATAATGTAACCTCTTAATTATCTAAACGGCTTTGCTAAGGAGGTCCAGTGTTCTTCACGGATGTTTATCAATAATTAACGCACAATATTCTACTAATCAAATCCTACTGCAGTACTGTGTGCAAAATTGAGAAAATGCGCATGCCACCATAATTGATCTCATGACCTTGCCCTAGTTAAGTTATTGCAGTGTAGATTGTAAATTATTTATGCCCTTTCCAGGATTTCCCATCCCTAATATGGGTCATGTTCCTTTTTAATCGGCAAATATTTCAGGGGTGTATGTAATAGAGATTATTTTTTAAAGTATTTTTTTGTTTAGAAATATATTAAAATAATATTTTTTTTAATTTTTAAAAAATTATTTTTACAACAAATAAAAAAAATTAATTTTTTTAAATATTTTTAAAACACAAAAATAAACAAATTTTTTATACACTCGAAGCCTCGATTGATGCATCGAGTCAAGTATTTATCAGCCCGGGTTAATGGTTTGCCTTTACCCAAAAGCTTCCTCTCTGGTTTTATACAGATTGAACATCATTTCATGGCAAAAACGAGGAAAAAGGAAAAGGATTCCTTTACGTCTTTTGAGTTCATTGATTGTCTTTACACAAATAAATAATCATTTTCTATCTTTTCATTACACGTAATTAACTCACTCCCTTTTAATCTTTTTTTTTTATTATTTTAAATGTGCTGGACTTGGTTTTGTCCATTAAAAAACAACTTTGAATGATTTCAATACTTTTTTCCTTTTGTTTTCTTTTTATTTTTCATTGAAAAGTTCATTGAGTTTTAAACTAGACAATAAAAAAGTTATTTATCATTATTATATAATAATAATTATAATAATAAATAAACTTGAATCATATCATTGGAATTATTCTTCAAAGTTAAAAGAAGCTTTTGTCATGGATATGTTTGGAAGTAGGTATCCATTGTTTTTAAGTCTTTTTTAAGAATATATTTACCACCTAATAAATTCATGTTTTTTTTATAATTTTAATATGTTGATATTAAAAATAAAAAAAATTATTTTAATATATATTTTTAAAATATCTTAATTACAATACAATATCAAACACACACTATATTTCTCCTTTGCTTTATTGTAAAATAGTGTTTCCAAACCAACTTTTACATAAAAATACACATTTTTTTAAGCATTGAATTGAATGAATCAGACTAAGTCTCTTTAAGAACATAGAAATCCGCGTTCCCAAATAAAAAACATCATCAAAATATTGATGTATTTCTTTTATGAATTGGGGTGAAGCACAATGAACAAAGTATAAATATGCATATAAATTGTGTTTGATATTATGATGGATAATGGTTGTTTTTTAAATTTTAAAGTATTAAAATAATGTTTTTTTTTTAAAAAAATATTTTTAACATCAACACATCAAAATAATAAAAAATTATAAAAATAAATTAAAACAAAAAACAAATAAAATTTTTAAAAATACTTTTTAAATACAAAAATAAACAGAATCACAGTTATTTTAATTTACTCACGTTTTTTGTTTACTTGGTTGCCTGTTAGATCTGCATACCAAGCGACTTGACTCCACCGTCAACACGCAAAACTTCAGCAGCTTCTGTCCTCATCTTCTTGTCTTAATTTTTTTCTCTCTTTATCACCAAATCCTAGTTGGCATCACGATCAAAGCATCATGCATGTTACGCTCCCTCCCGTGAACCTTGATCCATGGAGAGGGATAAATACCTTGAACCATGTTTTTAATTAATGGGTCTCTTACTTTTTTTATTTTGGAGCATCGGTCTCTCGCGTCCTTATGTTATAGAAAACTTTCAACTTGTGGTATGCTGTGGTAGTCTTTTAGCTAGGGTGGCAATTGACCAAGATGAGCTAGCTAGCTGGATCAATTGATTGCTACAGTTCAATTGGATCTTCTTTTTTAAAAAAATAATGCAATTTGACCCGTTTAATCAATTCAATTAAGCTTGATTACAATCAAATTATATATATATATATATATATATATATATCAATGGTTATGGTTTAGGCATAGAAGTTAGATTTTTATTTATAAAAATGGCATATGTATAAAGTCAAGTCTTCTTATTTTATGCTGAAGAGTAGAAATAAGAAAATGATAGAAAAAATATCATGTGGTTTTGTCTATTTACATTTAAGTGATCAGGTCAATGCTACAGATGCTGTTTGATACTGCGGTACTATTATATTTTTAAATTTTTTTGATTTTTTTATGTTTTTTTTATTGTTT
>Ga0307510_10009258_pt1 | contig 11738 bp, 4 predicted proteins | sample 12_EM_MG_FD_207224 | JGI IMG/M metagenome (GOLD analysis project Ga0307510, IMG submission 207224) | Populus trichocarpa ectomycorrhiza microbial communities from riparian zone in the Pacific Northwest, United States - 12_EM | ecosystem: Host-associated > Plants > Roots > Unclassified | place... | reverse complement strand
ATTGATTAAGACTTGAACTTTTTAATTAAACTCAAACTTAAGATTTTACAAGTTGTGAGTTTGGAGCATTAACCCAGGTTTAGAATATTCACACAGGTTGACTTGTTTTTTTTTCCTTTTTTTAAGTTAATGTTTTTTCAATTTCATCCTTCACCATATATTTATTTTTCAGTTTCGTTCTCCTTGAATTTTTTATTTGTCATATTAGATCCTTATTGTTTTAATTTTTATTTGTCTTGTTTTAGATTTTTTTTTTGAAATAATTGACTGATATCAAGGTAATGGCAATATACAAGGCAGATGGCCCTAACCATGATTCTGGACGACTGCAAACATTTTGCATGCAGATTTTTAGAATTTAAGTTTTTTTTTTATTTATAATTTCATCCCCTTCAATTTTTTTACAATATAATTTAATCATCATTCTTTTTGTTACAATTCTTTTTATTTTATATTTTTTTTAATTCAAGTTTTTTTTTTTTTAATAATTTCATCTATTAGTATTAAATTCATTGGAAATTAAGCTTCTTAATTCAACATAGTCTAAGATTTCAAGTGTTGCAGATTTAAATAGTTAGCCTCAATCTAAGAGATTTGCATAAGCTTGCTTGTTTTTTTTTTTTTTTAAATTAATATTTTTTTAGTTTCATCTCTCAATATTTATTTATTAATTAAATTTCATCTTTATTTTTTAATTTTTAATTGAACTCGAGATCAATTTCATCAACAATTCAGTTTCATATTTGTATGTTGTTTCACGACAGCAACACTAAACTTACCAAATCATCATTTAAACACGGTATTCAATTCGCTCTTGGTTCTTAGATCGGACAAGTCACACCAATATTTTATTTATTTATTTATTAAAACATATAATGATCAATTGATTTTATCTTATACATTGGTTGTGTTTTTTATCCTCGTTTCAAATATTTTATTGTATACAGAAAAATAGTGACGCTCAAACTTTTTTTCATGAAGTAGTTGGGATTTTGATCACGACTTGAACCTAGTATACAAAACTACCAAGGAAAGGAGGGAAGTAAACAGCTGAAGCGATATAAGACTGATAATTTGAAAGTGTAAATCTATATGAAATTTCAAAGTCATCACTTGCATGCATAGCTTTCAGATCTAATCCAGGGACTGACTCGAAATTTCGAAGAGTCATCACTTGCATGCATAGCTTTCAGATCTAATCTAGGGACTGACTCGAGAAAAAGGCATGAGTCACTGAGTTACCATGTAAATCATTTTTATTAAAACTGCCTTGTGCTTGAAAAAAAATTCTTTGGTGTTGACCTCATTGGATCCCTAAGAATTCAGCTAAGTTAATCAAGTTTTATTGGGTCAATAACTAGTCCGATTCAACTCGAAACCAAGCCCAGGTCAGTCTCCATGTCAACCCTCCAAGCAGGTTTATCAACTATGCTTGCATGGATCCGAAGGTCCAAGGAAATGCAATCACCACTTATAAACCACACCAGGAGTACGTCTAATTCAGGATTTGAAAGGGAAATGAAAGTACCATTTACAAACCACATCAGGATCATGTGTTATTCAGGATTTGTACATGGGTTTTACAGGCTATAAAGAAGTTTCTTCTTCTCACAGAATTCTATAATTGAGAAACAAAGCTAACCTGAAGAAGAAGAAAAAAGTATCCAGAATGTGACCCCTATTGATAAAATGAACAGCAGGTGAAAGTCAAACTTGGAATGGAAGATTCAACCTGCAAGAGATCATCACATATTAGATCCTGAGCACAATCTAGTCATGACTAAACTAGAAACCACTACACCATAGAAACTCTTTCATATGAATCATTTACAAAACAGAACATTCCATCTTCGTTCCACCTATGATATATTGAGTGGAAAAACCAACATCTTGCGATGATTTCATTATTTCACAACAGACCTATGGAAGAAAAAATTAAAACAGTTTATAACAAGCAATCCAAGATTGAAAAAAACAAACGTATAAAACATCACTTCAGAAAGGGTTTCATCATTATGTGTGGAGCTAATTTCCCCTAAAATTGGAAGTCCTTGGTTGATGAGAGATAAACGGTAGATGAATGTCAATGTTCCTTGCTACCAGAATGGTGCAATCAGATTATGTGGCGGCATTATCAAGCTACCTGATTACCATGATTATCAAATTAATTAGAATTGTTATCAAAATTACCTCATGAACACTTTTCCGTAAAATTTTATGTACATGTATTTGAATGAATTCCAAATATGATGCACAATCTCCTGTTGTAGAGCCAAAGTCACATTTTATGTACATGAATTCGAATGAATCCCAAAATGATGCGTCCTCTCCTGATGCTAGAAACTCATGTGGAATTAGATACAAGATGAGAAAGCATTACAATGTTGTAAAGAACTAACCTCGGGCCTGAATTTCAGGTGAAAAATTGACAAGTCTTGTAACTCAGAACATAGTATCTACCCATGGCTTCTAGGATCAACAGAGCGCACCTTCCTTTTTTCTGCATTTGAATATTGTCCAACAACTCGGGCATGAGGTATGGATCCTTCCCCACGTGCAAGAGCTTCAACATTCTCAAGTAGGTACTTCCTTGGAAGCCTGCCAACTACATTACCCTCTTCATTCCCCTCTCTATCCAGGAATGCAAAGTGCGGAATACCCTCAACACCAAACTCATCAAGTTCTTGTTCCCACTTGGTATTATCAACGTTCAGCATAACAAAATTCACACGGTCCCTAAAAGGCAAGTGGCATTTAGCAGGCACATTTAAATTAAAAGGAAACGACAGAATCACTAAGTAAAAGGAGATAACTCAAATATCATATAGCTAATCAAAGCTTGATCAAGGCTGTTACTTGTACTGCTGCTCTACTTTGTAGACATCTGGAGCTAACTCTCTACATACTTCACACCAATCTGCATAGAACTCCACAACAGTTGGCTTCCCATTTGAGAGGGCCTAAATAAAGACACCAGAAAAAACCCAATAAGCAACAAACAAAGTATAAGTACAGAACATGGCATTAACCATTTACATTCAAATGGAACATTATTTTCAGAAAGCAAATCCACTTCGAATTTGACATCAAAACTAATATAAACCAATCAAAACTTTTCTACTAAAACTAGTAAATTCACTTAGACACCCCATTAACAACCAAGAGAAATCCTTCAATTGCTTTCAATTCCAAGGATATAAACAAATTACATTCCAATTCATAAACAGAAAACCCACTTTTTACTAATTAACATCAAAACTAATGGCGAATAATAATAAAAACTCCACAAAGGATAGCTTTACTTAAAACCCATTATTAAAAAGAACTAGAACTCCCTCTCAATTGTAACCTATTTGACAAGAATTCCAACTTTAATCCAATAAAGCAAACCTCTTCATAAGGCAAAGCAGCAACAGATAAGTCCTTCAAAGAAACACCAAAATCCAACCTTGAAGACAAGAAAAGTCCGGCAGCAGCAAGAAGAGAAACCACTGCTATTCGTTTATTAACATCTTTATTTGGAAATTCAGGTAACCCAGAATCTTGGGACGCACCTGTATCCTCTCTTTTGGTATCATCACTAACTGGACCAGGTTCAAGGACCTCTTTTTCCTGCATTAAAAGAAACAAACCAGTTCAGAAAAGATTATAACTTGCTACTTAGTGACATAAGTGAAGGAGAAAATGGGGGCTGTACCGTTGGTGTGGAGGTTTCAGATGAGTCGGGGTTTGTTTGGCAAGAAACAGCAGGGAATTTGCGAGGTTTGGTTTGATAGTGGAAAGTGGATTTGAGGAGTGATGGTGATGAATGAGAGGCTTGAAGATATGGCCGGAATCTATGGAGACAGAGAGGGTTTGAAGCCACACGAGCCATGGAGATTTTGGAGGAGGAGTCGGTTTTTCTTTTTTGGTTTGTATTAGTGAATTTTTTGTGCTAATTAATTAAACGGTCAAAATGTAAGCGGGCACTCGTTTTTTCCTTTTTAGAACTCGTGGATTTTGAAGGTCGTTCTTTTGGGATGCGTTTATTATCTAGTGACAATAGAGGCAACAGTTTGGAATTGAAGATCAACTTTTTTTAAGAATAAAATTATTTTTTTTGTTTTAATTATTTTAGATTGTTTTGATGTGATGATATTAAAAATAAATTTTAAAAATTAAAAAAAATATTATTTTGATATATTTTTAAATAAAAAACATTTTAAAAATTACTTAATATGTTGGATTCATAGTTAAGAAACTCGGATGCCAATGATTGACTAGAACATGGCCTGAATCGGAGTTTCACATGAATAGAAAAAGTTGATTTTATATGAGTTATTTTAAAAATTTAGACCGATTTATAATTTAGTCGATTAAAAACCTTTAATTCATTAAAAAAATAAACAAAATCATTTATTATTTAAAAAATATTATTAATCCACCCTGTGATTCCGACCTTATCCCAGGTTATATTTAATAATTATGGTTAGATAATAACACTTGAGACATGTGTGTATTATTATTATTTTTACCATTATTTAGACCTTGATATTATTGTTATAGTTGCAAGAAGATGTATAAAGTGTTTGGTTTTATTTAACATTATGCAATACAAATTTAATAGTGAAAAGTCATGACTCGTGAAGTGTTTGGTCCTTAAACTTTTTTTTTTTATGATTGTATCTTTGAAGCCAAACTCAAGTGTAATTAAATCAAGTTTATTGAGTAAGGATAAAATTAAAAGACATGGGACAAAGTAGAAAAGCCACCACAAATAGATAATAGTTTCAAAGTTCACATAAAAAATTAATTTAGTCCTTATACTTTAAAAAGTATACATATTTCGTCTCTCAATATTTTTTCAATTCAATTTTGATACAAAAGTTTATTTTTGTTATTTTTAGTCCAGGTTTTGAGAGAGAAAAGAGAGAGGTCGTCGGATTCCAGTGATAGAGAGATAAATTTATTATTGTTGATGAGGATAGTTCATATCGGTTTTTTTTTACCTTATAAGTGCCTAAAAATATATCTAAGCTCGGGGAAATTTTTGGTTTAGAGTTTTTTTTTGGGTTTTTTGATGCTATTTATAGGTTTATTATAATTTCTAAGGTGATTTCTAGGTGTTTAGGGTTAAAATAGGTTGAAAAACGAGTTTTTTGGATCGAAAAACCTTCAATCCTAATTTTCCATTTGAAATACAATCGGTACCACAATACCAAACTGCTATTAATCTCAAACCGCTTAATAAATTTCTATCAAATACTAGCCGAAACCCTTATAACAAACCACAAGATTTCCATTCGGACCACAAATCCATTACAAATGCAAAAGTTCTACTTTATAAATGGCCAAATAGGACCTAAGTACATGCCTAAATCCAAACTGAAAAGGGACACAAGTCAAGCAGGCTAACCAGGGGATAGAGTCTTGAAAGAAAGAAAAAAACACATCAAAAAAATTACTAAGCATTATTTGAGTTATCAAACAAGGGGAGCATGAGAAAACAAAAGGCAATAAACATCACTAGAGAGACAAACTTAAACAAACAATATCTCATTGAAATAATTAAAATCTGGTTAATAGAAATAAATAAGTGGAAATTAACTTCACTTCACTTTCATTGAATTAGGTGCATGAATCCAAACTTTTCTCATCGTCTTCACAAAAACCTTAACTTATTTGACCCGGAATGAATCAAGTCTGGCCCTTCCTATCTCCTAAAAGCATTAACTTCTCTTAACCTAACATTCAAGATCATAATTAAAGTTTTCACCTTCTAGTATGAAAATTAAGTATATACCAATTCCACGACCAAAAAAAAATCAATTTTTTTTTGTATATAAGAGTATGATTGAGAAAAGGAATGTAAAATATTGGGAAATACAGATGAGTTTCATGGAATTTTTACATAATTAACAATCTAATTTATTACAACAAGAGAATGTTTAATTGCACGGAATGGGATAGAGTAATTTAATGAAATTCATTGATTATATGATAATATAATGAACTTGTAATTACAATATATATGAGTTTCCATGCATGAACCAAGAACAAGTGACGTCAAGATTCAGCTAGGAAGGGATGACCCCAGGAATAGTCTCTAGACTCTAGATGCTCTAGATACCGAGTCGGGACAAGATGAATTGAGAGTGATTGAGATGCGACCATGGAACACTACGAGCACACCAAGATCGAGTAATAAGAGAAACTGATCTATCCCAAGGACCTTCTGTAGAGATTTATCTTCAATCTCACTTGTGAAGAAAGCTTTGTCTCTTATAGACATTATACGTATATTTTTTTTGTGTGAAGAAACGAACACACAAAGACTAGAAACTAGAAAAAAATACGGTTTGATTTTGAAAAAGATAGGTTTTAAAAAAATCAGGAATCTTAAGATCATGTTTGACAGATTTAGAGTTTTTTAAGGTTTATATGAAAATTACCTGAAGATCATATATTCTTTTCGGCTTTGAATAATTACTTCAAGACTGAGTTATCACAAACCACAAACCGTCCAAGTATTTGGTGCCCTCTAATAGTAATCCATACGAACCACAAGTAAGAAATCTCCTAAATCTTTTTAAGAGAGATGAATTGTTATACATTTGAGTGCTAACTCTTTCTTCTTTTTTTTTTTGTATTTTACAGGTGTTCTATATTGTTTACTATTGTATAGAAAATAAGAGGTATAACATTCTAAGCTTGAAAACCCTATAAATGGAAAATTAAATATCAATTTGACCCCCGAATAATTTCATATATATTATTTCAGAATAATCTTAGAAATTTATTGAATCAAGTCTCTACTTGATTTTTCTAGATTTAGAATTGTAATTCCATGTATAAATTTCATTTTAGTCCTCAATTTCTTTAACTTATTTACAATCAAGTCACACTTGATTAATCATTCCAGTTTAATTTTCTATCAATGGTTCTTATGTGTGTTACCCATTAGGTTCTATAATAAGTTGGTCCAAATATAAATCACAATCTTAAATAAAATAAAATTAAATAAATTAAACAAAATAATTTATTATCAATAATTGATTGATTTATGTTTAAAGATCAAATACAATGTCTAACAACCTATCATGATTCCTCAAATATTTAAAAAGTCATAAGTAGTTTAACTTAACATTTTAATGACCAGTATCTTGGTGTAATTATTATCTCTTCATCAACAATTTTTTGATTTGAACATTATAGCATGAAATGTGTCTACCCTGTCAAATCATATTTGTTCTCAACGTCGCAGTCATTGATTATTTGAAACTCTTTTCAAATTTTGTTCCACCTTACGCAATGCTTTACAATCAATATTATTTGAGAACAAATAAAATGTTTTTTCTAATTCACTCAAGGTGATGAGTCCTCTCCTGATTACTCAAATACCTTTATATAGTTCTTGTTATACCCAATATTTTTTCGTTTGTTACCTTTATTAGGACAACGTGTACGCAGTAGGATTAAAACATAATATTTCATATATAAGATAACTTAGTGATCTCAAGTATAAAGATCGCTTACACAACCATCACGTGAACCTTTCCATAAACACATGTGACCTCTTCATATGAAATTCTCATACGTATTAGTTCAGTGTACATGTTATCCGACAAACACCTATATATTAGCTCTAAGTATCCCTCATACCTCAGCTTATGAGAACAACTATTCTCTTTTATAAAGGGAATAACATAATATGTACAAATCTTAATGGTTCTAATTAATATACAGTTTTAATAGAGTATTAACAGGAAATATTTAGCAACAATGCTTTGATGCAATAAGAATCACATAATTATAATAGTTTTATAATTTCTTTGCAAAATATTTTTGTTCTAAATTTTTTATCTTTACTCAAGATTTATTAATTAAATATTAAATACAAATAAAACTTTTATTAAATATACATATGTTTCGATAAACAAAATCAAAGTCACGTTTGCCCACGGAATACACACTAACAGAAATGGCATATGAAATTCGCAAGAGATAATAGAGGAAACGAGTGGATGTCATGGTAGAATCAATGTCTGCGCATTTAAAAAAAGATTGAACCATGCCATTTTAAAATACTCCAAGCAACTTGGCATCGAATCCTGCAGCCCAGAGGCATTCGATAGCTTGAATGTGATTTTTGTTCTAAGCAAACCAAAGAAAGTTTAACCTCTTAATCACTGTTTGGTATTGTGTTTTAAATAGGAATGGGTAAATTTTAAATTGTTTTGATATACTGATGTTAAAAATAATTTTTAAAAAATAAAAAAGTTATTTTGATATATTTTCAAATAAAAATTTTTAAAAAAGCATATGTTGCGATATTTCTAAACATCCCTTATTATTTTTTATAAAATAATTTTTTTATTTTTTAAAAATTATTTTTAATATTAACATTAATTAACAGAGATGCAGAGAGAAAGGGATGGAAGTGTTAGAGAATAATATAAATCATATTCTGAAACCTCACCTAGCAGGTTAAGCTATTGGATCGAGATGGTTCTTTAACATGGTATCAGAGTCTTGATGACCAAGCGGTCACGAGTTCGAATCTTACTATCCTCATTTATTTGATAAAAATTAAGCACAAGATAATATTGACTTATGCAAGTTTCAAGTCCAAAAAAATACGATTAATCCAACATTAAAATTACAATTTAGAACTAAATAAAAATAATTTTAAAAGTAGAACATTGATATATTTTTATTACCTAAAAAGAAAAGGAAAAAGAATAAAACTCTTCGGCAATATATAACTGCAAAGTCCCACCACCACATAAATAAAATCATTTCTTCGTATTTATCAACCTCACAAATCAAGTCTTCTAGCTAGGATCAAGTCTGTTAGCCGTAAAATCCATGGCTTCCACGTTCTCACCACCGCCGCTCAGAACTCTCTCTCTCCACCGCATGCGCAATGCACACCCCACCATCTGCGAGGCGCTCACCAGTCCTAAACCTGCGCCGATTTCCTTCCCCGGCCGAAGACATCTTCTCTTCATGCTAGCGTCAGCACCAGCACTGGCCTTAAGAGAACCATCTTCACTGGCGCAGGACATTCCTTTGTTTGGGCTGAGGAAGAAGCTGAAGAGGGCGGAGGAGGAAGCTGAGGAGCTGGTGAAGGAAGGGTTTGAGACGGCGGAGAAGGGGTTGGAGACAGCGGGGAAAGGGATCGTGACGGTTGAGAGAGGGATTGAGACAGCAGAGAAAGAGATTGTGACGGCAGAGAAGGAGATTGAGGAAGCGGTGAGCTTTGGTGGGCTAGCGCAGGCTGGTGCGGTGGCTGGAGCGGAGGCTGTTGGGGTCTTGGTTGCTACTGCCATTGTTAATGGGATTTTGGGGCCTGAGGGTTCTAAATCATAAGTAAGAGGATTAGCCGATTAATTATAGTTGATTGTGTTTATTTTGATAATTTATGGCAATCCCATTTCGTATTTCCTTGCTCTTAACGAGTTATATTAATAAATCATTAACAAATTGAATGTATTTATTGCAAAATGAAATGTGCATTAAAATAGAGGAGAAAAGTGATTAGTGTTTGAAGAAATATCAAGTGATATTATCCAATTACAATTCGTAGGTTGACGGGATATTATTTCAGGTACACATTTGCTTTCATTTTCTGCAATTCTAATGAACTTCGACTATTTTATGTTGCAAAATGAGATAATGGAGATCGAAATGGTGGATTGGATGAATTGAAGAAAATGGTTTGATCTGTTTGAGTTTTATTATGATTTGATGCGTTTTGGTTTATGATTTGTGTCCTTTATATTAGTTTGGTAAGCAAAAGTGTATAGAAGCCCACGGATTTTGGTACCACCACCTACAAATTTATCAAAAAGATCTGAAAAACAAATAGATATCCCAGGCTACAAATCTATTTGCTAAGCGGTTCTAAGAAATTATAGTTGTCTGATCGGCTCAAGAACTACCTAGGAATGGCTTGGGTTATTGAGTTGTCGGGTCAATTATTTGTTATCAAAAGGATGCTATTTCATTTTCTTAAAAAAAAAATTGATGTTGACTTTGTCGGCTCTCACCTAGTCAATCGGGTCATGGATTAGCCTGTCAAGTTAATTGGGTTTGGTTCAAATCAATGTTTTTTTTCGATTCAAATTAAAACTTGATCTGGATCAAGTTTTGAGTCATGAATTTCTCAATCAACTTGTCTAATGAGCTTTTTTTACATGGTTTCAGCAACTCAAATTAGACAAGTAATGTTGACGATCAAAAATCGATAAAAGGTTATGCTATATATATCTTATTTTTTCCCTCTAGAAATGCGGTAAACAATGAACTATTACACTTTCTACTACTGAGGTTGAATATAAATCTATTGTCAGTGTTGTTGAATAAAAATGGAAGCACTTTCTCCCTACTTATTTAGGCATTTTGATTTCTTTTTCTCCTTTTTTTTTTCTATTGTAATTATATTCTCTATTTTTTTTGTTGTTGAAATTGACTATCATTTTGTTCGCGACATGATTGCTCAGAAGGAACTATATGTTTGATTTATATCTTCTGAAAATCAACTTATTGATATTCTTACTAAGTTATTGTTGTTTACTCACTTCTTTTATCTTCAATCCAAAATAAATGTGTTCTTTCCCTTTCTTCAACTTAAAAAGGTGTATTAAGAACAATCTAGAATGCAAGGGTTAGGTCATGCTATTCGTACCTATATACAATACCAGTCCAATATCCAAAACCCATTAAGTTAACATATCTAAAGGTAAGACTTCTCTTATAAAAAGTGCATAAACATATGTTATATATATTGAAAACTTCCTTCATCAATAATATAGGCTACTAGTGTAGAATTTATAGCATGAATTCTTTTACTCATTGTCTCGTTTTATTTTCTAATTTAAATGGTATCAAAGTCAGTCGCATAACTACAATATGTTTTTTCTACAAAACACAACACCATCTTTTGCTTCCTCATGAAAGACAACTATGACAAACAATCTCATAGATATGACAACCAATTGCAACCTTTTTAGCCTCAAGTCCACATTACACAATTCTCACCATTGTATTTCTCTCAAACTTATCCACAAAAAAATATTTATTTTAGAAAGATCAAATATGGGTTCATCGATGACAACAAGACTTATCTGCTTGAATTTCTTCAACAAGTCTACATGAACAAGTCTCAATTCATACTACACTAAATGGATACAATAAGATCAGTTGTTAATGAGCACTCTTATTGCTTCCCTACCTAGAGGCTTCGACTCTCCATATTTCAATCCTATATGTTTTTGGCATATTGTGGGTGGTCTTTAATATCTCTTATTCACTCAGCCATATATTTGTTTTTACAGTCAATAAGATGTGTCAATTTATGCATACACCTATTAATGTGCATTGGTTAGCTGTTAAACGAATTATGCTCTATCTTTACGGTACTTTTATGACATGTCTTCATTTTACTAGTGCTAGTGAGCTTTCTTTCCATGGTTTTAGTCATTTGGATTAGGCAAGTAATGTTGTCGATCAAATATCGTTAGAGGTTATGTTATCTATCTTGGTAATAATCTTGTTTCTTAAAAATCAAAAAAGCAATAAACTATTGCATGTTCTTTTATTGAGACCGAATATAAAGTTGTTGCTAATGTCGCTGTCGAGTTGAAATGGATGTGTCGTCTCTTTACTTATCTAGGCATTCTGGTTTCTTCTTCTCCTATGTTATTGTGTGATAAATTAGGCGCTACATATTTGACAACTAATCTAGTTTTTCATGT
>Ga0307510_10009257_pt1 | contig 11738 bp, 3 predicted proteins | sample 12_EM_MG_FD_207224 | JGI IMG/M metagenome (GOLD analysis project Ga0307510, IMG submission 207224) | Populus trichocarpa ectomycorrhiza microbial communities from riparian zone in the Pacific Northwest, United States - 12_EM | ecosystem: Host-associated > Plants > Roots > Unclassified | place... | reverse complement strand
AAAAAAAAATCTTTACATTAAGTTTATGATAAAATTTTAATTTATAACACCCAAAAAAACCCTTTTATATTGCTAAATAATACTTGTATATAAACATAAAAGGGGGCTTCACATCACCTTGGCTTGATAGTTACAGTCGTCAAGCTTCACTTCCTGTGCTTTTGTAGTTTTGCGGTCACCTGACTTTTCTTTTACTGACTTTTTTCCGTTCCCTAAATTTCTTTATCCAGTTTTGCACCTTTATAGCTTTATATAAAGCTCGGGTGAGTGGGGAGCCAAGGTTTATGCTTTGACAAAAGACCAGAGGCCCGGAGGCTCACCAGTCACACAGATTTCTATCCTTGTCGAGCCTTGCTCAGCAACACTCATGCCATATGGCTCTGGACTCTGGTCCTACAAGCGCATATCCTAAAGCTTAAACCTTATCAACTTATCTCATTTGGAAAGAATGTCATCATGCTTTGGACACTAGAAGCAACTTGTGTAAAAAACAGCACTGTATGGATCAACCATGCCAAATTCGCAGACCAGAACCTGCAACTCCTGCGCACCTAGTCTTAAATCATGCACTTGCACTAAGGACTAGAACAGGATATGAACTTTATCACTCTGGGATTTGTGGGCTGTCCATGGTCAGTAACTGCAACAGGTTGAGTGGAGATCCACATTTGAGTGTGAGACAAAGAAGCATTAAGCAATCAAGCCAGAAACGGGGCTAAAGGAAGTTTGATCAAAAGCAAAACAAATATTCTAATGTTCAATTGTCATAATGCATGCATATTTACAATCAGATATGAATACGTACCACATTATTAAAGCATTGAACAAGAACAAAGGAGGACAATCTAACATGTTGGTTCGTTTACGAATCCTATAAAGGCAGTAGATGAGCAATGGGATTGAACATAAGCGTAAAGAAAAGAACAGTGACTTTGCCTCTTGGATGCCAAGCTCTCCATTCTTCAGACAATGAAAACCTTCATTTCCACCCACGTTATCAGAACCTCTACACTAGGAACCTGCCCTGCATACTTACATTCTGTCAATGGGTTCTGTCCGGTCTTGGACCGCCAAACGCTCTGACACATCAGCCAGTGACTTCAGGTTGCACTTGATCAGGGCCTCAACAAAGTAACATGTTTCATCCTTGGTATTTCCATCAGGCACATCCACAATAAATGACTCGATCACCAATGTACCAGGTCTCCCATCAATGACCTCTGGATGAACAGTAACAGTGGACAAATAGTTCTGTAAAATAGCATATTATATAGTTAGTTATTAAGCAAAATTCAACATAGCAGTTGTGCTCCATTGTTGCCTCCTAAGAATAAAATCTTCTGTGACGATAAGCCAGCATACAAACTACCATGTATCATACAAATTGAACAAACTAGTATCTAACAAAAATCAATGACTGTCAATCAATCGAATTGTATATAAATCTTGTTTACGATGACATCAGATTTTAGAAGCTTTTGAATTCTCATATAGTAACATCTTAACCTGAAAAATTCGAGCAGAGAGCTCCAATGGCACATTAAAATCAGATTCTAACATAAAGTCAATTAACCCAAATTACTTGAAGAAATATATCCAGCCAGATTGTGATGCAAGTTTTAAATTTTAATTTGCCATTTGGCAAACTACGCTATAGAAAATAGCTCTACATTTCAGAGCAAAAACTGCATCAGCATCTACAAAGACCGTATTAGGACATTTTAGGCAAAATTGCATTAACATCAAGGTAGACCAATCACATCAGCATAAAAAATGTTTCTGTCATGCTACCCAAATTCTAACATTGCAGATAAGCTTAGATGCCCAAAGTTCACATCCTAACAACCAGTCTAATCTCATCAGATTCATCTGGGATTTAGACACCCACCAAAACACATGTGATTACCTCAATAACCAAACCTTTCATGACTAAAAATTTCTTAAAACAATCCAACTCATGACTATGCAAAACAGTTAAATGAACATAGAAAAATGTACCTTAAGTCTATGATCTCCACCAACAATCTTCATACTAAAAATGTGCTCCTCATCGTCTAATAGCTCCAATCGTTCAGTACTAGTCGTAGCTGGAAGTCCGGACTTAACATTCACCTCTCTAACACTTCCAATCTGAAGGTCTCCCTGCACAACACACCTGCTTACAAATGGCTTATACTTCTGTGGTTGATCAAATCTCCTCACCAGAGACCACACCTGATCATGCAAACACCACTAATCATTGACACAAGCATAAAAGAGCATCAAAATCAAATCATTTCCATATTCGTCACAACAATCAAATATTTGAAACTATATATAAAAGGCAGTAATGCCGTCTCTACCCACCATTACACACGATTTAACTTTTTAAACAATCACCGCAAAAAGAGTAAATATTCTTTCTAGCTTCGGAAGAAATACATTAAACGACCAATTTTGCATATTTTAGCACAAATCTTGAGCCTTTAAAGTAAATAAAAATGCAGACAAGTAATGACCCCATTCTTATGGATCCACAAACTCAACCAATTTCAATCGTAGCTGCAAATTTTGAAAATATATCACTTCAAAATACTTGCTACAATTTTTTTGTTTTTTGTTTTTAAGAAAAAACAAAACCATTTATCTTCAACCAAAAATTCTTCGAAATATGCCCAAAAACTAAAACCACAGATAAACCCGACGAACAATAAAATCAACCTTAAATGCTCTCGGATCTATAAAAAAAATATGCATCTCTCTTGTAACTAAACATTAACTTTAATCTAAGAGAAAAAACAGAGAGAGAGAGAGAGAGAGGAATTGGTGTTTACAAGAGGAACAGGAGCCTTGATGTGCTTGACAAGAGAAGAACTACACTGATGTTCTTTAACATCATGTTTATGATGTCGTTTTATGAACTCATCTTCCATCTTTCCACTCGCAATCGTCACATAATCATTTGTCACCATCTTTAAAAGTCAAGAGATCGCTACAGCCGCAACCGGTGGTGGGGGTGGGGGTTTCAGTAGACGAAAGGCAGGACTAAACGCACCGCCATTGGCAGCTCCTCCAATAGCGAAAGGTTCCGAGCTTCTTCTCATCTCATCGTTTGCTACTACTTGATTATTATTATTATTAATTATTTTTCAAGAAATTAAATAAATAATAAATAGGCAAGTTGCCTATTTTTTTTGTGTTGTTTTGTTCTTTATTCATACTTTCCATGGTATTGGTCGTGATGGAGACAAATAACGGGTGAATACGTTTTACTCTCTTCGTTTTGAAAATGTAACAATGTAGTCCTTATAAAGCCTACTGCTCTGCAATCAAGTGATTTTCCCAATCAATTTCATACATTCAGAATTACTGTGTTATTAGGCCATTCATGTCGAGAGCTTAAGAATTAAAAAATTGATAAAATATTATTTATTCACGGTTACAAGATTTTATTCCTTTCTTCGATATCTCATCCACTCCATATATTTATTTAAACATGGATCCTTTTTATTCATATTTTCGAGACCGAGAAAGGATTAAAACAAATATGTTTATTCTAAGAGGATCTAAGAGTCTGGAGAGTCAAGAATCGAGGACTGGATAAAATCAAGAGTTTCAGATCTCAGATGTTGCAACTTGCAGCCTTTTATCCTCGAAGAATATTCCTTCGGTGGCTTTGCTAAAGAGCAAATAATTTTCTTTTCTTTCTCGACATGCTCTTAAGCGCTCAAATAGTTGTCAGGGAAAGAAGGAGCCTTCTCACATGCGGTAACAAATGAAAATTGAGGGGAAAAGAAGCATAAATCCGTGCCAATCAGTTCATGCACAGTTTACAGCTTGGTAGAGTAGAGATCAACGTCGTCGTCGTCTTCTTTGGCTAGAAAACACTGTTTTATTTGACTTTATTCTTTCCATTAAAAGACATGCAAGGAATATGATCTCTGCTACTAGTATCATACAAGTTACATGATATGTGCTTTCTTCAATTAAAAAAAATGTGTATTTAATTAAATAAATTAATAATTATTTATAATAATAAATATAAAAGAAAGTCATTTACGATAGCTAAATACTTAATTGAAAAATTAAAAGATAAATATGTATTAAGATATATGATCTTGCAACATGTGCAATAGACCTGAATGTGTTTACTAATTGAGACGACAATATATTGGATCGATTTAGGTAAACCCGAGTTAATCATTTAAATCTGTGACCCAAGTCATGAAATCGTGATAATCTTATAAAAAACAAATCAAAATAAATGTCGAATTTTCAATCAACTCAATGTTAAAGGATGAAATTGAAAATAATAATCTCAACTAAAAAAACAAAAAAAAAATTGAGTGAACCAAGTTAACATATAAAACCCTCGATCTAAGTTATGCACCTCAATAGATTTAATAATTTTTTATTTTCAAAACTACTTTCCATTTAGTTATATGTCAAACTAAGTGCGTGTGACCTTTTTTTTTATATCAAACAATATTTTTTTCAAAGAAAAAATAAGGGTGGCATGTGGGAATGAAATGAAAAAAAAAAACCCTACTTTTTTAAAGCTTGATAATAAAAAGGTTTTATATATGGACGGGTTAACCCAGAATTAACTGGGTTAACCCGTCAGACCTGGGATATGTATCATGAAAGTCTGATAACTAAATAGAAAGAAATTTAACATTAACAAACTAAAGTAAACGAAAAAAATTAATTAAAAAAAAACTCCGAGTTAACTCGTCAAACTAGATTAACATGTTAAACCTGAGATCCTTGTCATGAAAGTCTGATAACTAAATAAAAAAATTTAATATTAACAAAATAAAAAAGCAAAAAAAAATGGACGGGTTAATCCAGAATTAACCGGGTTAACCCGTGAAACCAAGTTAACCTGTGAAACTTGAGATATGTATCATGAAAGTCTGATAACTAAATAGAAAGAAATTTAACATTAACAAACTAAAGTAAACGAAAAAAAATAATTAAAAAAAATCAGGGTTAACTCGTGAAACCAAGTTAACCTGTTAAGCCCGGGATCAATGTCATAAAAATCTGATAACTAAATTAAAAAAATATTAACATTAACAAACTAAATTAAACAAAACAAAATTTATTAAAAGAAAAAAAACAAAGAAAGAAAAAAAAAGCAAAAGGCATCAAAAAAAAAAAATAAAGAAAATTAGTTTAAAAAAACAACTTTAAAAAAAAAACAAAAAACAGCTCAACCTTTTATTATGAATTGCTACAACGAAAGGTAGAGGAGTTTTAGTATATTTCTAATAGTTAATAGGAGTACCCAAAGAGAAACAAGATAATAGTGGAGTTAGATTTCCCTATACAGCGTCAAAGCTCAAGCTTATCTACCGAGAGCTTTCCTTTTCGGTCAAGACTATTGAGTTTTTCAAATGGGCTTATAAAACAACGACTTAAAGTTGAAGGCGGGGTTAGTTGTGGGCCTGGTGGCATGCAAGAGCTTTTCATGAATCAAGAGAAGAAAACAATGAAGTAGTAAGCATAAAGAGAAAGAGCACATAAATGCATGCTTTGCGGCACAAGCATTCTTCGCCCTGTTGAATACATGTATTGTAAATCATAATGAGAATTATATAATTAAGAATTAAAAGTATGATGATAAATTTAGTGATTTTTAATAAGATATTGTAGTAAATAAAAGAATAAGTAATGCTGTGAACTGATAGCCTCGATATATATCGGAAAGAAAGAGAGATGAAACTCGAAGAAGAGCCAAGTTTGATTCCACATGGGAACACTCGGCCGCATCACTTAAATACCACCAGTCATCGGCCTGTGTTGTTATGTCGACAATGGGCATGGCCACATCTTGTCGTTCATCTTCCAAGAGTCGTTTGTGAAATAGCGTCTTTATCTCCTCTGCCTATTTGATAGGTATGGAGAGACAAGAATTATGTTTATGTTAGTCCGGTCGTTGTTCATGGATCATCATCGGCGGTGTTCGATATGCTGCAGAGTATTAATTAAATTGGATTGAGCTGGCTGGAAAATGAACTAGATAAATTGTTTACAATGAATTCAAAGGCATGTATAGACATTTTTCTTCAGGATATTTCCAGAATTCAACATGTTCTTACTCAAAACAAGGAATGTAGAAACAACAAGCAAAAGAATAAAACAAAACAAAACCCACCAAGGTCTAAGAGGATTTTTTTATTTTGGGTTCGGTGCTGTATGTTTTCAAGAGTGGTTAGTATATATGGACGAATAGTATATAACAGCTAGTAAAAAAATGAATGAGGGAACTAAAGAGTTGTTCTGTAGCAAGTAGCTGTTGGTAGCTGTTACAACAGTTGATAATAATAAAAAAGAACCGTTAGAGAAATATAGTTGTTACGGTGAACGTTAGAAAATTAATTTTTAGAGGTTAAAAATTATGGTTTTATGTTAAGGATCAAAAACAAATTATTACTGAAAATAAAAAATTCAGAAAGTATAGACATTACCTCGCGTGTAGAGAGCAATTAAAAGTCTTTATCTTGTTCAGCTTATTCTTATGTGTATGAGTCTATCACACTTTCTTTGCTGGTAACTACGAGCTGAACCCAAGTGTATGGGGGGTCTAGCAAGGTACTAGACCCATCACCCTTGGGTTTAGAATTTGTTCAAACCTAGGTGTATATTGGACCTATATTAGATCACATTGATTTGTTTATTTATTCTCATGTTTTTTTAATAAGAAATGTTAAAAGTAAAAAATGATTATCTTTTTATATTTTCAGGCACATAAAAATCTCTGGATGAACTATCATGTTTTCATTAATATTAATGTTATGTAAATGATATTTATCTTTCGTGAATGTTGTGTAAAAAATATTTATTAGGAGAAAATCATGCTCTAACTATTTCATTCAAGTAATATGATAAAGTTGAAAGATTTTTATTATTATTTATTTGTAATCTTATTTTTACATAGCATTTATCATATGTTTTTAAGAAAAAAAAATATGTTAAAGAATTAATGCATCCTACTTATGATCATTTGAATTTTTAGCTATTAAACTTTTTGTGCCTGTAAGATGCAGCCAGGTGTGCCCATCTGAATCAAACCTGGGTGCCTGATTTATTTATTTATTGATTTCTTAATGTTGTTGTCCCACAACCAGTTCACTGCATTATTGAAGCCTGAAGTGTCTTCTTGGCCCAGACTGTATCATGGGAAACAAGAACGATGCACCGTAAAGTAATTGCCACCGGGCAGTTTCTTATAGGTGCATTAAGATAGCACAATTGAAGTGTAATTTTAAGGGGTTGGCCTATGTTTAAACTTTAAGGAGGTTTATTTATTTATTTGTTTATATCTTGAGTTTAACACTTGAAAAATCTTATAAAATTCGTTTGAATATAGTAGGTCTATATGAAAATATGTTCTTAAATTGATCTAAATAAAAACATTAACAGTGTAAATTAATTTAAAAATATGTTATCAAATAAAAGTTTATAAAATAAGTGATTATGCACAATATTAAAAAAATAATGATACGTGGATTAGTACAATAGTCATACATATGATATGTAGATCAGTATTTAAATAAATTATTTTATTCTTTTTAAAAAATTATTAGAATTGATTTGGTCAGGTTTAAACCGGGTTTGACTTATTCAATTATCAATCGTGTTAAACTGGTTAAGCCGACTAGATTTTTTTCAATTCAAGTTAAAATATAGTTTGATTTACATTATGGATTTATGGATCAATCTATCAAATTAAAACAGGTTTAACCTCTAAAGCTACTAGAATGTGAATTTTAGTAATAAAATGACATACTTTAAGTAAGATAATATATATATTCGAGTATTTCATTACTCAAAGGTTCTTGACTTCTTGTAATTAGAAAGCATGCAAATTAACTGTAGCAACCGGCAGCTGGACCATAATTAATTATTATTTGAAAATCATACCTAGCACCCATACAAGTCTCAAGGCAAAGCTGTAAAAAACCTAAAAATATAACCTGTACAGCTTGAAGGTTGTTGCTAGGAACTAATGGTAACCAAACTCTCCAATGCCGCATGGCCACTTGTGGAGAATGGGAATCTGCCACAAGAAATCTTTGATTGCCCATTAAAAACAAAGGCCAGACAATAACCACAAGAAGCCTCTTCTACTGTGGTTTGCTCTGTTTATGGATAGGTTACCGATCGCTATAATTCAGTAACAAGATGTAGCTGCAAAATCCATTCAAAAATCAAAATATAATTATAAGATAGCCTTAAAAGTGCCTTCATACGGAAAACAAAGGCCAAATCACTACAAGCGTGATAAGAACTCCTTTTACCTAAGCTACAACAAGCTCTAAAAATCCTTCCAAGGCATACAGTAAATGAAGATGGCATACTTGGAAAGCAGTTACTATTTACATCTTGCACTGAAAGATACATGTAGAGAAACAAGAACAGATGTTTCTCCAAATTAATAATCACCGGTCCCCCAATTCAGATTGGTAAGAGAAATGGTTACTTAATTAGCAAGAACCTCCCAGATTAACTCAGGATCATAAGATGGCATTCTTGCAAGGGAACAGTCTTCAAATTCCATAGCTTGTGGCACCATTACTGGACAATCTGTAGACACAGAAGGAGAAGAAGAACTCTCACACTTCCAAAACCCATCTTCAGAAACAGCTGGTGACACCAATTCACTACCACCCCAATTATCACCAGAAAACAAAGTTGAAAATGATGATGATGATGCTGGAGATGGTGTTGATGCATTCGAATCCACTTTCACTGGCTTTTTGCTTCCTGTGCTTTTACCATCAACATTACTCTTCTTTGCTGCATTCTTTTTGGCCCTCTCCTTTTTAACCTTCTGAAAAATTGCTTGAATCTTGGCATCCACAGTATTCTTCAAAGCATTCAGTTTACTACAATCTGTGAATCCCAACTTAGCAGGATCCTTTAGATTTGGAAAATTCAACCTAGCATATTGGCTTCTTAGTTTATAAGCAGCACGATCATAAGCATAAGCTGCAGCTTCTGCTGTGTCATAAGTACCTAACCAGACTCTCATTCTGTTTTGAGGAAGTCTAATTTCAGCAACCCATTTGCCCCAATGCCTCTGCCTGACTCCCCTGTATAGTTTCTTCTTGGTTGGAGCCAAATAGTTGCTGGAGTGCACAGGGTTTTGAAGAGGGTTTGTTTGCAAATTGTGAGATAAGGAGGTGTTTATTCTGTTTTCTTCACTGAATTTTTGCAAGAGATCTCTCTGGCGGAGATAGACTGAAGAGCCTAAAGGCTCAAAAGCAGGACTGGTAAGAGAACGCGCTGGTTGGCAATGAGAGAAAATAGAATCCAAAGTGTTGGTCCCTCCTGCCAAAATAAGTTGTGACAGTGAGGAACCAATATCAGCTGTGTTGAATGCAAAAGAAGAGTTGTTTTCTTGCATTCTTTCCATGATTTCTTGAACTTCTTGGAGAAGAGGAAACAGATGATAATGAGAAATCTAAAAAGAAATTAGAGTGAAGGAAAACGGGCACTAAAAATTGTCCCTTTTCCGATGATTTTGAAACTGAGAAGAGAGTCAAAAGGAAATGATCTTACTAGAAAACGATGGAGGGATTTTGAGAGTTCAAAAGAAAGCTTAAAGCTTGAGCTTTAATGGGCAAAAAGATTCATTAAGTGTTCGAGGGAGATCAGAGTGACGAAGGTGAAACAAAAGCAGTTAGGGCCGTAGTTTAGAGAGAAGAAGAGAGGGTCAGATTTTCTTGGGGAAGTTTTTGGGTTACTGTGGTTTATGGTTGTGTCCTAGTTGGTGTATTTATAGCTGCAGAGTAAAGCAGGGGACTTTCCATGGATCCCCAGCTTCACTGTATTTGACAGCTATGAAATTCCATTTGGTTTGAATTTTAGTCCAAGCAAAGGTTTGTCCTGGATATGTAATGACCATAATGTCCTCAAGGAATAAGAACCTTGGATGTAGATTTTTCTTCTCAAAATGTTAAATCGGTAATGGGTATTTTATCCTGTATAATAGAAGTTGTTTTTTAAATTATTTTTTATTTAAAAATATATTAAAATAATATATTTTTTAATTTTTTAAAATTAGTTTAGATATCAATATATAAAAATAATCTAAAAAATTAATTTTAAATAAAAAATCAAAAATTTTAAAAATACAATTTAAAACGCAATTCTAAACATTCCTTAATCCAATAAATTTTTTATAATTTCTTGTGATAATGATAATAATAATAATAGGATGAGGCGTGGTTATTGGTTTTTATCATCACAGTGTAAAAAAAAAAAAACAATCAATAGAGCTCTAAAAACACAGATTAAAAGAAATAGTGTTTTTTCAATATTTCAAAACAATATTATAAGAAAATACAATTATAGGTAGCAAATGCAGCATTTAGCATGCACATGTTTGATGGTTCACGATTTTCATTTTTGTTTTTTTACCATTTATATAAACAATGAAATTAAAATTTCTTCTAGAAAAAAAAAGAGGAATTAACTCAAGTGATAAAAACAAAAACAGTAACTGAATGGGGAGTTAATTATGTGTCAGAACAGTACATGAATTTAGATTGAGAATTTTGCATTTGATTTTGTATTACGGTAGTTTTTTATAGTTACGGTTATTAATAAATTATAAATTATAATTTTTTCTTAACTAATATTTAAAAATAAAATCCTAATTGGGATTCATAAAAAAAATAGGGTGAATTTATTAATCTAATATTTTTAAATTTATGATTTAAACAAAACACAAACTATATTATATAAAATATATTTATATTTAAAATTATATTAAAATAATATTTTTTATTTTTTAAGATTTATTATTTCCGTCGACATATTAAAATAATGTAAACTTTTTTTAAAAAAAACAAATTAATTTTTTTATAAAAACAATAACAACCGGGAAACAAGTCAAACCTCAATAATAACATCTGTCGCATTCATTTAAAGCCTCCTTCGCCACGCGTCCTGGCTTGTTGCGGGCAAGGGCGTTTTGCTTTTCTGTTCGTGCTGGATAAATTTTCCCTTTCTTTTCCATCACCATCCCTATCTAAAGCAGCTGCAATTCAGGCTCTGGCTCAATCCCGCTATCTAGCCGGCTAATCTCATAATGCATTTTTTTTATTTATTTTTTTATACAAAAAACCTCTAGAAGTAAATAAATATGATGAATACCACGTCGTTTCAAGAAGCATAGTCGTGAACACTGGTTTAACATATTTACTCGTAAATTTAATTAATCGACACATAATTAGTCAAGATATCATTTTTTATGATCTGGTCGTAGAATAAAGTTAAAAACCAGCCATAACAGACTGTTTGGCTGTGCGTTTAAACCTGCGTTTTGTTAAATTTTGAATTTTTTTTTTTTGCTAAAATTGAGTGCGGTTTGTATCTTTTGGATCGTTTTGATGTGTTGATATTAAAAATGATTTTAAAAAAATAAAAAAACATCATTGACATGTATTTCAGCACGAAAAACTATTTGAAAAGCAATCGCTATAACACTGCCAAACACACAAAATGAAAGAAATTGCCGACAGTCTTCTAGTTCTATACATCATTCTCAGTTTAAACATGAAGGATCGAAAAGTTATTTAAAACTGCTCGACTCTGCTAATTACAAAGGACTGGCATAAGTTGCTTGATATTCTCGTTATCCTTCTGAGTCCTCGTGCTAATATGGAAGCACTTTCAAGCAGAAATTGACAGTTGAAAACCATGCTTGTAGGCAAGACGTGATATTTGATTGAAATTCTGGGGTG
>Ga0307510_10009256_pt1 | contig 11738 bp, 14 predicted proteins | sample 12_EM_MG_FD_207224 | JGI IMG/M metagenome (GOLD analysis project Ga0307510, IMG submission 207224) | Populus trichocarpa ectomycorrhiza microbial communities from riparian zone in the Pacific Northwest, United States - 12_EM | ecosystem: Host-associated > Plants > Roots > Unclassified | place... | reverse complement strand
GGTTATTGTTCGTGACCCCATTGTTCTCCTCATCTGTACGCTTAGTCAGGTAGCTGCCCTTTTGTATATAAGCTGGACTTATATCCTAGAGTTGGGCCTTAAGCCTGACTTAGTTTGCAATCTATTGTGTTCTCTGTCCTTGTTGCTTGAACAAACATTTCTCTTTTTATTTTCTTTGAAGTAATCTTCAAGTCCTTGAAGTTACTTCCTCTTCCTCTTTATCTTCACCCAGACATTGGTCTTTACGACCTTCTCGCTTTTATCACCTTCCAAAGCACTTAGGTTATTAAGGGAATTACAACCCTTATAACTTCGTCACTGCTGCATATTTCACCTTTGCGCACGTCACGCCTTAAGGTTCAATAGGCCTTAACATAAGTCAGGCTTTCCTCGAACATCCTTGAAACACAGGACAACACCAATTACACCCTGGCGGCAGTAGTACTTATTGGAACTCTCGAACAAAACAAGAGAGTTCACAGGAGACAACAAGACGATCTCCTAGCACACGTCAAAGGCGAAGCATACTTTGAATACTATGGAGCCGGACATAAAGACACCGGATACTACGTCGATCTCCCAAAGAAAGTACACAGAGTTGTTGAATTTGTCAAAGTAGAAGACAAAGACTATTGGGTAAAACTCCTCTGGAAAGACAACCAGTGGTACACAAACCAAGGAGGAGTGCTTCACACCTCAAAACTCGGTAATTGGAGAGAAACAGACCCTCAGCACCCACATTACGTCGATCCAGAGCACTACAGCCCAACACTCCACACCGCTATCAAGCAATCACCACACAAAGAAATACTTGCAGGAGGGATTCATCATATCGCAACCCTCCAAGGAACCAACCCGTTCACAGAACAAGCCCCTATTCTTCCTCAGATCGAAGCAGCAGTCCAACAAGGCGTCACTATCCCCCTTAATACTACCCCAGCCGCTGCTGTTCAACCCCAGCTATCTATCCAAACCACAATGGCAGAACAACCACAGGAAATTAACGTCACTACTGGACAAAGCGAACAAGAAGCACGACAAATCAACGTCATCACTAGCCCTGCCAATGGTGCCCTTAAAGGGAATCTACCACCCATCTTCACTGGAGACAGAAGCACAACCAGAAAGTTCATCAATAACTTTGACCTCTGGAAAGCAATTAATTGACACAATGACACCATGAAGAAACCCTTTTCCAGGGTCGTTACCCTCCTCACCTACATGGACGGTTCCCTAGTAGACGCTTGGAAGGAGGAACAAATGCACAAACTCCAAGAAGCAATCGATGATGGAACCCAGGAAACAGACAAAGATCTCTGGGACAGCTTTATAGAAAGGTTCAAAGTAGCCTTCACCAACCAAAACCAAAAGGAGGAAGCCTATCAAAAACTCTGCAAACTCAAGCAAGGAGAAAGCCTTGACGACTTCTTTGCTAAATTTAAACAACTCGCCCATGAAGCAGGAGTTCCCCTAGATGACAAAGGAACTATCGAAACCCTCAAACGTGCCATGAACGAACCACTTACTAGAGCGGTTATACAATCCCCCGATTTCAACCCAAACGCAGAAATCCCATGGACTTTTAAAAAATGGGAAGATCAGGCTAGAATGTCCCATCAAAAATGGCTAGCCGCCTCTCAATACAGTCGGCAAAAACAAGGACTGTACAAAGCCTTTGGACTAAAGCCAAACCAAGGGAAAAACAATCAGTACGGAAGAAATAGAACTTCTGGACCACGCACCACCTCCCAAGGAGGATATGCCATGGACGTCGATGCCAATAGAATGGGACAAACCCATTCCGACGCCAAAAAGCAGCAACTTATAAATGAAAACAAATGTTTCTATTGCGAAATTCAAGGACACCAAGCCTGTGTCTGCCGCAAGAAAATAGCGGACCGTGCCAAAAGTGGCAAAACCGCTGGCAGTAACACTCCTACCGTCCAAAACCAGGACCCCATTGATATGACCCCAGACGACATCTCCGGTTTCCTGAAAGACCACATGGGCTTGCTTGATGAAGATACCAAGCTGAGCATCATCGAATCCCTTATGCCGAAGGATTTTCCTCAGGCCCAAAACTAGCTGCCATAGTTAGGGCATTCTGCCTTGATAGTGTTTTTGTAAATCGCTCAAATTCTGTGCAAATAAAAGTCGTGTTTTCACACTATCGAGGGAAGGCAGAAGAAACAGTTCTACTTGACACTGGGGCAACTGAAAATTTCATTGACCATACAACGGTCGTTAAACTACGCTTAGGAATGAAGAAACTCCCCTACCCCTGCCCAGTATTCAATGTCAATGGAACCCTTAACTGCCATGGAACAATCACTCATGCTTGTGACTTACTCGTTACTAAAGGCAACAAAAGGGAACGTCAAAGATTCTTTGTCACTAATCTAGGATGAGATCGACTCCTCTTTGGCTACCCATGGTTTAAAGCCTTTAAACCAGAGATCGATTGGGAAAAGGGAACACTCTTAGGCCCAAAGGTTCAAATGGAAACTCTATTATTTGGAACCCTTCAACGCGCAAAAACATGGGTCAAAAGTAAAGTACCAGTCAATGAAGACCTCATTCTCGAAGCACAACAAACCAGGTGCGCTCCATGGTTGGGAGTAACCCCTTTAGAAATAAAGGGAGGCCCAGTGGAAGTCAATCGCACCCACACAGCAGTAGAAATGGCCCATAAGTATGCAACGGAACATGGGAAGGAGGAAATTACCCTCCCAGAAAAATTCAAACGTCACATGGCATTATTCTCAGATGAAGAAGCAAACAAATTCCCACCAACTCATGGTGAAGGAGACCATAAAATTGTACTAATGGATACCGCACCCACCCACTTCAACTGCAAAGTTTATCCACTTTCAAGGGATGAACAAAAGGCGGAGGATCAATTCATCAACGAAAACTTGGCCAAAGGATACATCACACCATCGGACTCCCCCTACGGTTTTTCAACCTTTATGGTCCCTAAAAAGGACTCTAAAGAGAAACGGTATATTATCGATTATCACCCCCTCAATGTGGTCACCAGAAAAGACGTTACCCCACTTCCCAACCTCAAACAATGCATCGAAAACTTACAGGGAATGGAATTATTCAGTAAATTCGACATCCGCTGGGGCTATAACAATATCCGGATACGTGAAGGGGACCAATGGAAAGCTGCTTTCAAAACTCGCTGAGGACTATTCGAACCAAAAGTAATGTTCTTCGGCATGAGTAACTCACCAGCAAGTTTTCAACGTTTTATGAATGGTATTCTCAAAGAGTTATATGAATACTTTGAGAAGAAAGGTGTACTCAAAATACAATGCATACTCCAAAACTACATGGATGATTGTGGAATCAGAACCCTACTCAAGGACTTTTACCTTCACGTCGATATTATCCACTTCCTATTCGATCTCCTTGCATGCCATGGCCTACACCTCAAGTTGTCAAAATCTGTCTTTATGCAGCCGCAAATGGATTTCTTGGGTGTCCGAATATCAAAAGACGGAGCTACAGTTGACCCAGCTAAAGTCACAGGACTCAGAGACTACCCACGGGAGCTAAAAGACAAGCAACAAGTCCGCGGTTTCCTAGGAGTCTCTGGGTATCACCGCATGTTTTGTCCTAATTTCAGTATCATCGCCGCACCACTCACAAAGCTCACTGGAAAAGATGTACCTTTTGAATGGGGGTCCCAACAAAAAGAGGCTCAAAACAAACTTATTGACATGATTACCCACGCACCAGTACTCGTTCGACCAGACCTGGACCGACAATTTGAACTCGAAACAGATGCGTCACAAATTGGAACAGGTGCCATATTATACCAGCAGGACCCTCCTATTACGAAACCAGACGGTACCCAAAAACCAGGACCAAGATGACCAGTTGGATTTCATTCCCAGAAATTCACCCAAACTGAACAAAATTACCCTATCTATGACCGGGAATTCTTAGGAGTTATGCACAGACTACGCTGCTGGTCTCATCTCCTCAAAGGAACAACTATACCTGTCCTAGTCTTCACTGATCACACCAACCTTCATTATTACCGGGAACCCAGAAAAATAGGCCCCTGCATTGCTGGATATCTACCGGAAAGGGAGCAATACAATATCATTTTGGAATATAAACCTGGCGCCACTAATCGCGCAGATGCATTATCCAGAAGACCTGACTACGAAGGACCCAATCCAATTAACAACGACGTCACTGTATGGCCAGACCACTACTTTTGCAACAACCATACCTCAATTCGAGTATTTGACATGGACAGTATCGGTGATAACTTGGATAGCCGCATCAAATTGGCTCAATACAAAGAGCAACCGCTACTCAAGAAATGGGCACCAACACATAACCTTTCCCTATTGGACGGCACACATTGGTATCATGGGACCGCCCTAGTTGTCGTGGCAGACAACGCTCTTAGGAGGGGAGTAATTTCCCTTTTTCATGACCACGTGACTGCTGGTCACGCCGGGATTACCAAAACACTTCAACTAATCACTCTGTACTATTGGTGGCCCAACCTGAAAACCTTCGTCACCGAATACATCAAAGGATGCACCACATGCCAAATGACCAAAGTCAATACCCATCCTACCCATCCACCCATGTTTCCTATAACTCCCGCAGACAACGCGCAACCCTTTGAAACCATTGCAATGGACTTCATCACCAAACTCCCACAATCAGGTGGTTTCGACACTATTCTCACGATCACGGACACCGATTGCTCCAAAGCATCTATCTTCATCCCTTGTCACGAAACCATTGACTCAGAAGGAGTAGCCTTACTCTATCTCAATCACGTCATACCCCACTACGGCATTCCCCGCAAAATCATCTTGGACCGAGACGTCCGCTTTGTATCGAAATTCTCAACAGAACTATGCTGTATTCTCAACATCCATCAGAACATCAGCATGGTGTATCACCCTCAGACTGATGGAGCAAGTGAAAGAACCAATCAAACCTTGGAGCAATACCTCTGAGTATTCTGCAGAACCCAACAGAATAACTGGCACGCATGGTTACCACTCGCTCAGTACACCAAGAACTCATGGCCATCCGCAACTACCAAGAAAACACCATACGACTTACTCATTGGATACACACCCCAAGTACACCAACCAACCAGAAAAACCACCATTCCCTCCCTAGAACAACGACTCTCATCTATCGAAGAAGCCAGGAAAGCCGCCCAAGAGGCCCAACGTAAAGCGCAAGAATCCTGGATAAAAGAGAAACCATGATACATCCCATTTTCAGTAGGCTCAAAGGTCTGGCTAGAAGGAACCAACCTACGACTTCCAAGTAACACCACACCCAAGCTTTCCCCAAGGAGATACGGACCTTTTAAGGTAGTCTCCCAAATATCAAAAGTCGCTTACAAACTCAAACTCCCTTCCACTTGGAAAATCCATGACGTCTTCCATGCCTCATTACTCACACCTTACAAAGAAACCGATCAGCACGGCCCCAATTTTATCGAACCACCTCCTGATATTCTAGAAGGAGAACCCGAATGGGAAATCGAGAAGATTCTAAAGGAGAGGTCTTTTGGCCGTTGGAAGAAGAAGCAGTACCTCGTGCGCTGGAAGGGTTACTCACCAGCTCATGACTCATGGACCAACTCCGAGGATCTCCACGTACCAGAGTTACTAGCGGACTTCCAAAATCAATCGAGGAGTATAAGAACCCTCCAACTTGATGACTCAACCTCACCCCTCTCATGTCCAGCAACCTCACCATCCCTCATTATCAAAGCTATGTCTACCAACGAGAACAGTGCACCATCTACACCTGTGAACGCATCGACTGGAATGGCGACATATCCCTTTTCTTGATGATTGTCACCCCAGGACATGCCACCCGCCATAGTTGGACCACTGGACAGCAACATGGCAATGGATATATTGTCACCTGTAAGGACACCTCTGACAATTACCCTGGGCAAATTACCTGCTCCACCAGCTACCTCCCCCAGCCTAACTTCTCAGTTATCGACACCACCACTCCCAGTACCACCACCGACATTCCTGGCACCCCCTCCTGCTACGGGGCTTTCTATATCCCCCTCCCAGAGACTACTTGCCCTGGCGGATGCCACAGTGAATGCGACCACGTCCCCACTCCCATTCAACGATCGGTCCCCCAACCCTCCCCTTTCATCCATACCAGGTACCCCGAACCCTTCCCCATCTCGTCCATTAACACCAGTGAACCTCCACCATACCCGGTCCCCTCTCCCATTGTTCTTCCGCAATCGATCCCAATCCCCCCCTTTGGAGTATCAGGAGACTCCACTAATGATTTTCAGGATAGGGACACCCACTCAAGGGGACATAAAAGACGTCAGGAGGAACTGTCGAGCACTCCTGAAAGCTATGGAAGCACACCAAAGACTCAAAAACGCTCTTGAGGCTTGGACTGAGGGACTGATGCCCGCCATCAACATTCTTGGTAATGACGGGCTTGATGACCAGATCTTCACCACCAGCTTTCGAGATTTCTCCACTGTCCAACATCTTTTCTTTGTCCCTCAGATCTTGACTGAGGTAGAACCATTTTTGGACGACAACAGCGTCCAGAGCGACCCACCGGAGTCTTTGGGCGGCCGGTACAATCCCACCATTTCAAAGGCCAGCAGTCCATCCCCCATCACCATTAACTCACCACTAAGTGACAAACTCAACGACCCCACGTACCCTGGTGAAGGATGGGCTCTCTTTGACGCTGGCAACCCCGGACACTACCCCCTTACTTTCGTCAATGATGAAGGTCAACCAGAAGTAGCCAAGTACATTTGCTTTCACTCCACAGAAGAAGACACTTACCTGGTTGGAACTTGGGGAAAGAATGAAAAGGAGTATGCCACCCCGCTACAGGCGAAAGCTTACCCATCTCTGAATTTCAATCGTTGTGGAGTCAAAGACACTGACCTCAACCTCTTTCATCCCACCCATCTTTCTTGCCTTATGGTGGATACGGTGCTGGTCAACCTCAAAGACCCTGGGGTTCTTGCTGACGTCCATCGGCTTTGGGGTCTACATAATAAAATTTCTAGTGCCAAGAGACAACGTCGAGAGCTAGAAGAGAAGGAGTCTTGGGCTGAGGCTGACCTACTCGTAGTAGAACGACGCCTTGCTTCCAGTGCTGTCCACACCCGCTGTTAAGGCCCAAGGACCTTTGAAGGTGCGACTTGCACGAAGTGGTAGTGACGAGTAACGATGACTAGAGTGTCTTTGACAATGTCAAAGACCTGAGAGGATTTTATGAAGGGGGAAGGGAAGTCAAACGATAGAGTGAAGACTTTCAAGACGTTTGGATTGGAAACCAAGTCAAGCTTAGAGCTTTGACTTGTAACTAATGGCTGGTTTATATACATGAGGAATCTGAGGCTATGCTACGCTTACTATAGCTAAGTATGAGTCAAAACTAATACGAGGATCACTTGGAATGAGTCAAGTAAGTAGGAGTCAGAGAATGCGCAGTAAGTACAAGTCATATCGAGTCTGGAAATGAGTCAGGACAGAGATACAGTAGGTGCGCTGAGATGCTCCAATTCGGGGGCCGGGAGATGACGATGCGAAGGGCGCATAAGTGAACAAGTATCGGATCACATATGTATCCGCTTTTGGTAATCCACTTTGATGAGAGTTTGCTTACTCTAGCAGCATAGGAGGTGACTCCGTATTTGGATCGGGATCAGTTCCCACAGACTGGGGACTTGGTAGGCTTTGGTAATCAGGAGTGGCTTGGGCACTAGGGCTTGTCGGGGATATCGGAGATGTGGCTGATGATGTAATGGGGGTGTAACTCCCATCATCGTGACGTAGGCGCTTAGGTGCTGAGACTTTGCTGCTCAGGGAGACGGGCCGGGTTATACTGGTAGGCGGGGATGGCTGACTAAGCCATGCTTTCCATGGTGGTGAAGGCTGCTCGTTGGCTTCTAACTCATAGACGTTAGAACCAGATGGTCTGGGCTGGTATGGCACATGTGGTGGGCTAGGACTGCGGTCCCTCATAGGACTATCTCCATCGCTATCTGTAGCGGGATCTGTGATCACTGGTGTAGGTTCTGTGAAGTATTCCATGGAGGAATGGTGGCGCGTGTGAGTAGGCCACATGATCGGGATCGTTGGTATTGCCTGGCTGAAGGTAGTGGGTAGCATGGGTGTGCGTGCTCTGGGAGGTATCGATGGCGGTATTATTGGTTGGGATATATTCTGAGGGATCTGTGTGGTTGGTGCGGAAGGTGCGACGGGTCCTGAGGTTGCTTGGGGTAGGGAGTAAAACGAAAACTGGATGGATTGTAACACCTGCCTCCAACAACACCTTCTTGCCACGCGCCCTCCTTCCCCCCCCCACTTTCCTCCTTCCCACCCGTGATTATCGGGTCCCACGCATTTTCACTGCCCAAGGCCCACCCAATGTCAAAGAAGGAGAAGATAGTTTGGAAAACCGCGCTGTGCTTGGTAAACGGCATCGAGGAACTCAAGTCAAGTTCCCCTACTGTCTCAGATGCAACCATGACACCCCTGGTCACATCGTTGAGGACTACCCCCTCTGGAAGACTTGTTGCTGGTGTCTTAGCACCCAGCACGCTCACGACGAGTGTCCCTCCCCCCACAACTCATGCAGTGTTAACCGCTGCCTTGTTTATTTTGGGCATCCTAACTTCGGCAGCTATTGTTCGGCAATCCCAGCCGCAGCACTCCGTCATGAGTTAGAGGTTGCCTACGTGGAGGCAGAGTGGGATAACGCTGACACCGGTTATGAAGGGTCTGACAAGTAGTTGCGTGGTAGCAACTCTCTAGGAAGGGCATCATGTTACGCTCCTGGACACTTGGTCCACATTTTTCTTCTTTTTCTTGACTGATATGTACTTATATGATCACATGACCTCGACTCACATGACCACTTACCTGTACAACAGAACCATTCTATCGGGAACTCCATTGTTCCCTCCTTTTGTATGCGTTCTATTGTTCTCTTCTTATGGTAGTCTGTGACCACCATTGTTCGTGACTCTATTGTTCTGTGACGGTTATTGTTCGTGACCCCATTGTTCTCCTCATCTGTACGCTTAGTCAGGTAGCTGCCCTTTTGTATATAAGCTGGACTTATATCCTAGAGTTGGGCCTTAAGCCTGACTTAGTTTGCAATCTATTGCATTCTCTGTCCTTGTTGCTTGAACAAACATTTCTCTTTTTATTTTCTTTGAAGTAATCTTCAAGTCCTTGAAGTTACTTCCTCTTCCTCTTTATCTTCACCCAGACATTGGTCTTTACGACCTTCTCGCTTTTATCACCTTCCAAAGCACTTAGGTTATTAAGGGAATTACAACCCTTATAACTTCGTCACTGCCGCATATTTCACCTTTGCGCATGTTGCGCCTTAAGGTTCAATAGGCCTTAACATCTGGTGTATTTATGCATTCTTATTTTCCACTCAGCAAGGGGTGAAAAAGCAATCACTGCATTTTTTGCTGCAATTTTAACCAGTTAAATTACATGGCTAAGGGCTAGTATGACAGGTAACAATTTTTTATAGTGTCTTTTTGAACATAAATAATATATGCAGCATGCAATGGTCTGATTGTTGGGGTGGGTGGCATGACAGACACAAAATATTTTCATTTAAGTTGATTTTTCATTGGGAATGTTATGCACGGACTCTGCGTATTTGTAAGGACTGCGACGAGTACTTACGGGTAAGCGTTTAGAGTCTACCTTTAGTTATAAAGGTCACACAGATACATTAGTGCAAAGCTAAGTTAAGACTAACTTAGATAGTATAGCAGACTCTAGGTGCTTGACTTAGAGCGCAAGGGGATTACTTAGAGTGATAGGAACGGGAGTGAATGCTCTAAGGAGCTTATGGTCCTGTATTGTTGAATAGACCAAGTCTGGAGAGTTGGGGGCTCTTCAGGAGGTCTTATATACATGAACTACCTAGTCATCTATCTAATGAGTCAAGGAATGCATAGCAGGCCTTGGTAATGGATAAGTAAGTAGTTACTAAGGTAAACTATCATATGCAAAAGGGATTACAGTCCGCAGTGGAGAACTGCTTCATGTGTTAGAGATATACCGAGAGGTATGACTCTAAATGAGTCGAAGTGACTTGTACAGTATGGCTGATGTAATGCGTGGGAGTAGTGGTCGAAATAGGAAGGTACTGTGGCTGTAATGTAATTAGTACGCGTTAAGTGATAGCTGCTATGTATCTAGATAACAGGTAAGTCCGAGAATGCGGGAAAGCGGTAACGCAGACTGGGTATTGTACTAATAAAGAAGGAGAGCTGATATAAGTGAATGCACGTCGTTAAGTGGTACTTAACTGCGTAAATACTTGATAAATCGAAGGAACCATAACAGGGAAGGCAGAACAGCCAGACTCTGCTACATATCTGGCAGCCTTTGCATGCCACTGCTGTGCTTGCCCCTGTGTGTACATCCCCTTCCACTGCAGCAGCAGGCTCCACTGCACATTCATTCACTCTTGCAAACCCGTTGGGGGCAGTCCCACATGCATATCCATCTTCAAGCAGCATGCCCGGTCTTGTGTTTGTGCCTTTTTCCACTGCATTGCTTGGGCACATGTTTGCACCTCCTTCCTCTGTCAGTACAGGGTCTGGATATGCACAGACATCTACCTAGACATCTGTCTGGGCTTAAATTATGCCTGGGAATGCCCTTGCACACATGCATTTGCCCCCTGGAGCTTGACTTGTCATTCCATGCTAAGGGATGTGCCTTAGTGTGCATGTGTTTTGCTTACATCACATATTTCCAAGCGACAAATGTTTTTTAGAGCAATATGTTTGTTTTGCTTACATTACTTATTCCAAGATCTTTTTATTTGTCTGAGTACAAATGTTTGACAGCTGTCAATAAGGGAAACCAAACTACTGGACATGTCCTCTTTGGGAGTGTGACATTTTATGTACAACACCGCAAGAAAAGCCCACCTTCCAGAAGCAATAATGTTGGTACATGCCATTGTAAATTGACATCCAGAAATGTTATGTTCTTGAGGCTCCAAAATTCATTTTTCACTTGTTTACTAATACTTTCCCATCATGTGACCTGTTCCCATCCCCTTCCCATCACATGACCTCATCACCTGACCGCTTACCTATCATTTTACCATGTGATTCCCCTTTGGCTATGCATGTGACTCACACTGACCCCAACCTAGTAGCATGTATCCTAGGACTCATGCATGAGTCAGTTCGACTCGGAATGACTCCATACTTTGTACAATGACTCCTTACTAGTACAGGTACTAGTAGTATTAGGCTCGAGTCATGGCAGCTGCCCACATGTATATAAGTTGACCTTATATCCTAGAGTTGGGCCTTAAGCCTGACTTGGTTTAATCCCAAGTGTTGTAGCTTCCACAGCACCTTCAGTTTTCGTCCGCATCCCTTCTAAGTCGTCTCAAACATTATCAAGACTCTTCTCTACATCTTTTATTATCACCACTAGTGTCTTGCACGCATGCAGACCCATCATACCAGCACATCCAAGGGCCAGTGTTCACTACCTGCAATCCCTTGAAGTACAAGTCCCACTGCTGTTATACAAACCTGTGCACGTCGCACCTTAGGGTCCTTGGCCCTTAACAAGAAACCCCCAAAGGGGTAATATTATATTGATTTCCTGACCCCAATAGTTGGCCACCCCAAAAAATATGCAGGAAAGTCCACAAAGGGCAATTTTGTA
>Ga0307510_10009254_pt1 | contig 11739 bp, 12 predicted proteins | sample 12_EM_MG_FD_207224 | JGI IMG/M metagenome (GOLD analysis project Ga0307510, IMG submission 207224) | Populus trichocarpa ectomycorrhiza microbial communities from riparian zone in the Pacific Northwest, United States - 12_EM | ecosystem: Host-associated > Plants > Roots > Unclassified | place... | reverse complement strand
TAAGTACCTGCACTTCTGCTAGACAAAAAAAAAAAAAAAACAGGAAAAAAAGCATAGCATTAGGGCTTCACACTATCACACTGTGTAAACTTTTGATCATAAAGTAACATTTAAGATTGTAATACTGGTTGTTTTTTAAAATATTTTTCATTTAGAAATGCATTAAAATAATTTTTTTAAAAAATTTATTTTTAACATCATCACATCAAAACAATTCAAACTCATAAAAAAAAACAATTTAAAAAAAATCAAAAAAACTTTTAAAAAATTTTAAATACAAAAATAAACACCCAATCACTCTGGCCGGTAAAGCAATAAAACACCCACTCGAAGTTCTTTTCCAGGCATTTACAATTGGCATAGGTTTTTTTTATTGTCCTTAAAATTACTCTAACTAAAAATGGTAGCATGGAACAAAAATCATAATTCAAATAAACATAAAATATAAATTTGAACCTTATTATTCTTGTACCATACATCAGCATGAAACTCTCGATAATATTTAATAAATAGAAAATGACGAGTCCTTTTAAGGACTAAAATAGTTTTACTTTTAAAGATTGAATTTTTTTTTTTAGTTTAATTCCTCTTCAATTGAGTGTTTCAAGCTCACTACAACACAAGCTGCTTGAAAGTATCACAGTTCGAAACATTGGCTAAACACATGTGGAAAAAACAAAAAGAAACCTAGGAAGCAAGTGTCTAACGTTTGACACTCCATTACCTTCCTAGTTACTAGTTACAGTACAGACAAAACCCCTGCCACAAAACCCGCCTCAGGTACAAGGATGATGCTTCTGCAACAGACAACCTCAGTGCCAAGACTTGTAGTGTTTTCAAAATCTGATTTTTGTTTCAAGCCTTGTTCTTCCTCTTCAACAAGATTATCTTTCATGGACAAGCACACCAACTCCTCTTCTTCTTCCTCTTCGCTAAAACAGTCTCTCAAACAATACCAAAGTCCAGTCGTGGCTTGTCAAGCATCAACTGACACTAACGATACTTCTTTCAGGTTCGTGCCCATATACCAATTTGTTTTCTTTTCTTTTTATTGAATTTTATCAGCACCCAGATGGATTTTTTGCATGTCTTATTCAAGTTTGTGTTTTCATTGCCTTTTGGTTTTATTATATAGTGCCCTGATAGAATTTTTGATAGAAAATAAATATAAAAATATATACCTGTCTTGGTTGGTATCTTGTTGGAGCTGAGTGATTAGATTGTTTGATGTGGTGAATATAGGAAAGATTACTTGCCAATTCATGGAGTGTCCGAGGTGATTGTTGGTGTATTGGGAGGTGGGCAATTGAGCCGTATGTTATGCCAAGCAGCTTCAGAAATAGCTATTAAAGTCATGGTTTTGGACCCACTTGTGAATTGTCCAGCGAGTTCGATTGCATATGATCATATGGTTGGAAGCTTTGATGATAGTGCAACGGTTCAGGAATTCGCAAAAAGGTTCGGTATTGATGGAATTCAGTTGTGGGTATTGGAGATTTTGTGTCCTTTTGTATTTAATTTTGTCATTGTGGTGTTGTAGATGTGCAGTGTTGACTGTGGATATTGAACATGTTGATGTTGCTACGATGGAGAAGCTTGAGCAGCAAGGAGTTGATTGCCAACCAAAAGCTTCTACTATTAGAATTATCCAAGTATGCCCCTTTTACTTTTCAGAGTTAACTGGTTATGCTATTTTGCAAACCATATGCTACTTTGGCATTTAGACTTACTTTGTAAGGAATTTTGATTTGACTTTAAAACCAAAAACGATTTTGGCTTCAAGATGAAATTTCTTGGTGGATCCTTGTTTTCAATCTTACAGGATAAATATCTCCAGAAGGTTCATTTTTCTCAGCATGGGATTCCCCTTCCTGATTTTATGCAGGTTGGTTGCTGTTTATAAGTATTTCCCTGGAGGATGCTACCTACAGTTTTCATTACCTATTATTAGCTTCATATGCTCTAGTTAACTGGTATTGAAGTATGACTGATACAGATTGATGATCTAGAAGGTGCCAAGAGGGCAGGTGACTTATTTGGCTATCCTCTAATGCTCAAGAGCAGAAGGCTAGCTTATGATGGGCGTGGGAATGCAGTTGCTAAGAATGAAGTGGAGCTTACTTCTGCAGTAAATGGTAGGATGTTCTTTACTGAAGTTCAATTACTAAAAAATTCAGTATCCTATTTAGGCTTGAGAAAGGCTACACTTGTATTCCTATATGCTATTGATTAATAGCAGTTTAGTATCCACCATTTCTTAATTGTCATTCTAAATGTTAAGGATCCAAATGCTGTGGCTACAGAAGATCTATCATACGTTTTAATAAAGGCTATTTTCATCTTTTGTTCTTTTTGTCTGGATTAGGCACAGGTAAATCATAATTGCTATTTGGCTTGTGGAGACCCAACCAAAAGATGTTATAGACCTTTAAGCTGGGTTTTTTGGGGTTTTGGGTGTAGAATCATACAAAATGAAACTGGCCCCTCCCAGGGCGTTGGAAATATATTTGATGGCATTATCAAATTCTTGGAAAGAATGTGAAAGCCAACTCGTCTAGTTTGGACCCATTAAATGGAAAAATTACCTCCTCTTGACAGTCAGGAATCTGTGTGATTGTGTCATGGTTTAGATTATGCTATATTCATGGTGTCTAGAGCTCATAATTTCATATATGTTAATCCAAGGCAACAACAGGAAATTGTTTCCCTCGTATCCTTAACAACTTTAGCAAAGAGCTGTTGAGACCTGGTACATTCTTTGCCCAGACAGGAAAGGTTTTCAATAGCTTGACTTAATGTTTTTGAATGATTATGCTTTACAATCTCTCTTGTTAATCCTCATCTTTTCATAGTTTTTGATAGTTTTCTTGCATATACTGTAGGAATTAAGCTTGTCTGACTACCTGCTTCATCTCTCCATTATTTCTCCAACCTTTCTTTGTCATACTTGCTTACCTCTCGTCATGTTCATAGTCATATCGTTTTGAATGTCTAGGTGATTTTGAACAGTGGCTGGCAGTTGACTTCTTATCATTTTATGATCAAGGGCGTTTCTTGCTAAATTCTTCCTTGAACCTCATATATCTAGCCTTGCCATTTCAATTATATCGAATGATCTACTTTAATTTCCTCATCCTTGCTGCATTTCATGCCAAGTTCGTGGCTCTTATTTTTATTTTCTATATGGAAATAGGTTGTGGTGGATCAACTCCTTTTTGTAATGTAATATTTATGATACTTTCCAATTTCCAGCTCTTGGAGGATTTGCTCGTGGTTTATATGTTGAGAAATGGACTCCCTTTGTAAAGGAGCTAGCTGTCATTGTGGGTAGAGGAAGAGACAATTCCATCTCCTGTTACCCTGTTGTTGAAACTATCCACAAGTATGATACAGATATGACATTTCCATGTTCTTTCTCGTTGCTATTTTTTGGTTTTCAGTGCATTTGGTAGCAACAATATTTGAGTTTGTCAGATGTGTTTGATGTGATAATGTTTATCAATTCTTATTGTTGCATCTGCTTGCATCTGATTGAAGACATTGGGTCTTGCAGAGAAAACATTTGTCACATAGTTAAGGCTCCTGCTCATGTACCATGGAAGATCAGAAAACTTGCCATTGATGTTGCACATAAAGCTGTTAGCTCATTAGAAGGTGCTGGTGTGTTTGCAGTGGAGTTGTTTTTGACAAAGGATGGTCAGGTTGTGCTTGTAATTCAGACTGTTAGATTTTCTCTGCAATGCATTTCATTATTCTCGGTCTCAGGAACTTACTGTCTTTGACTAACTTGTTGGTGTTTTCCCTTCTGAACAGATTTTACTGAATGAAGTAGCTCCTAGACCTCATAATAGTGGTCATCACACAATTGAGTCCTGCTACACCTCACAATTCGAACAGCATTTGAGAGCTGTTCTGGGTCTTCCACTTGGTGATCCATCAATGAAGACTCCAGCTGCTATCATGTACAATCTACTGGGTGAAGACGAGGTGAATTGTTTTCTTCTCCATTTCCAGTTTTTCTTTTCACATTCCATTTGTTTAATCTTTAAAAACTATATTAAGAACATTGGTGGAGACTTTTGTTTCCAGGTCACATGTTTGAACATCTTTTTATCATATGCACACCCACAACTAAGCATATGCACTCAGATAGAATTTGGTTACGTGTGTGTTAAGATGTGTGGACTGCTATAATGTATTTGGTGATTTCAAAAATGGTTGCACTAAGATGTGTGGACTGCTATAATGTATTTGGTGATTTCAAAAATGGTTGCACGAGGCAACTTACACAAAGCATTGACCAAATATCTTGTATGATCTGAGGGCCAATCTGAGGAAAGGGAAAGCTAGGACATGATTTGAATATTAACTTTGGATCTTGGGTGGGGATTATCGATATTACGTGCAACCAATTTCTTGAACTTGGGGGCATCAAATATTTTTAACATATTGAAAATTGGAAGAGGAGGCTATTCAAAGTTCCTAGCTAATAGTGAGTTCGCAATAGAAGTCATTCGAAGTTGGCATGTGACATGAGCTTCTGAGTTTATAATCCTTTTTTCTAAATATTGGTTCACTTCTGGTGCTCATGGAACTCTGATTCAATTCCAGAGTTGTAGGATTCTCCATTGATTGCATGGGTGGGTGCTTCGGGCTTGGGTGGGCATTTTGTTTTGTTAGTTGGAAAATAGGCAGCTCCTCCATAAATCAACATTAAAAATGTTGTCAAAATTTTGCTATGTTATGTTGTTATTTAATTGGCTAGTGACAATGTTTATACTTTTAGGGTGAGCCTGGTTTTCAGTTAGCTCATCAGCTGATTGGAAGGGCATTGAACATGCAAGGGGCTGCTGTTCATTGGTACGAAAAACCAGGTTTGTTTTTCATAAATTCTATAAATTACCCAATTGCATTCTTTCTCCTTCTCTCTTCTTCTTCGTTATCATAATAATTGTGCAGAAATGCGAAAGCAACGAAAGATGGGTCATATCACTATTGTTGGCTCTTCTGCGGGCATAGTAGAAGCACAGTTAAAATCAGTGCTGAAGGAAGAAGGTTCCGAGACTCAGACCGCAGGTAGGTTTTCCTAGCATGGCCTGATCACTGTACTCAATCTGTATGGCTAGATGACATGTTCTAGCTGTATGGTTTTCCTCACCTTCTCTCAGAGCAAATTTCTGCAAGTTGCATTAGAAGTATGTATCTGTCCATACGTTAAAATGGAGATTAATGCCCCCCCTTCTATTGTTCAATCAGGTTCAATTTTTGGATTCATGTTAATTCTTAATTTCTTGGAGATAGGTACTAGGGGTGGTGGACTTTTCTTGTTGTTCATTATGGAGGCTCTACCGTCATGAATATAAGCACAATTATGATCAGTTGCATATTTTTTTCTGGTTATTAATTACTATTAGACCTTACTGTTATGCTTTATGAGATATCTGTTCTTTCAGTTTAGGTTGATTGTGTTTCCTGTTTGTTAAAATGTAGTTACGCCATGTGTTGGGATCATTATGGGCTCTGATTCAGATCTTCCTATTATGAAGGATGCTGCGAGGATTTTGAATACGTTTGGTGTGCCTCATGAGGTTTACTTTCAAATTTGCATTTTTTTTTCCTGGAATGCGCCAGCACTGGTTTCTTTTGGTCCATGTATACCAGACATTCATGGTTAACAATATATAACATGCAGGTGAGAATAGTATCAGCACATCGAACTCCTGAAATGATGTTCTCTTATGCCCTGTCTGCTCGGGACCGAGGCATTCAAATCATCATTGCCGGTGCTGGTGGCGCAGCTCACTTGCCAGGCTAGTTACATATATGCTATGCTTTTTATAAAATATTATGTTTGTCAACTTTCTCACTGTCCATAATGAAGCATCGGTTTAACTTCACAGGTATGGTAGCTTCACTAACCCCCTTGCCTGTTATTGGTGTCCCTGTGCGTGCTTCTGCTTTGGATGGAATGGATTCGCTCTTATCAATTGTACAGGTACACTATTTTATCGTAGATAATATAAATTTCTCATGATACCCAATGTCAAAAGTACCAGTGACCTCCAATTCTAGCGTTCTAAGTTCTAATACTAGTTTATTTCCCAAAATGGGTGCATGGGAAAGTAGACATGTCCATTTCCTTTCTTTAGATGCATTTTTTTTTTTTACAGGGAGGGGAGGTTTCTATTCTACTTTGAAAGGAAGCTATAGTTGTTTGTGACTTTGGTGGGAATTGTAAATGCAAGATTCTTTGGTTTGGTATTATCACTTATATTTCCTAGGTTCAGTTACTCTATAATGCAGGTAAAAGAATGAGAGCAGATTTTAACACCGTGTTTATATAAGTATAGAACATAACCCCAAGTTCCCATTTAAATCAGGAAGTTATAAGGATGATTTTGCCATCCAACACAGAATCTGCAGTTTGACCCTCGTTGCAGGAAGTCGGTGTCTAACAATAATATCCCCAGATACAATCCATTACTAGTATTTAATGTTTGTTTCATTGTTTTTTAATTTTCTAATTTCTCTGTCATTAAAGCCTTTGTTGCTCTATTATTATCCAGATGCCAAGGGGAGTCCCTGTTGCAACTGTGGCAATTAATAATGCCACAAATGCAGGTTTGCTAGCTGTAAGGATGTTGGGTGTCGGTGATGCTGACCTTTTGGCAAGGTTCTCTCTTTCTTTCTGTTTGTGTGTGTGTGTGACAGTATAACAATTGAAGGTGTCCCTAACGTTTCCTTTTTGATTTGCAGAATGAGCCAGTATCAGGAAGACACAAGGGACGATGTCTTGAAGAAGGCAGAAAAACTACAAACTGATGGTTGGGAATCATATTTGAATCCTTGAGCACCAGAAAACTTGTCTGGTGATTTTTGTTTTCTGTCCCTTCTGTGTGATGGACCACAATCTTGAGAGTTCCATGTCTACCATTGAAATTCCTTCAACTTATCTCTACACAACAATTTTGTATCCGCAAAAGGATCATGAGTTAGTGTAGCAGATACCAAAAACCTGCCGCAGGCGTATTGAATTTAGGTGTGATGCATTTGGGGTCACAGTGGAATAACTGATTACTTTTCTGATAATTTTGTAGCATATTGGAAGGCTGAAAAGGAGATAGTTTTTAGATAGATAGATAGAGAGAGAGAGAGAGAGAGAGAGAGAGAGGGCCTTGTATCCATAATTGTATGATACCTGTTTTTTCCCTGATCAATAGTCAATTAAAGTTAGTTCTTTCTGTTTGTGCTGAGAACCAGTTCGTTTCTTTCTTCTCCTGTTTGTCCATTGAGGCTTCACAAGTCTCACAACCTACACTGTAAAGCATGTTTAGCAAGGTGATGGCAACCATGTTCCTCAGTATTCTCGAGCGATCCCTAACCTGCCAGGAAAGCAAATCGAGATCCCAAATTCCCTGCTTAACACGTTAACAGTAACTGGGCAGTTGAAACTCTTTAACAATTGGCTGTCTTGTCTGGGACAGTGTCAAACCTTGACTTTGTCAAGATCCAAGAGGTTCTCCATTCAATTACGAGTATTGATAGATGAACTAATTTCCATGCCACCTTGGAAGACCGCTACAAGTAAATTTGTTTGAAGTCAGAAGTCGAAGTCATGAAATCAAAACTCAGGCGAGGCATTGCGGCCCGAATTGAGCTTGCATGTTGATCCTTGCACGTCACAGTACTTCACCGCTGACCAAGGGAAGCGGAAAAAGGTGTAAGGTGATGGCATTAGACAGGTTTCAAATAATGGAATAGACATTAGTCGCAGCAAACTGATGACTAAAGGGCATGAGAGAAGCAGAATAAGGAGCAAGGTGATGGCATTAGGCAGCTTTTCAAATAATGGAATGAACATTATTAGCAGCCAGCAGCATAGTGCTAAAGTTCCAAGGACTGAGTTTTTTTTTTTTTAGAGTATGATTGAGGGTGTTTTTAAAAGTATTTTTTACTTAAAAATATATTAAAATAATTATTTTTACATTTTAAAACTTGTTTTTTTTTATATATACATTAGCACATTGAACTAAAATACTAAATGAGCCGAAGATCATAACTCTCTTGTAAAGATACGAGTGAACAAGTTTGGCCGGAAAAGATGCCATGCCTGCCATGACCGTCAATACCCGATTGAATTCCTCCGTCTCTGTGGTGGTAAGATGTTTCACATCAATGGCAGAGGGTCGAAATCAAAATCCAATTGCATTCACATTTCATGAGAGGGGGTTTGTGCTGTGAATGCCTGGTCAACCATTAGAACGAAGCAGAAAAATCTACGTATTGGCCATAATTCTTTTTATTTCATGAAAAAGTCAATTGACCACCCAGGATTTGACCCCAAATATGGAAGAGAAATATAATAAGGCACTCAAGATGAAATGCGTCAAATAATTTTACAAATTAATTAAGCTAGTTCTTGACAAAGTGTTTTTTTTTTTTATTATTATTATTATTATTTCCTTTCTCTATTGATTTTACGGCTAGATCATATTATTATACCATTTTTTGTGCAAAAAACATATGCATGATACATTAATTATAACTACTACATAAATTTATTTATTTACTAACAAATTACACCACATGTAATCTCTCAAAAATAAAAAAAATAATAAAGATTTGCTACCAAGACTACCCTGATTTTTAATTTGGTGCAATTATAGAATATATAATATGGATAAAGAATGAAACAACCTAGATTAATCACAATAAAACATAGTACATGGTTCAAAGATTAAACAAACTAAATAAAATCAAAGATGTATATTTAATAGATAATAAAATTTATTTATTGGTAAATAACTATAGAAAACTATTGGAAAATCAAAAAGAATAAATATATATGTATTATAAATTAGTTAAATAATATGCACACAGGAAGAAAGTAGAACAATGAAGAACACGAGTATGGACCCAAAACGGCAATTGACCAACAGCAAAATGTTCCCAAAACGAAGCCCAAATAACAGCAGGCTCCCTTAGTGGGTTGAGAAAGGAGAAATTGCCTCCCACTCCCAGAATTCCATGGAGGACTCCTTCAACCTTTGATTTATATAAAAGTAAGGACTTGTTTGTTCTTCAAGGTCCGTGTCTTTGATTTTTACTCTCTTCTCTCCATTCAAACTTCAAATCCGCGGCCATAAGTCAACACATGACATATACTGCGAAGCAACACCACCACACCATGCCTTCAAATATAAACCCCCCCCTCCTCCTCCATTGGCACACACCGCAACTTACCTACCTAGCCTTCTTCGTCCTCAAGAACACCCGTCTAGCTAGCTCTTTACACATCCCATAACATTGTTGTTGTTTTTGTTTTGAGTCTGTCTTCTCTGATTTCACAAATGGGTTCTCAAAGAAGAAATCAGTGCTTAACGGTAATGATTTTTGTTACCATTGTTCTTGGATCATGTTCTCAGCAAGTATTGGCAGCTAGGCCATTGGAAGGAGAACGGTGGTCGGAGAAGATTGTTGGAAATATCCAGTCTCTCCAAAGGGGTCCGGTTCCACCATCTGGGGGGTCTCCATGCACCCATATTCCTGGCCGTGGTAGTGGCAAATGCTCCTTGGGTGAAATGAATTTTGCTGGCCATACTGTTGCTCTTGCACCACCTGCCTTTCCTGACGCCATCATGAACTTCGGCGCCGCAGCTTCTACCACCAGTGGAACTCATAAACAAGATTCAAGCTCTTGAATATCGGTCTTAGGGATTGAATTAATTATACATGCAGGTTCTTTCCAAGTTGTGAATAGCCGAAATAAACGAAGGATGGAGATGCTCAGCTTTAACTTCATACTTTCTTATTTTTTTATTTATTTTTTTTTTTTTGGAGCAACCACACTTGAAAAACAAGATGGTGGTTTAGAAACAAATGATATTTGATGTTTATTCATTTTACTTCAATGAATATTTAACTTGATTCTTTTAGATTATATATTATGCTGTCTTGTTGTAATTGTTCAGAGAGTTTTGGAAAAGAAAAGATATATATATAATTAGTTCAATTACATCATTAATCAAATTCCATTTCATTTAAATCCTTGTTTGTTTATGCGATTATACCGTGTTTGTAAGAAAAAATAAATTTTTATTTTATTTTAAATTAATTTTTTATATTTTTTTTTATATTGATATTTTAATATCAAAAATCAATTTTTAAAAATAAAATAAAAATTATTTTAATATATTCCAAAACAAAAATTGAATTCTCTTGTACAGCTTAAATATGAAATTTTCCCTATGTATTATTTTACTACAAGATTCAATATACTTTACTCTTACTTTAATTTGTTTCAATTATAATGAAGCCATTAATTCACACTTATATATCAAGATGGATCAAAGATTCATGAGCACAGACAACCAAAAGAAGATTCATGAGCAGTGGTGAAGACAGCTTTGTTTCACTTTTAAACATGATTGATACACACAGTACGTTGATATTTTCAACGAAACAAATTATTAAAAAGAAAAAAAAAAGTTAAAAGTATTTTGACAAGTTTGGGCGTCGTTTGACCTTATATATAACGTCGGTGTGTGTTACAAATTGCACAGAAACCTTTGCGAGGAGGAGGGTTTTGACTAGGATTGATCTGAAAACAAATTATGAAAAAGAAATTCCGGCTTTCATAAAGAAAAAGTGGAATTGAAACTCAGAGATGACGGTATATGGACTTGGAACACCATTAAAGCTAAATAATAAATTATCACCAGAAGATCAAGCTAGCTAGTGTTAATTTAATTAGTCATGCTATACTTTAAGATCATCAAAAAACTTAGTTCCTAATGACATATAAATTAATTCGAAGATATTCTTATCATAAAAAATATATATATGTATATATGTTTTTTTATTATATTAATATTTGAAACGAATCAATATAAACATATACAAATTAATACAAGTATCAATTACCTCAAAACAAAGGCATCCCCAGCTTCTTTCTTAACTCAAGTCAGGGCCTTCAGATTTTGACCATGCAAAACTTGGTCAAAGCTATATATAAAAGGGGAAAAAGTCTTATGTTTTTCATTATTATTATTTTGGGTTGCGAGTAGCCACAGCTTAAGGACGAGCTAGGGCGTATGCGAGGGAGAAAACCCTACGAGGATAGAGTCAATGTTACAAAAACTGGGTTTATTCACGTATGAGGTAGGTATATGTATTATCAATTTGACCCGGTTTTACTCACGTTCAGCTTTCTTGAGTAGAATACGCATGAGAATGGTTCATCTTTGATTTTTATTTAATTTGTTGTTTGGCGTTATTTATATGCTACGTACCATCTTTGGTATATTATCTTTAAATAAGATGTTCTCGTGTGTGTGTGTATATATATATATATATATATATATATATATATATATATATAAAACTTGAAGAGGGTGCGTAAAAGATCTAGCTAGCACCAAAGGGAATCACTCCAAAGAAGAATACTAAGGCCCTGTTTGTTTGCTGGAAAGTAGTTTCTTTTTAAAAAATAAATTTTGGGAAAGTGAATTTTCAGGAAAGTGAATTATTTTCTGATGTTTGGTAGTGTAATTGAAAATAAGTTGGAAAACACTTTCTAGTGTTTGGTTATGTCATGGAAAATAAGCTGAAAAATAACTTATTAATATTTAATTTTTCTCAAGTTTATTAAAATAATGAGGAACAAATCTTACAAATTAAAAAGTTGAATGAGAATGAAATTGAAAAAAAATATAATTTCATAAATTATCTCAAATAAAA